>JADMIO011113547.1_pt1 | contig 32690 bp, 24 predicted proteins | sample 8958161 | NCBI WGS metagenome assembly JADMIO01 (sample SAMN16585339, study PRJNA669376) | soil metagenome | isolation source: Crop rotation soil | place: USA: Cullars Rotation, Alabama | collected 2011
GAGCCCGTAACCCCTTGAAGTCCCTGAGGCCCTTGAGGTCCAGTGTCACCGGTAGCGCCAGTAACACCTTGAATCCCCTGAGGCCCTTGAGGCCCAGTATCGCCGGTAGGTCCGGTAGGTCCAGTAGGTCCAGGTTCACCAGGTGGAACTGGAGGTAATGTAGGACCTATTACAGCAGAAACAATATATTCTATTGGATGAAGTTGATTTGCGGATTTTTCGTTTTTCATGTATTCACCTCCAAGAGTTTTTCAATATATATTAAATGCAGAGTGGAATCAAAATGATATAGTTGTTTTGTGTTTTTTAAAAAACATAATATCTAAATGTATTATAGTCGTGGCAGGAAAATTTTTCTTTCTTTTTTCATATACTACAAGATGAAAGGAGGAATGGATTTGGTAAACGAAAATATTACAATTAGCTTGTGTATGATTGTAAAAGATGAAGAACAAACAATTGCTAGATGTTTAGAATCAATACAAGAGGTTGTTGATGAAATCATCATTGTTGATACGGGTTCAACGGATCAAACGAAAGAGATTGTTAGAGAGCATACTCCTTATATTTATGATTTTGAATGGATTGATGATTTTGCAGCTGCTCGAAATTTTTCGTTTTCTAAAGCAACAAAGGACTATATTTTGTGGTTAGACGCGGATGATATTTTAATGGAAACAGAAAAAGATAAGTTGTTACAGCTGAAAAAAAACTTGGATCCTAATGTAGATGCAGTTTCGATGTCGTATTATCTTGCAGTTGATGAAAATGGAAAGCCTACTTACAGTTCTGTCCGAAACCGCTTAGTTAAGCGGATACAGAACTTCCAGTGGATTGGATTCGTACATGAATATTTAGCTGTTTATGGAAACATAATGAAAAGTGATATAGCGATTTTGCATAAAAAAGAAAAAGAACACACGGAGCGTAATCTTCGAATTTTTGAGAACGCACTTCGGGAAGGAAGAACTTTTACACCAAGAGATATCGTATATTATGCCAATGAATGCTTTGATCATAAAAAGTATGAAAAAGCAATTGAATTATATAAACAGTTTTTAGACGGAAAAGAAGGCTGGATAGAAGATTGTATACACGCATGTGGTAAATTAGCAGATTGCTATAAGCAACTGCAAAAGTCGGAAGAAGCGCTGCAAGCATGTTTTCGTTCTTTTCAATACGACATTCCAAGAGGAGAAATTTGTTGTCGTGTAGGTCACATATTTATGGAAAAAGAAGATTATAAACAAGCGACCTTTTGGTATGAGATGGCAATCAATGTCCCATTCCAAAATTCAACTAGATTTACAGACTATGCTTCTTATACATGGGCTCCTCATTTACAGCTATGTGTTTGCTATAGTAGATTAGGGGATAATGAGAAAGCGAATTACCATAATGAACAAGCAGCTGTGTATGTTCCAAAACATGCATCAGTGCAATATAATCGGGAATATTTTCGGAACTTATTTAAAGAAGATATACAAGAATGATTTGTTGTGTAAGAAAATTTATAATGAGAAATTTATATAATATGTGATAAATGAAAAACAAGGCCATCTCACAATATGAGTTGGCCTTGTTTTTAAGCAATTTGTGTTACTGTTAAAGTAGCAGCTCGAACATCTACAGTGCCTCCCACGTCTGCTATCTCTGTTGGGACAATTTGTATTAAGTCTTCTTTGTTTAAGTTAATTAGAATTAAGTTGCTTGTTACTACAACTAGACCTGTGTCATTGAAGGTTGTGCGTATAGCTGTTCCAGAACCAGGAATAAGGTTAGAGACGTCGTTTAATGTTAAGAAAAATGTAGCAGATTCACGGCCATCAGGTGGAGCTGGCAGGTTATCCAAAGAGACTGTTAATGTATAGTTAAGCTGATATATTCCGGATCTTTTGACGCGAAGTCCATTCTTAGGATTATTATTTTCCACATCAAGAAGAACTGGGATGGATACGCTTGGATTCGGATTATTACTTGGTAAAGGAATTGGTTGACCTTCGGAAATAGGGCCATCACCTGCCAAAAAAGCAATCCCAAAAGCAGGGAACTCCTTCACTGGAAAAGAACTGAAATTACAGCAAGAAAACATATTCTCACTCCTTTGTACATTCTCATTCTATTTAATGAAAAAAATAATCAAAATGTTATAGACAGGTTACTAATTTCATTGAAAATAAGGAATATGCCTAATAATAGGCGCATATGGAAACTTTATCTGAAATCGCATTCGATTTCTTCCCATGTCATATGAGTACGTAAAATATCATCTTCTATCAGTTTACTTCCTATTTGGACCTCGATGAATTCTAAGTCAGTAATAGCACGCGCTCCATGCATTGTTCCCACTGGAATGTAAATAACATCGCCAGGTTTTATCGTTTTGAATTTCTCGTCTATAATAAGTTCTCCTTCTCCTGCAATAATTGTCCAAACTTCTTCGCGCTTAAAATGCATTTGATAACTGAGATTTTTTCCAGCTGAAATTTTAAGTCTTTTGGTTAAAACTTCATTCCCATCTTTAAATTTTTCGTAATCTAAAACACGGTAATTTCCCCAACGCTTTTCCTCATACATAGGTCTTGAATTCTCGTGATTAATAAGTTCTTTAATTTTTCCACTTTCCTGTTTATCAGCTATCAAAATACCTTCAGGACTCGTTATTATGATGCTATTGCAGATATTTGCTACAACAAGAGGAAGATTTAGTTCATTGATGATATGAGTATTAAGGGTATTTTCACTTACAATCCCATTTCCAATAATTTGTGTATCCATAATCTCTGTAAGAGTACTCCAAGTTCCTAAGTCACGCCATGCTCCCTCATAAGGCATTACCACAATATCATCGCATTTTTCTACAACTTCATAGTCAAAGCTTCTTTGGGGAAGGGCGGAATATTGTTGAATAAGTTCTTCATACTGAACGGGTATTTTCATAGAAGTTAGGTATTGAATTAAAAAACCTAATTTAAAGGCGAATACGCCGCAATTCCAAAGAGCTTCTTGTTGAATAAGTTCTTTTGCCTTGCTTTGTAGTGGTTTTTCAATAAACTGGTTAACTTTCATATATGGAGGTATTTGTGCTGATGAAGAATGACTAGGAGTAGTCGTAATATAACCATATTGTTCAGAAGGATGGGAAGGCCGAACGCCTATAAGTGCAAGTGATGCGTTTGAGTCTGTTAAAATTTGCTCCAGTTTCAGTAAGGATTCAAAGAAAGAATTCTCTACATACGCATCAACAGGCATGATACAAATAGTCTCATTAACATCAACATTTAGGACAGAGTGGAGATAGACTGATGCTAGAGCAATAGCGGGGAAGGTATCTCGTCGATCTGGTTCGACGAGAAGAGGAAGTTGATTGTCAAGCTGATTTTGAATAATATCAGTTTGTGATTTGCAAGTCGCGATATAAGTAGAGTTTGTTAAACCGGTAGATTGAACTTGTCCTACAATTCTTTGAATCATGGACTCCTGCACACCATGTTCGTTACGAAGTATTTTTAAAAATTGTTTGGATCTAGAGTCATTTGATAGTGGCCATAAACGTTTTCCTGATCCTCCAGATAGTAAAATAAGTTTCATATTATCCCAACTTTCTAGTGATATTAAATCTCGATGTTATGGGTTGTGATGAGTAAAGTAAGTAGGGATTTTTATGCTTATTCGCTTTTTTTAGCATTTGTTCATCCTAAAAGACGAATATTCCCTTGTAATAGTATAATCTTACTTCCAATCATATCTTTCTATTATAAAACTCATCTTCGAAAATTTGTATTGTTCATATTTCTTTTCCTATGTTAATTCATTGTCAAAACAGTTCTTCATACTTAAGAATTAAACGTTGTTTTGAAAAAAAATTTGAGCTTTACATTCCCTGTACTTACTATATTAAGTTTACAAAATATAAAAATTCAACTTAATAAAATTATATGTTTCTTGTAGTTAATAGGTGATAATTTGTCCATAAAATAGTCATATTATCCCGTTATTCCTCCATCTTAAGAAGGGAAAAAGATAGGCTGGGAATAACTGCTGGCATGTTCTTGGTTAGTTTCACTAATCATCAAGGGGGGGAAAACCCCCATTGATGGAAGTTATACTTTATCTATGTTTATTCGACAAAGTACATGTATAACATTTTCGCTCTATTGTTAGTTTTATTTCATTTTCATTATATTGCTATTTATTCTTACAGAGAATTTATTTGAATTATTCAAGGTGAAATTTTAAGTTGTGGTTAAATTAGGTTAATTTTTCAACGATAAGGTTTGGTATTTCACATGTATGGGTTCCATTCCATAATAACCGTATTTCTTTTAGGAGATCTGCATTTTCTGGTGATATTTGTAAGGTTAAGTTTATGAAATTTTTTCCGGCCTTTACCTTAGAAATATTCTGGGAAGTTAATATAATAAACTGTGGACTCCATACTCCTATTGCAAAAGTGCCAATGGCTGAATTGTAATTTGTAGAGGAATTTAGTTCAAAAGAGAATAGATATTCACCCGGATGCATTTTTCCAATATATTGCCCAATAAACATTCCAGGAGAGTCGATTCCTTGTTCCACTCTACGAGTTATAAATTGTCTTGTGTGGTCGTATACTAATTTCCCTGTAAACGAATTGATTTTTTCTGTGCTGAAGATAATTTGCTGCCCTGAAGCTATAGGCAAGTCTGTTTGAATGGAGTTGCTGCGAAAACAATCCTCCTGAGTAAGGTTTAAAGAAATTTCATGATTGTACTGTTGTTTTCTGTGAGCTTCAATGTATGGTTGAATGTTTTTAAAGAAGTTTTTGGCTCTTACTAAAGCTGCTTCTCTTTTGAATATATCTCCTAATATATTAGATTGATCATGAGCAAGCTTTTCTAATTCGGTAAAGTTATTCATTGTTTTAAGAACGAATTCTTTCATCTCTTCTGTGTCAGAACACATACCTATTGTTTTGAGAACAGAATTGCTTACACCATTGTCCCTTGCTTCTTGAGCAAGACCTGACTTTTCTAAAAATACTGTGGGAACTCCCATACTTAAAGCTTCAATAGGAGTGTAGTGCACATGATAGTTAGAACCGAGACCAAAGTAAATAAACATTCTACTTTCAGTAATCTTTGAATAAAAATGATTGTCTTCTGTATGTCCGACTACTTTCTCCGAAATATCTTTGACTACATTCCTTGAGTTTTTTCCTAATACAATAAAAGGGATATTTGAGAATTTTTCATTAAAATCTTTGAATATCTTATTAGCTGCTGGATTACCGTCCAAATATGAGATTGTAGTACTAATAAAGTGTTTAGAGTTTCTTCCTTTCCATTTGAATCCTAACCTTTCGTTGGAAACAAATGCATTTAGATAAAACTTATTTTTAGTAATTCTAGGATCTTCAGGAACGTCCAAGCTCTTTAGTATTGGGCACCATACATATTTATCTGTTTCTACTATCTTATCTATATTAATGTTTAATCTAGCCATTTCGTTTGTATAGGTAGTATAATCACCGTGACCAAATACTCTAAATATGATATATCCTTGATACCATTTTGTAATGTTTTCTAAAATATCTGGGTAGTTGGAAATAAATATTACATCAAGCCATTGATTAATAAGTTTAGCCTCATCTGGATTTAATTTCCCCTTTTTTTCAAGTATGTTAATTCTTCTAATTTTTTCAACGATATTGCTAGGTAAGGTACAAGATTTTCGCCAATGAGGATACAATCTGTCACTTTCATTGTCATAATTACTATCATACTTCAACCAAAAAGGGTCTCCTAGGCATGGTATTACCTCTGCGCCTGCCTCTATTAACAATGGGACTTCTTCGTATCTCAAAGTTTGATGAGTACACAACCAATACACTCTTGGGGAAAGCATATAAATAAGCACCACCTTCAAGATATTTTTTATTATAAGACTTTTTATATTTTGTACTATTCCGTTTAAAACTTAATTTACTGCTGAAAAGGAAATTTATCTTCACATGAATATTTTTATACCTCAATATAAAGTAAATGTTTTGGTTTTCTGATTTTTGCTTTTAATTGATAATTAATTCGGTCACTAGCGTATAATATTCTTGTGCAATATTGATCCAATTTCTCTTAAGTATGTGTTGAATTGCACTTTTTTGTTGTTCTAGCAAATTGTTATCGTGTCGCCAAAGTTTCTGGATTGCGAGCATAATTTCATCTGTAGAGTAGGGATTAAATGTTATAAATTTTTCGATATCTGTTATAACCTCTTCAACAACTTCAATCCTGCTCACTGCTACAGGAGTATCCATAATTAAAGACTCTAATAGTTGAAAAGGACAACTCCCTTCAAAAAGTGTTGGAACAATAGTTCCTATCGCATATTTATATAGAAGTGGAATATCATTTGGTTCAATCCTACCTAAAAAAATGACACTATCTCGTATATTTACATTATTACAATCGTTAAGTAGCGTTACAATTTCTTTCTCTTTAGGACCATAGCGAAAGTGATCAGTTAGAACTAGGCTAAGATTGGACGAAGAACCTTCAGGGGTTTGTCGGAACTTTAAAAAGGCTTCAATAAGTCGATCATGATTTTTATGTAGACGAATGACGGAAGGGTAAACAATATAGTTGTTATATAAATTATATTTATCCCTAAAAAAAACTTCATTATATGAATCTATGACATTGTATTCCTCAACGGGAGGTGCCAATCTAATGACATGAGTTTTTTCCTTGGGTAATTTCAAGAACTTCAATCCCTCATGATTTCTCGTAAAGATAGAATTAAAAACCACTTTTTTAGCTTTTTTAGCCACTTTTTTAGCGTTATCTGTAAATTTATCGTAGAAGTCTGGCTGCCTTGTATATATATCTTTAAAATGCATATAAACTAAATCATGTAAACAAGCGATAAAAGGTTTGTTTAAATTTAGCGCCAAATCCATACCTATATAAGGAACAATCCAAATATCCACATCAATATTTTCATTTACCCATTCTACAGTTTCAAACTTTTGGACAGATAATCTGTTAGGAAAAGATAAAAAGGTCTTTTTGAATCCATTGTTAATATCTATATAGTTTTGTTTAGTAGTTACAACAGTTATAGTTACATTTTCATCATGACAAAGTAAACCTTCTATTAACCGGATAATAAATCGCCCGATTCCTTCTCCATCAAAATGTTTACCTACTTTCACTGAATATCCAAGAAAAAAACCAATTTTTACAGAAGGGACGAAGGAAGAGGTTGGAATGTTTGAGTATATTAAAGTATTAGAGGATACAATATCAGATTCTAAAAGCAAACGGCATTCTTTAGATAATAAAAAGTTTACCATTAAATTTTTTCTTTGAAAGCCAGAAGCTAAGTTATTCACATGAATTTGAATTTCCTTTAAATCCGGGAAACGATTGAGGAATTGTTGGTATAGCGAATAGATAAATTCCGTATCATCCAAAGTGTAAAACTTATAAATTAAATCGGAAATTATGCCCCGTTCAATTGTCTCTGTTTTTTCTGATTGGATGGGGTGTGTATATAGATTAAATGCTTCTTTTGATAACATGATTTCTTTAATGATTTCTATTCTTTGTGTGTGGGCTAGTTTTTTTCTATAGCAATTTAGCTCCTCATGTTGGGGCTTCCTGTATAAAATTTGCTTAAAAAGTTCATGAATAAACGCTTCTTCTGATAGTCTAACTGCTTTTCGTAAAATATTAATGATTGTATCTGAAGGTGAAGTAGGATTATTCATCGTAGCCACTCCTTTATGACTTGAAAATTGAGTGATATATAAAGAATAATTTTTTATTCTTTAAAAGAGTTACCAATTTTAGTAGAAATCTATTTTTCATATTTCTTGTAGGTAGAAAAGATATCTTGCCTTATATTATCAATAAATAGGAACAGAAGATTAGTAAACTACAATTATTATTCTAAATGTATTTAGTTATTATTGATCACGGAGATAAATATAGTCTAATAGTTAGGTAATAATTATTTGATTCGTAGGCACAGCGCATTCGTAATTGTAATTGTTTGGTAACGAGAATAATCAAGGTTTTTGTAAGATATAGCAGTTTATAATAATTAAGTTAAGGAATATAAAAGACATATCGTCTAATTATATGTTTTTTATTACCATCAACATTTTCCTAATTATTAGAATGCATCGGAGATTTTTTGTTTGATAGTTACACTTGACGTTTTATTATATTCTTCTACAGCATTATTATGTGTTTTTTTTTTTGAATGTACAAATTCCATTTTTGGATAGTACTTATAGAAAGTTATGAGGCATATACTGAAAAAAATTAAACGTAAGGAGATGACTTTTAGATGAATGAAGGACAGTCTAGCAAGAAAAGAAGTCCTTTATTATTATTTCTTCATATCCCTAAAGCTGGGGGAACTACATTGACAGATTTGATTTGTAGACAATATCCAAATAATATACATTATGATGTGAATGTACATGGAATACTTCCTCAAGGGGTACTTTCCTATAAAGAGCAATTAACCACTGCTGACACTCTATGTGGCCATTTCTTGTTTGGCATTCATCGTTACCTTTCTAGGCCCTTTACCTATATTACAATGTTGAGAAATCCGGTTGAACAAGTACTCTCATGGTTTTATTTTGCTCATAAGAATTCAAACCAGTACAAAGAACTGTTTTTTGAAGAGACGATTGATGAGTATGTAAGCAATCCAAAATTTAATTATTCTACAGCCAATCTTCAAACTCGCTGTATTACAGGTAATGATGTTGCTGATTTGCAGGTGGCGAAAGAGCATATTGAAAAGTATTTTTCTGTAGTAGGGGTTACTGAGTTGTTTTCTGAATCTTTGTATATTATGAAAAAAGAATTCGGGTGGAGAAATATTAATTATAAAAAGTTAAATGTTAATACAGAAAGACCTTTAAAAGAAGAAATTCCGCAAAAAGTGATTGATAAGATAATGGAAAAAAACGAGGTGGATTTGCAATTATATGATTATGCTAGAAAAAAATTAGAAAATAAGATTGCTTCTCTAGATGCTAAATCAATTAAAGAATTACGTTTGTTTAAAAGGAAACATTAACTTGTGCTTTTTTTAGGCTATAAAAATATATAAATCCAAGTTAAAAAAACGACATAAAACTATTCTTTTTCGATGGGCGAGAGCATCTGGCCATGCATATAAGTGGTGAGGCCCTTTTCTGCCACATGCAAAATGAAACAAAGGGAAAGCAAGCGCAGCCTCCTTTTATTTCCATAGCCGCAATTTATGTGTTGGAAAATTAAAGTGGATTTATATAGATATGCTTCTTCCAGTGTAGGAATTTGATGAAAGACTAGATTATTAATACACAGAAGGAGGCATTTTTTATAATAAAAAAGAACATAAAGTAAAAATTCAATTAGTGGGAGACTTACTCTAAAAGTTTACAATAATGAGTGGTCAAAATATGAATGATTTACCTATAAAAAAGCTAATGCGGGATAAAAAGATAAGAGTATGTCATGCTATTTGAGAGCTTAAAGCAGCATAGGATGATATGTAAGGATACTTGACTTAGTAAAGTATCCTTACATACATTTCAAATATAAAAACAAAAGGTTACGTACAAATAGTTTTATTAATAATGTTATAATATTCCTTTGCAACATCGGCCCACCTTCGATTTAAAGCAGTGCTGATAGCAGCTTTTTGCTGGTTTAACATTTGTTTTCCGTTTTTACTTAACTCATATATTGCTTTTGCTATTTCTTCGACTGAGTATGGATTAAATGAGAAAAAGGCAGTCATATTTGTAACTACTTCACTTGTAACTTCTATTTGACTTGCAGCAATCGGGGTATCAAGTATAAGTGATTCGAGAATAGGGAAAGGGCAACTTCCTTCAAAAAGTGTGGGAACGATTGTCCCTAAAGCATATTCGTATAAGGAAGGTACATTGTCTGACGGAATCCTATTCAGAAAGACAATACTGTTTTTTATTTGCTTATTAGTACAATGCAGATAAACATCTGGAAGATGAATTGGTCTATCACGGTAGTGGTCTGTAAACACTAATTTTAAATTAGAAGGTGGCTCCTCAAGGGATTGCTTGAATTTTATAAATGCTTCAATAAGAAGAGAATGATTTTTATGCAGGCGAATAACCGATGGATAGACAATGTAATCGCCATATAATTTGTATTTATTTCTAAATGAGCTTTCATCATGTATATGATACGCAGTGTATTCTTCTACAGGAGCTGCCAATCTAACAACATGAGTTTTTTCGATAGGTAACTTTAAAAATTGTAACCCCTCATGGTTTCTTGTAAAGTTAGAAGAGAATACGATGGCAGAAGCTTTATCGACTAATCTGTGGATAAAACGATCCAGACGGTAACAAAACTCATCCGTATTTCCTTGATAATATAATTCTTGAAAGTGTAAGTGGACTAAGTCGTGTAAACAAAGAATAATAGGTTTATCTAAATATATAGCTAACTCTAAGCCGACATATGGCACAATCCATACATCTACTGGTAATTCAGTATTAATGAATTCCATACTGTCAGATGCATAAAAGATAAGTCGCTCAGGGTATAAAAGCACGAGTTGTGAAAATAAGTTACGAAGACTACGAAGATTCATTTCATTTGTTACAACATAAATTTTTATGGTTGGATCATACTTAAATAATCCCTCTGCTAATCTTGTACTAAATCGACCGATTCCTTCCCCTTCTAAATTGGCGGGATAAGTTAATCCTAGGAAAACTCCAATATTTTTTATACTTTTGTTTTGATTTTGTTCCCTATTTTTTATATGCAAGTTATTGATAAAATTAGCGTCGGTTAGTATTTTTTGAAATTCATTTGTTGTTAGTATTTTCTTTATTATCTCGATTCTTGATTGTTTTGTTTTTAAGCAAGCTGATAACTGTTGGACTTCTGTTTTTATTGGGTTACGAGCTAAAAATTCATTGTATAAAGCATGGATAAAGTGTAATGCATTTGATAGGAAGAATGAATGAATTAAGCTACTTATCGTTTTGGAAGCATTAGGAGGAAGAGAGGGAGGGGTTTTTTGGCTGTATAAACCTATCGCCTCTCTGCTTGTCAGGATTGCGATTAAAATTTGTTTTTTGGCTACACCTTTCGCAAGTGTAGTAAAAAAATGAAAGAAACCTTTTTCGTCAGGTTCACGATGCAGTATTTGTCTATATAATTCCCATACAAAATCTTCATGATTAAGGGTCCATATTTGATGCAATAATTCAATAATATGTTTACTATTCGTTTGATTAAGTATATTACTGAAATCATTGTTTCTATTTCTTAATCTTACTATGTCCATCGTTCCCATCTCTTTTCATCGTGGTGTATTTATATGAAAGGTAGCTGGAGCAAGGAGGTATTTCTATAGCTACTAATGTGATATGTTGTTTTTAAACAAAGGCTCATTATAAGTTGAAGAGAGGGGCATATATCATTTTTTCACGCTTACCTCGCTTAATGCTTCTTTTATTTTTAAGCTAATATATCGAACATCATCATTTGTTAAGCTTCCGTAACTTGGAACATTAATACCCTGAGCAGAAATACGATTTATTATAGGGAATTCTGATGCCCCTTGTAAATTTTGATAAGGAGGCAATGCATGCATAGGATAGAAAAAAGGTCTAGTTTCGATGCCCTTATCTTTTAAGCGATCCATTAACAAATTTCGTTCGTCTTCAGTAAAATCTTTACATATTATGCTGAACATCCAGTATACATTTTTAGCCCATTCTTTTTCGATTGGTAATATGAGACGTTGATCATCTTTTAGGTTTTTTATATATTGATTAGCAATTCTAATTCGTTGTTCAATATGCCAGTTAATGTTCTCGAGTTGTGCGCAGCCGATTGCTGCTTGAATGTTGGTCATACGATAGTTATATCCGATAACTGGAAACCAATATTTACGTTTTAAGTCTATTCCTTGTGACTTTAGAATTCGAATCTTTTCAGCTATGTGGTCATCATTAGTAGTGATCATTCCACCTTCACCGGTTGTAATAATTTTATTGCCAAACAAACTGAAAGTAGCACAATCACCAATTGCTCCTGTCATTTTTCCTTTATATTGCGCTCCTACGGCCTGAGCAGCATCTTCTATGACAAATAAATTATATTTCTTTGCCAATTCTTTAATAGGGTCCATATCAGCTGGGTGACCATAGATGTGAACAGGAATAATTCCTTTTGTATGCGGTGTGATTTTTTCTTCTATTTTCGCAGGATCAATATTCCATGTTGCTGAATCGGAATCAATAAGTACAGGAGTTCCTCCACAATAGACGACTGCGTTTGCTGTTGCAACGAATGTAAAAGTCGGAATAATCACTTCATCACCTTCTTTAATACCATATGCTAAAAGGGCAAGATGTAAAGCGGTTGTTCCGTTACTACAAGAAATAGCATGTTTCACTCCGCAGTACTGTGCGAATTGTTCTTCAAACTTTTGAATATATGACCCGTTTGAAGAGATCCAATTAGAATCAAGGCAGTCTATGACATATTGTTTTTCATTTCCATTTAATATGGGACTAGCGATGGAATAAAATTTTGACATCAAAATATCCTCCTTGCAAAAAATAAAGTTACAGTATAAGTCAATTTAAAAAGGTTATAAAATTAAATTTTATAATCCTTTTCTTTGTTGTTGCCGCTCTAAATCGCTATCCACCATCATTGTAATTAGTTCTTTAAAATTCACTTCTGGTTTCCAGCCTAATGCTTTTTTCGCTTTTGCTGGATTTCCTAATAGAAGATCTACTTCAGCGGGTCTCATAAACTTTGGATCTTGAATAACATGATCTTCCCAGTTTAATCCGACGTAATTAAAGGCAGTCTCAACTAATTCTTGGACAGTATGAGTTTCCCCAGTAGCGATAACATAGTCATCTGCATTATCTTGTTGAAGCATGAGCCACATCGCCTTAACGTAATCTCCTGCATAGCCCCAATCCCGCTTCGCATCCAAGTTGCCTAAATGGAGTTTATCTTGCAGTCCCAATTTAATTTTAGCCACTCCATCGGTTACTTTTCTTGTAACGAACTCCAAACCACGGCGAGGAGACTCATGATTAAATAAAATTCCTGAACATGCGAAACTGTCATAGCTTTCTCGATAGTTTACAGTAATCCAATGTCCGTATACTTTAGCCACTCCATATGGGCTTCTTGGATAAAATGGAGTTGTTTCTTTCTGGGGAGTTTCTACTACTTTTCCAAACATTTCACTACTAGATGCTTGATAAAATCGAGCATCTGGTTTGGTAAGCCGAATCGCTTCAAGCATATTTGTAACTCCGAGGGCAGTTATTTCCCCTGTATAAATAGGTTGAAGCCAAGATGTTGCGACAAAAGATTGAGCTGCTAAATTATATATTTCATCTGGATTGGAAACTTTAACAGCTTGAATTAAGGAAGCTAAATCACGTAAATCTCCTGAAAGAAATTCAATTTCATCTTTTAAATGTTTAATGTTTTCATCATTTTCTGTTGCAGTTCGTCTTTTTAATCCATAAACTTTATAACCTTTATTTAACAATAATTCTGCTAAATATGAACCGTCTTGACCTGTAATTCCAGTAATGAATGCTCGTTTCATATTTTCACCCCATGCTGTGTATAATCAAAAATTTTACCTCCTTTAATAATATGTTTCTCGTACGTTGACTGCTACTGAAATGCTGTTAATTTTCACCAATATAAGGAGCATGGAAGAACACAGTAAAATAGAGAGACGAAGCAATAATTGGTAAAATTATTGCTTCGTCTCTCTAGAATAATCAATAGATGATTTATATACTAAATGAAATCTAATTCTGTCAATCGTTTTTCAACCATGCTTCCAATCACATTCGGTGAAAAATAGGTCATTATAGTTTCTTGTCCTTTCATTGCGATAAGATTACACTGTGTTTGATTGGAGAGGAGTTGGCGCATAAAATAAACAGCGTGCTCAATATCTGGCTCAGCCCATATTTGATAGTGTTTGTAAGGCCCATAATTTCGTTTTATTGGAATGAGGGTATAATTGACAGGATAAGAATTATCTGTGTTCATAAAATCGGTATTACCAGACCAATTTGTCCCAATTACTGGTTTGCCTAAATACATTGCTTCTGCTAGTACAAGTCCAAAACCTTCAGAACGGTGTAGAGAGACAACACAGTCAATCGATTGAATTAAAGCATTTACTTCTCCTCGAGTTAATGATTGATTAATGAGATAAATATTACTATTCTCTCGAATTAGATGTTGAATTTGTTTCACTTCTGCAAGATTATAATTTGAATTATTGATTTTTAAAACAAGCCCAACGGAAGGATCATTTTTAGAAAAAGCTTTTTGAAATGTTTGAATAGACGCAATCGGATTTTTGCGTTGTTGTATACTTCTCGGATCATACATGGAAAGAAATAAAAAGCGATCTGTCGGTAAATTAAAGTATTCACGACTTATATCTTCAGGGCATTCTACTTGGATACAATGTGGAATACGAATGACAGGAATATCTGTTTTTTTGGATACTGATTCGAGTACGAAAGAAGAGGGAACCCATATTTCATCAACAAGTTTGAAGCTGGTTTCCCATTCTTTAGGTATCTCTGGAAGTTCCCAGTGCCAATAACCAATATTATAACGACCATTAAAAAATTGCTGTCCAAGCTGCTTATGAGCTATTGGAAATAAATCTGGATTTATATGAAAGATGTTGACACGGTGGATAGGATTGGTTATTTCTTTATGCTTCCAAGAGAAATCTAATGATTTTAAATGTGGAAGCGAATAATTGATAATGCCAAACGGAATATTTGCACTTTCAATTGATTTTGCTGCTAGGCGACAAGATTCCCCTAGCCCAAATTCGGCACGAACATATCCTACTAAATTAATACCTTTTTCGAATTGACTTACCTTTTTTCTACGGGAATGTTCAGATAAAAAAGCATCGGTCTTTACGATATTGAATCGAAAGAGGAAGTCATCCTCTTTGTAGTACTCATTAGCAAGATTATACTGAGCCCATTTTAAAAGTTTAAACTGATCTTCTTTCAGTGGATCGGGAAATGTTTGTTGTAAATGAGGATTTTGTTTGTAAATTTCATACAGCAAAAAAGGAATATGTGTTTTGTGATGAACAGGGGAGAGTGCCCACTTAAAGAAAGAATTACGGGTTGCGAACGAAGATGGCTTTTTTATAAAGCTAAATCGGTTAGGTAAGTCATCTCCAATGAAGTATTCTTTTGCCAAGTAGATTTGAGCCCATTTTAGTAATTCTTTTTGATTAACTCCAAATGGGTCAGGAAAAGCTCGTTGTAAATCCGGTCGGCTTTTATAGATTTGATATAGTAAGTTTGGAATATGTGTTTTTTCATGAACGGGAGAAAGACACCACTGGAGTGATCCATAAGGTGTTGAATCTGGCATATTACTTCCTCCTATAAATTATATAATGTAGGTTAAAGGTTATTGGGATAATAAAGTGAACTTTCTATTTAATGGGGATTTTTTTAATCTTACCATTAATAGAAAGCCTGCCCAATCAAGATTACTGTTCATTAATATGGAGCAACTTTAGACGGTGTATTACTTCAATTTTTTACATCTCTTTCCTTGAGGCCTTTCATTAGTACCTCAGCAACTTCTGGACGGGTAAACTCAGATGGTAAATTTTGTCCGCTGCGAAGTATTTCTCTAACTTGAGTACCACTTAAAATAACACGATCGGTATTAGAATGAGGGCATGTTTTTACAGAAGCCATGTTCATACACTTTTTACAATAAAAACTATGTTCGAAAAATAGTGGTTGAATTCCAATTGCAATGGGATCAAAATTAAGAAAGATTTTTTGGGCATCGTACGTTCCGTAATAATTTCCTACTCCTGCATGATCGCGACCGACAATGAAGTGTGTACAACCGTAATTTTTTCGTACAAGCGCATGCATAACAGCTTCACGAGGACCTGCGTAACGCATAGCGGCAGGATAGATAACGAGGCGGGTGCGGTTAGCTGGATAATAGTTCTTCAGTAATACTTTATAGCTTTCCATTCGAATATCTGCAGGGATGTCATCTTTTTTTGTTTCTCCGACAAGTGGATTCAATAATAACCCGTCAACGATTTCAAGTGCTGTCTTTTGTAGGTATTCATGTGCACGATGCACAGGATTTCGTGTTTGAAACCCTACGATAGTTTTCCAACCTAAATCGTAAAACATATTTCTTGTTTCTTTTGGATCTATATAAAAATCTTGAAAATTTTTGTGTGAAGGTTTATTTAACAAAGAAATAGGTCCGGATATATATATATCACCTTGTTCATATAATTTTTTTACACCTGGATGAGCAACTTCTGTTGTACCAAATACGAGCTGTGCTTCTTTTTGTTTATCATAATGAAACATATCTGTTATTTGTATAAATGCATAAGGAATCTTATCTTCTCCGTAAAGAATCACTTCAGTTCCTATACGTAAATCTTTTGCTTCATCTTGTGTGATAGGTAAAGTGATAGGAATCGTCCATGGAAGTCCATTTTTTAAATGCATAGTCATTAAGATGCTTTCATAATCATTTCTATCCATAAAGCCAATGAGCGGACTAAAGCCACCGTTTGCGACTAGTTCAATGTCAGAAATACTCCAAGCGGAGATAGTTAAAGAAGGGAGTTCGTTTACTTTTTTTAAATATTCTTCACGATCCGCTCCTTGTAATTCACGGTTAATTAGTATACCCCCATGAGGCAAAATTGTGTCTGTTGGACAGTCCATCATAATCCTCCTTAAATTGATAAGTAGTGATGTTTTTTGAGAAAATCTACGACTTGTATGGCGCATGCTTCAGCTGAACAATGATTAGAATCAAGAGTAATTTCTGGATTAAGTGGTTTTTCATAAGGGGAGGAAATTCCGGTAAATTCGATAATCTCTCCATTTCTAGCTTTTTTATATAAACCTTTTGGATCTCTGTTTTCGCAATTTTCTAGAGAGCAGTCGATATAAACTTCAATAAACTCGTCAGGATGTACATTATTTCTAACCGCTTCACGATCGCTGCGGTACGGTGAAATGAATGTTGCTAACACGATAACTCCACAGTCTACAAACAATTTTGATACCTCACCTACGCGGCGGATATTCTCTTTACGATCTGCTGCTGAAAAACTAAGATCTTGGTTTAATCCTTTTCGGAGATTATCTCCATCAAGAATATAAGTGGAAATTCCTAATTGATGTAGCTTGCTTTCAACAATATTGGCAATTGTAGATTTTCCAGATCCTGATAAACCTGTAAACCAAACAATACAGCTTTTATGTTTATGCAAATTTTGTCGATCCTTTTTTGTAATTGAAAAGTGATGATAATATAAATTTGTTTGTTTTTCCAAAAAAAGTTTCTCCTTTCATATAAAGTAAAAAATGGCTTAGTAATCAAGAACGTCTTTTTCAATACAAGGTTAGTTTGTGTTTACTTTATTTACATATAAAACGGCCAAAAGTATGGGATGAGTAGGACAGAAATAATCATGAAAAGGAAACCAAGCGGGAGACCTATTTTAAGAAAATCCACGAATTTATAACCACCTGCTTGATAAACAATTAAATTTGCTTGATATCCTGTAGGTGTAGCGAAACTAGCAGAGGCAGCAATCGCAATAGCTATAATAAAAGGTTCGGGATTTAAAGCCAGTTGTTTAGCAATGGAATAAGCAATAGGGAAAATGAAGGCCGCCGCCGCCGTGTTTGATAAAAATTCGGTACTAATCCATGTAAGTAAATAAATGATAGCAAGTAATACTGTTGGACTAAATGTTGCGGTTTCGCCTACGAGTGTGTTAGCGAGGTAATCAGCAACTCCTGTTTTCTCCAAAGCGCTTGCCATTCCAAGAGAGGATCCAATCATGATAAGTAAGCGTAAATCTAAATACTTTCTTGCCTCTTGTACTGAAATGGACTTTGTAATGAATAACAAGATAACACTTAAAAAAGAAGCGGTTAAAATCGGTAGCCCCCCTATTCCTGCACATAATATCATGAGAAGGAAGATAAGAAGAGGAATAAAGGAGGCCATCTTTTGTTTTCTAGAAGGATTTTTAGAGGAACTAGTTTCATGAGAAAGAAAGTAAAAATCATTAGAGTATTGGTTTTCTATGAAAAATTTGTTTTCTGATAAAATATATAAAATATCTCCCGTTTTTAACCGAATAGATCCTATTTTAGAGAGAATTCTTTTACCGTTCCGAAAAACAGCAATTACAACAGCGTTGTATTTTGAGCGAAACTGAATTTCTTTAATGGTTCGATTGGATAAACAAGATTGTTTGGATATCACTATTTCTGAAAGAGTGATGTTATTATTGGAGGAGTTTTTGAGACTTATTCTAGAACTGAGGTGTAATGTTAACCCCTCAATTTTTTCTAAGTTGGAAATAGTAGAAATATCTCCTGTAAATAACAAGCGGTCATTTTTATTTAGTATATAATCGCTAGAAATGGGGAGTATTATGTCTTCGTTTCTCATAACTCCAATTAAATATAAGCCTGTAAGGTTACGTAAATTCGCTTGTTTTATTGTTTTTCCTATAAGTGGGCAATCTGATTCAACTTGAACTTCTGCCAAAAATGCACTTTTATTCTCTTCATCTATTTTGCTTCCTTTTTTGTATTCAGGAAGGAGCTTGCTTCCTATAAATACCATGAATAGAATACCGATTATAGTACAAGGGATACCGATGATTCCTAATTCGAACATAGAAAGTCCATGATTACCTTGTTTTTTTAGTAATGAGTTTACAACAATATTTGTAGATGTACCAAGCAACGTACACATCCCGCCCATACTAGCTGCATATGCTAAGGGAATTAATAATTTAGAAGGAGGCAGGCCGATTTTTTGTGCCCAATTTTTTATTATAGGTGTGAGAATTACTATGATCGGTGTATTGTTAATAAATGCGGAGAGACTAGCTACAGGCGTCATCAGCTTAAGAATTGCTTTTTTATGACTTCTCTCATGACCGATTATTAACCGTGGAATGTGTTTGATGAAATCGTTCCTGTTAACGGCAGAAGCTATAATTAATAAGGCTCCAATTGTTAATGTTCCTTCATTTGAGAACCCATCTAAAGCTTCAGAAGGAGCTAAAACTCCAAATATCATTAAAGAAACTAGTCCGCTGAACATAACGATATCCGCTGGAAATTTTTCGTACATCAAAACTATGAATGTAATAAAAATAATAAGGAGTGTAATTATACCGTGGATGGTCATATGATTCACCTATTCATAAGTTGTTTTAACTGAGGAACAGTTAACATGTAAAAGATATAACAATAACATCTTGGTTAAATCACCTAAAGGAGAGTAGCTTAGAGTAGTGCCTTAATACTTTATCGTATCTTTATTTTCGTTATAGAATGCGTAGATGAAAAACACGTAACTATATCCCAATGTTTTATCAATTCACTATATAAAACATTCATTATCTTTATATGTTATTTTTAGTGAATTGACACTGTTTTTGTGAACTTATACATTTGTAAGCTAGATTTGTAAGAAAGGATTTCTTATTAAGTATGAAGGAGTTGCATTTAATTGAGGAATTTTTGAAAACTTATTTCAATGATAATTTTGTATAAATTATATCAATATTTGAAAATGGTGAGCATGTATCCGTAAACTTCATTTTTTAGTTCTTCTTTTTTGAAATTCCACATAGCTATTGCTGAAAAGGTTTTATTCTTACGTCAAAACATGAAAAAAGCTGTGGAATTTATATAACTATGTAGTCTATTAGAAAGTAACAAATAGTATGGCAATTAAAAGGTGACAAGCGGCATGAAGTATCTGTCAGTTCAATTTAATTAAGAATAGATTGAGTGAACACATTCATAAATTATGAGTAAAATGATTGACTGTAGAGGGGGGATGATTTTTGAATCCAAAAGTGTCAATCATTCTTACTAGTTATAATAAACCTGCATTAGTGGGAAAAGCGATTGAAAGTATATTAAGACAAACTATAGATGAATGGGAACTTTTTATAATGGATGATCATTCTAATGAAGAAACAGTAAATGTTATTAAACAATATTTAGATGATCCAAGAATCACTTATATAAATAGCTTCATAGAGGACGAGGAACGTTATAAAAAGACGAGGTATGCCGTACTTATCAATAAAGCTATTCCGTTAACAAAAGGAATGTACATTTCTTATTTAACAGACGACACTGTCTATGTTCCGACGAGGTTAGAAGAAATGGTATCTTTTTTCAACATGCATTCTAAGGTAGATATTATTTATTCATCTCAACAAGTGAAATTTGTAAACAACCAATTGAAGCTGCTTTCTGAAAGAGTAAGAAGAGCTGAACGTATATTATATCAAGCAGCCAACGTTGTTGATCACTGTTCTGTTATGCATACGCGTGCAATTTTAGAGAAAGTTTTTGAAAAGTATGGGGAGTATTGGGATGAAAGCCCTGTTCATTGGCATAATGGAGATGCGGCTTTTTGGAAGAGATTAAACATTTTTCAGCCATTTCACCCTGTCGATAAAGTACTTGATATAACATATAAAACACCCTACTCTTTTCAAAATCTATATAGTAATTTACCTATAAAAATTCCAAATGGGACTTTAATAAAGGGAGGGAAAGAAGAGATTTTTTTGATTGACCAGCAGCAAAGAAGGGTCATTCCAAATGAGATGTTTACGTATTTTAAGTACAAATTAAAGAAGGTGGTTATGATACCTGATCCTTTTTTATATAGCTATGTAGAAGGGCCTCCTATTGATGATCCAACTATTATTCCCAATTTGCGTATTGTTCAAAATGAACAAAATAAATTTTTTTATCTCGAAAATAATAAAAAAAGACCGATAGTTAATACTTTTGCTTTTCGTAAATTCAAATTTTCTTTCTATGAAGTAATTAAAATAAAATCAACTATACTAGATCATATACCGCAAGGGGCGCCTATCTATCCTACTTTATCGCATAATACTTGCTTGCCGGAAAATAAAGTATTTATATATAATAATCAATGCTCGATTACAATGGAGTGTAAACTTCATCTTATTAACGAAAAAATATTAAAAAAGCTTAACCTTTTAAATGATTGCATATACGTTTCAAGAGCTGAGATAGAGGGGTTTGAAAAGGGGGAACCAATTAGTTTTTATTTTAAAAGATTTCTTAAATAGCAACAGCAGTTTTTTATAAAATTGGTAATTCCTTCTCTTACTCTTAATTTTGATGTCGCAGTTGTATAATATCTTTTGCTTCTTACAACCATCAGATTTTTATCCCGCATTAACGGGCAGTAAGACCCCTACCTCAAGATTCGGAGAAAAGCAAAGAAGATAGGTGGGGGATAACCATCAGTGGGAGATGAAGGAAACCCCCACTGATGGAAGTTGCACTTTATAGAAAATGAAAAATCATCGGTAATACAACCGATGATTTTTGTAATTTAGAAACTAAATAAATTAGTTATGCTATGGGGCATGAATAACTATATGCATATAGAAGGGAAGTTATAAAACAGTTTTTGAAGTAGTCTTAATTATGTTCCTAACTCGATGACCAAATGTATGTTGTTCTATCACTATTTTTCGAGCTTTTTGGGAAATAGTCTTCCTTTGCTCTTCGTCATCCATATAGATATCCAATTTGTGTAAGCAATCCTCGTAATCTAGGTAAGATATCATCTCTTCTTCGGTAAAGAAGGAACGAAGATCCGGCTTTTCTTCTATTAGTTGAAAAGCTCCGCATGCTGCAATATCAAATGTTCGGTTATTTATACTTTTGCTAATAACTCCATGTGTATTTTGATTAAGCCAAAAACTGTGAGTTCGATGAGGATTTAACACAATTTTCGCTCCATTATAATAATAAGAGACCTTTTGTGGTTCAATCCATATATCTTTAATCATAATTCTTCGGTTGTTTCTCCATTTTTTTTGTAGATTGTTATACCAACCTTTCCCAATGAGCGTAATTTGATATTTAGTATTTTCTAAAAGAAAATGAATGAAATTTACTCTTGTGCGATATGGATATCCTACAAGAAGTAAATCGCTTTTGTGTGTATTTTCCACAGGAAGAGGCTTAAAGATTGTTGCATCTGTTCCTAACGGCAAATGGTAGACATTGGGATGAATAGATTGATAGTGCCTGAGAGCACCATTATCAATAGTAAAGATATAATCAAATCGATGAATAGTTTGAATCGTTTTATCAATATAAAAAGGGTCTTCAGTCAGCCAACATGCCAGTTTAATACCATTCTCTTTTAAATATTGAATAGTTGATAAGGAGAGATAATCTCCCAGTATTGTTAAAACCAGTTGTGGTTGAAAATTAGAAACAATAGCCTTTAACTTCTCTATATTCTCTAATGGATGAAAGTGGGTCCATTCATAATGACCATTACTTAGTTCAGCTTTTATATTTTGATCAAAATATTCATAAATTCTTGAATAACCGGAAGAGATATATAATAATTTCACTATGCACCACCGATTAGAGTTTTCACTTCATAGAAATTCTTTGAGCACTTGTCACTGAAAAATTTTATTAAAAGCGGTCGTCCTGTTCTTCAAAAACTGAAGTTGAGATTGTTGGACGATCTCCACCGCCTCCTGAATCGCCTGGAGTGTACGAGACACTTTCAATATCGTTGCAGCCGATTTGCAGAATAATAGTAGAAATAGGAGTCGTCATGTCTTCCTCTAGCAACGTAACCACACAATTTTTTGGATCAAAGAATGTAAACGTAGCCGGTCCGTACATATGGCCAGATTTTCCTACAATTGTTACAACGGTTCCTGGGGGCAATGTAGAGAATATAGAGCATGCGCTTCCATCACATTTTTGTGCCATAGGTAAATATTTCCTCCTTTTAATTGATATAGTGTTTTAGGGTTCATGATGAAAGTTGTACAATTTTATTAGCTGATAGGACAATTATCACTCTAAATAAGAAAACTCGTGAAAAGAGCACATTTTCTATAAATCCTTGGAAACTATTGATTGAGAAATCTAGGCTTAAGAATCTTAGACTGATGATATATTGAATTGTGACAAACATAGCTGAACCCATTATATTTAGAACAGTACATATAGGAGAATAGAAGAATTTTAGAAGTTAGTTTTTTCTCTGCATAAGGAGTTAAATAACTTGTACTGCTCGTAGAGAAGCAAATTGAATCTGTGCAGAATCTAAATCTAGTTTGTTCCAGATAACGTCAATTCCAATGGTAGTACTTGTGGTTACTTTGAAGAGAACGGAGCCAGTCAATATATCGGCAAATCGGCCTGTAAATCCACCGCCGCCAGTACCTGGAATTGCTTCTACAGTTGAATCTGCCACTCTAGAGAACGAGCCAGGAATTTGAGCAGGGCCAGTAGTAGAAGTTAATACACCAGTGAAATCGATTAAGTCAGGAGGAATAATTGATAAAGGAATATTGAAAGTTACACTATAGTCAATTTGATATACTCCAGGTGCGTTAAGTAATAATCCATTAGTTACATTTACTGTATTATTAAGTGGACCGCTTGAAGGAAAAGTTATAGTATTTGTTCCATTAGCAAGTGTTTGTGCTTCTTCAGTAAATATAAATCCATATGCTGGAGGAGGTCCGGAGAAGTCAATAGGGAATGCAGGAGGGTAACAGAATTGGTTAATCATTTTTTCACCTCTTTTAAGTTTCTTTAATATATTTAATGAAATAGCAAGCTAAATTGCTATGGACAAATCCCTATTTTTTGAAAAATAGGGACTTATCTGTTGATGTAGGCGTAGCAAGTGTTGTATAAATTTAGAGGGAAATAGTATAAGGGTGCTGGAGAATTTATAAAAACATTCATGTTGCACTAATGTACGATCAATTTTAAGAAGCGCTTGATTGCTCAATTTTTCATATATTATTCATAAAACTTTGCATTATGTTCTACATATGAAGCTATATTCGAAGGTAATTGTTTTATTTTAGCTTCAAGACATTTCTGAGCAGTGCGGCCTAAGTCGCGTTTACTTTCGTTATAATAGGCACATATAGAAATTTCATAATCAAAAAGATAATCGTAGACATGATAATCTACAAACAGAATATCGTCTTTCGGAAAAGGGATTTCTTTCCCTTGTAATGCATACATCAAACTGATGTTATTTTTAGATTTATGGCGGTATAGTTTTGCCAGATGGTATAAAGGCTCGGCCCTGCTAGGTCTGTATTCCCAGGAGTTTTGAAGATAAATAGTCGCAAGAGCAAAAAACTGTTCTTCCTGGTCAACGAGGTTAGCTATTATGGATTGATCAAGAGCTGATTTCTCTTTTATGGATTCTTGGATTAGTTGTTCGTGCTTAAAAGAACATTGATCAGCTAAGCGTTCGTAACAGAGACCTATTTTGAATAAGGAGTAAAATACTTCTTCTTCCCATCCGCCAGCATCCACTCTTTTTTTATACCATATGATAGCGTCCTCTAATTCATTGAGAATAGATAATGTTTGTGCTAAGTAAAACATGTATCTAATTTTTAAATGGATTGGTGTTGTTTGATTATTAATTCCTTCTAAAAGTAAACGTTTATCCCGTTCAAATTTATCACTTCTACTGCCGCCGTCTGCTTGATCATAGATAATTAAGGTATCGAGCTTTCCGGTTGTATAAGAGGAAGCACCTTGATTAGCCCCTAATTTAGAATAATCTATATCCCAATATTCATGTGTAACTCCAACAGATGCCCATGGTAAAGATGTCTTGAGTAGACGACTCAGCCAATATTTGATGTTGCTATCATATTGCATGGTCAGGTAATGATCTTTATCTAAGCTACGCTTATCAAAATGAGGCTCAACTTCTAAGATCATATCAGCATCAAGCAGCAATAAATAATCAGCTTCTGGATACGTTGCTTGAGCTAACTGTACAGCTAAAGTTCGATTATATCCAAAGTTTTTAAAAGGTTCATGATGCACAGTACCAAGTATTTTATTTTCATTGCACCAATTTTTAATGATTTCAGCTGTGTGATCAGTCGACCCTGTATCACAAATCGAAACAAAATCAATAATTGATTTTGCAGAATTTAAACATCTTTCTATAATTTTTGATTCATTTTTTACAATCATACAAAGGCATAATTTCTTTTCAGATTTTTTGTGTTGAAGTGATTTAGATATATCTCTTGCCATTATTTTTTCTCCTCTCTGTTGTGCTAATAAATATTGTATTTGTACATGTAGATACGAGTGTAGATCATTCGAGCGGATAATAGAGATACGTTAGACTTATCATATGCTGTAAATATTGCCTGTGTGAAAATAGGGGAGTAATCAGTTCATTTCTGTTGTTAAGTGTTCATAAAAAAGAAACGAAAATCATAAATAATTATTATAAGTGATTTTCTTGTTTATAAATATAAATTCAATTATGAAATGAGTTAATCGTCTTTAGTGCTATACGAGGAAGTGAAGAACGTGAAGAAAATTGTTGTTTTTGGTTCGGGAGGTCATGCCAAGGTTGTTATTGATGTGATCCGACGAGTTGGAGATTATGAGATTTATGGAATAGTTGACGGATTTCGTTCACAAAATGAAATAGTTTACGGTTATGAAGTAATAGGTGATGAATCCAGTCTATTATCTATTAAAGATCATATCCATGGGGGAATTGTAGCTGTAGGCAATAATTGGATAAGAAGAAAGATAGTGGAGAAAGTAAAGGCTATTATTCCAGATTTTTTGTTTATTTGTGCTATTCATCCATCCGCCATTATTAGCGAAGATGTAATCATTAGTGAAGGAACGGTAGTAGCGGGCGGAGCTGTAATTAATAGTAATGTGCGGATAGGAGAACACTGCATTGTTAATACAAATTCCAGTATAGATCATGACTGTGTAATTGATAATTATGCGACTATCGCACCAGGTGCTACTCTTGGCGGGAACGTTAAGATTGGAGATTATTCTGTCGTCTCTTTAGGAGCAAATGTAATTCATTCTATTACAATAGGAGAGCATACTGTAATTGGTGCCGGTGCGACAGTTGTAAAAGATATCGGTTCTTATGCACTTGCGGTTGGCGTACCAGCAACAAAAATAAAATCTAGAGAGAAGGGAGATAAATATCTGTAAGTTCATAGGAAAAGTCAGACTATTCGCTGGGAATCACCAATTTTATTTAGTAAATTGGTGATTTTTACTTTTTAAAGCTTTCGTCATAATTGTTTGTTCTTACTGTGAGAAAATTTTTAAAATTAAATGGAAAAATAATTGTTAAGGAACATGGTAAGTGACTATATATGAGTCATGACCTTGTTGTGGCAAAACATATATAGTTCACATAAATTGTAACAACATTACTTTTAGTGAAAACGGTATTTAGGAGTTAGTGGTTGTGTGATAAGAGGACGTCATAATTACAATATGATTTATGATCGTACATTAAATTATTCCAAAAACCTAAATATTTTACTTAATGTAGAATTAGAGCGAAATTACATATGTATAAAAGGGAGAATTGATAATAGTGGTGGCATAGAGCTATTATGAATGAGCGTTCAAATTATGAAAGGAGGCTGAATGTTATCGAAATTAAAAAGTTCTCTAAACCCATTTATGTTACTTCCCCTTTTCTTCCTCCTTTTCAAGAATTTTCTCGTTTAATAGAACAAATTTGGGAAAATCGATATTTAACAAACAATGGACTGCTGCATCAAAAATTTGAAATGGAATCGAGGAAATATTTAGGTGTTAAAAAGAATACACTATTTGTGAATGGGCATATGGCACTCGACATTGCAATTAAATCTTTACAGTTAACAGGAGAAGTAATTACAACACCTTTTACATTTGCCTCGACAACTCACGCCATTTTTATGAATGGATTAACTCCAGTATTTTGTGATGTAAATAAACATGATTATAATTTAGACGTTTCAAAAATTGAGTCGTTAATTACTGAACATACTTCGGCCATTATACCTGTACATGTTTTTGGCACCCCTTGCGATATTTATGAAATTGAAAGATTAGCAAAAAAATATAATTTAAAAGTTATATATGATGCAGCCCATGCTTTTGGTGTAAAAGTAGACGGAAAAGGAATTGGCTTATTTGGCGATATATCTATGTTTAGTATGCATGCAACAAAGGTTTTTCATTCTATTGAAGGTGGAATCCTTACTTATCATGATGAAACATTATCTGAAGCATTAAATCAGTATAAAAATTTTGGATATAAAAGTTCGGGAGAGATTAGTTTAGTGGGCTTAAATGCTAAAATGAATGAATTTCAAGCGGCGATGGGTATTTTGAATCTCCGACATATAAGAGAAGAAATGAATAGAAGAAAAAAAATAACAAGCATTTATCGTAATCAATTAAAAAGCATTCCAGGTATTCGCTTTATAGAAGAAATGGAGAATGTCCAATATAATTACTCGTATTTTTCCATAGAGGTTGATGAAGCAAGCTATGGATTAGATCGTAATCAATTATATGAACGTTTAATGTCGTATAACGTATTTACAAGGAAATATTTTTCGCCATTAACGAGTGATTTTATCTGCTATAAAGATCAGTATGATTCAGGGAAAACACCAATTGCGAAAGAAATAGCAAATAAAGTTTTAGTATTGCCACTATACGGTGAATTACAAGTTGGAGATGTGGAAAAAATTTGTATGATGATTAAAACAATCCCAGAACTGGTTGAATTGGAACAGGAGAAGAATTAGGAGGAAGTAAGAAAAAATGGTTTAGGAAGGGATCGTGATTATGAGCAATTTAGACAGTAATAAACAAACAGATAAGGAAATAAACCATGACATTTTTCCGCCAAAAGTGAATGTTATTATTGCAGCCTACAATATGAAAGAGTATTTAAAAGAAACTGTCGATAGTGTTTTACGTCAAGATTATCCCAATTTAGAAATTGTTGTTGCTGATGACTGTTCAACTGATGGTACACAAGAAATGATGAAACGGTATGAGGAGAATCCGAAAGTTAAATATATTCGAAATGAAGTAAATTTAGGTTCGAGGGTGAATGGTCGAAAATTACTGCATGAGCATGCAGATGGTAAATATATATTATGTATTAATCATGATGATTACCTTACACAGAATAATTATATTAGTAGGGCTGTAGCTTTACTTGAAGAAAATCCAAATGTTTCGCTTGTTTTTGCGAATTTATATTTTTTGGATGTTGATTCAGGAGACTTAAGACCAATTACACAAGATATACCTACGATTACAAAAGGTATTGATTACTTTTTAAACTATGAAACTGGTAGTTATCCTCATATAACAAGTATATTAACATCGGTATTTAGAAGAGAAGACGCTATTCGCATGCGCTGCTTCATGGAAAAATCAGAATGCCAAGATCTATTTTTGTATTTAAAATTAATGCTAATTGGTGACATTGGGTTTATTACAGATCATGTCGGTGTGTATCGTTTTCATAAAAATAGTTTAAGTTTTAACATGCCAACTAAGGGTGATTACGGAACGATTGAAGATCTTGAAGAATTATATGTTTATGCATTAGAGCTAGGGTTAGATAAAAGTCAATTAGCTGAGTGGTTAACTATACGAGTGTATAAATATGTGAACTGGCGCTTTGAAATAATGTGGTTCAATAATCAAAAAAGTAGTGCATTACAATTGCTTACGAGTATTTCAGAAAAGCATCCTCTTGTATTTTATTGGATTACAAATCGTCTACATTGGGAATAGAAGTATCATGCATAAATTTTAAGGGGAGAAAGTGCAATGTATATGAAAAATAGATATGAGGTGGAGATAATAAGTGGAAAAAATAAACTTATTATTAATTATTAGAAACTACAGTAAGTGGATTCACACGGCACCTTTTTATCTTCAAGAAGAACTGTCAAAAACCACAAACTTATTTGTGTGGAATGAAGATGGCGACATTTCTAATATTCTTAATACTATTCGTTTTAATCCTGATTTTATATTAATCTACTTATTTGATACAGAGGCGAATGCTCCAAAAATTACAGGACTTCGTAATTTAAAAATTCCATATGGAATATATATAGAAGATTTACATCACAATCCCGCTAAAACATATGCTGAAATAAAATGCGAAAATGTTGAATATATATTTACATGTTACAGAGATGCTTTTCATAAATTTTATCCTGACCTTTCTGATAAAATCAGATGGTTTCCTCATCATATCAATACTGAAATCTTTAAGGACTATGGTCAAACAAAAGACATTGATATGCTATTAATGGGGGCAGTTATTCCTTATTATTATCCTCTAAGATGTAAAATCCTTGAAACTTATAAAAATGAAGCTAATTTTGTCTATCATGGACATCCGGGCTATAGGAATATTGATGATGGAGAATTTCAAAATGTATTTGTTCGCGAAAGTTATGCCAAAGAAATAAATAGAGCAAAATTATTTTTTACTTGTAATTCGATATATGGATATACAATCTTAAAATATTTTGAAGTACTTGCATGTAACACGTTATTACTTGCTCCAAGCTCAGACGAAATTTTAGATTTAGGTTTAAAGCCAGGGGTGCATTTTGTGGAAATAAATGAAACTAATTTTATGGAAAAGGCAAATTATTATTTAACACATGACGAAGAACGAGAAGAAATTAGTAAGAATGGATTTGAACTTGTACAAGAAAAGCATTCAACTACTCAACGGGCTCAACAACTTAAAGAGATGATTCATGAAATATTAAAAGGAGGATGACCATTTGAAGGCTTTAGTTACAGGGGGAGCGGGCTTTATTGGTTCACACATTGTCTCCACATTGTTGGAAAACAATGTGGAGACAGTGGTTGTTGACAATTTAGCTACAGGATATAAGGAGAATATCGCAACTCAAGCTACTTTTTACTATTTTGATATACGAGATCCGAATATTGATAAAATTTTCATGATTGAAAAACCGGATTTTGTAATACATCAAGCGGCACAAGTGTCTGTACAGGAATCTGTAAAGCAGCCATTTTACGATTGCAGTGAAAATGTCATGGCTACTATAAATATTTTGCAATCTTGTATCAAGTATAATGTAAAAAAAATGATTTATGCTTCAACTGCTGCTGTATATGGTGACCCTAAATATTTACCTGTTGATGAGAATCATTCTCTTAATCCGGTATCATTTTATGGTTTGTCGAAATTGACCAGCGAGACTTATATTCAATTATTTGCAAAACTTTATGGTTTAAAATATACAATTCTTAGATATTCTAATGTTTATGGTGCAAGGCAAAATGCAGACGGAGAAGCGGGAGTAATATCTATTTTTATTGATCGTCTATTAAAGGACGTTAATCCCATTATATATGGCGATGGCAAGCAAACAAGAGACTTTATTTTTGTTAAAGATGTGGCACATGCTAATTTTTTAGCTCTCACAAATGCAGACAATCAAATCTGTAATATTAGTTCGAATCAACAAATTTCAGTCAATGAATTACTGGATGTAATCTGTAATGTAATGAAAATAGAAGATAAGAGAATATATAAAGAAGAAAGACCAGGAGATATTGTTCATAGTTATTTATTAAATGATCATGCAAGGAAAAACTTAATGTGGCAACCAAAATTTTCATTGTTTCAAGGATTAGGAGAAACGATTTCCTTTTTCAAGAAAGTATAAAAGGTTTGCATTTATATATACAAGTTAAAAACGACATAAACTTCATTTCTTTTGAGGAGGAAGAGGGAATCCGGACGTGCATAGAAACGGTCAGTGCCTTTTCTATTACATGCCAGATTTAAAACAAAGGAAGAAAGCGGGTGCAGAGCATATTGTCTTTATAGCATCGACTTATGTTTCGGAAAATTAGAATGGATATATAATTTATTTCATGCTTCCTTAATATTGTAAAATGAGCTCTGATTCTCATAAGAAATGTTACATCCTCATTATAATGTTTTTGGTTAGTATTGAAAAATAGAAAAAGCTTAAAAACAAAAACAGGCTGTGGAGAAGGATTTTCCACAGCCTGTTTTTGTTGAGGCATTATAGCTTTAGTAGTCAATTGTAATGCCAGCACTTGCATAACCTGTCGCGGTAACAATGGTTGTTACACCGGATGCCGTTACAGTAAACACCATTAATAAACGATCGCCAGCGTTTACAGATGCAGTCAATCCAGTAAGAGAATTAAAGAGATTTTGGAAAGTTCCAATTGGTCCTGTAATGTTTGGATTTAAAGTGACAAGAGTAGAAGGAATTGCATCGAAGTCATTGTCGTTAGGATTCGTATTTCTATATACTTGTGCGCGAACTGTTGCACTAGTACCAAGGTTGACAATTGCTATAGCAGAAAGGTGTGCATAGACTGATGTGATTGTGCCGTTACGTGGAACAACAAATGCTTCATTGGCTATTCCAGCCATTGGCAGTGTTAGAGTAGTATTTGGGTCGGCTCCTAAAATACTTACACCAGGAACAAAAGATCCAAATCCAATGAGACTTCCAGTGCCAAGTAACCCATTAGCAAGAGTAGTCAATACAGCAGGCCCACCTGATGCGAATGGAATTATAGAACCAGGCCCTTCCCCAGTCGGTCCAGTCGGTCCAGTCGGTCCAGTTGGTCCAGTTGGTCCAGTCGGTCCAGTTGGTCCAGTTGGTCCAGTCGGTCCAGTTGGTCCAGTCGGTCCAGTCGGTCCAGTCGGTCCAGTTGGTCCAGTCGGTCCAGTCGGTCCAGTTGGTCCAGTCGGTCCAGTCGGTCCAGTCGGTCCAGTCGGCCCAGTCGGCCCAGTCGGTCCAGTCGGCCCAGTCGGTCCGGTTGGTCCAGTTGGTCCAACTTCTGGTATAGGAAATGCACACTGGATTGGTATGCATTTATTTTGATTAGAATTACCCAAATTAAAATCCTCCTTATTTTTTAAATAGTTGCTTTAATATAGCTTATGAATAATGAAAAAAAAGGTACTAGGTTAAAAGTTTTTTCCATAAATAAAAAAGAGGTTGTTCCAAAAGGGCGTTATTCAACGACCTTTTGGGACAGCTTCTCTTTCTTGCGATTAGTTAAGTGGTTTTATAAGAAATGATTCAAATTCCCGCATGAAAAATAATCCTAACGATTTTCTTTTTTTCGCAAAATCTATTTACGATATACTAGTTTCACACAATTATGAAGGTGTTGAAGTGGTTTCGGAATCGTAAGTTATGTTGTGTGTAATAAGAGGAAAAGCCACTTTCAATAACTTATTCACACATGCAATGGATGCAACTTTATGACATTTGTTATAAGGTTGCATTTTTAATTTATCATAGTACTCCACAAAATGATTGTTCCCAAAGCGTCGTGGGTGGATGTAATAGACAGTATGAAAAATCATAATTATTTATAAATCTCTCTAATTGCCTGGAATATACCCCTGACACTTCAAATACGATGGCTGGAGCTTGAGCATCACTTCGTATCAAAGTAACAATCTGCTCATGTAATTTTTAGAAATGTGTTTGATTATGTAGGATTTCCCCCTCAAAAATACAAGATTGTGCTGAGTTATAAATAATCATATAACTTTTCCTCATACTAACATCGAAAGCAATCTTTCCAGCACATTGGGATCCTAAGCTTAGAATTCCACGTGGACAAGTTGTCG
>JADMIO010823463.1_pt1 | contig 32687 bp, 38 predicted proteins | sample 8958161 | NCBI WGS metagenome assembly JADMIO01 (sample SAMN16585339, study PRJNA669376) | soil metagenome | isolation source: Crop rotation soil | place: USA: Cullars Rotation, Alabama | collected 2011
GCCGCGACTTCAAGTCACGTGAATTCCAAGCTTCGGATCCCACTGTGCTGGAAAGGGCGGGGGCCGAACGCTCGCTGCCGGTGATCCTCGGAATGCTGCTCGGCGGGCAGTTCACGCTGCACGCCTTCCTGGCCTCGGCGAGCGGGCATCACGGCGCGATCGAGGTCGGCCAGGCGCTTTCTCCGAGCATGTCGCTCGCGCACCTCTTGGCCGGCGTGCTGTCGGCGATCTGGCTGTGGCGCGGGGAGCGGTCGGCCTGGGCGATGGCCCGGCGGTTGCTGGCCCCCCTCTTCTCTCCGGCCGGCAGGGTCCGGATCCCGGCGCGCGTGCCGGTCCTCCCGCCGCTTCCCGAACCCCGGGTGCGGCCCGCCGCCGCGCTGCTGCGGCACGCCCTGGTCCTGCGCGGGCCTCCCCTTCGCTCCCCGGCACGCTGAACCGCGCGCCACACGTGACACGAACCCCCTGCGCGGGGCCTTCACCCATGGAACGAAACGGGAGCCTCCCTTCATGTCTACTTTTGTGCGCCGCGCCGCGGCCGTGACCGCCGCCTCCGCGCTCGCCGTCGTCGGCCTGGCCGTGCCGGCCCTCGCCCACGTCACCGTCCAGCCGGGCACCGCCGAGCAGGGGTCGTGGTCGAAGGTGTCCTTCCGGGTGCCGAACGAGCGCGACAACGCCTCGACGACCAAGATCGTCGTCGACCTGCCGCAGGACCACGCGATCGCGTTCGTCTCGGTCAAGCCAGTCCCCGGCTGGACGGTCAAGGCCGAGAAGAACACCCTCGCCAAGCCGATCAAGACGGAGGACGGCGACATCACCCAGGCCGTCACCCGGATCACCTGGACGGGCGGCAAGATCGAAGCAGGCCAGTTCCAGGAGTTCGACGTCTCTCTCGGCCCGCTGCCGACCGACGTCGACCACCTCACCTTCAAGGCCGACCAGACCTACTCCAACGGCGAGGTCGTCCACTGGAACGAGGAGGCCGAGGGGGACAAGGAACCCGAGCACCCGGCCCCCGTCCTCAAGCTGACCGCCAAGGGCGCCGCCGCCTCCCCGATCGCGGCGGCCGTCACGCCGGTCGCGGCCGTCAAGTCGAAGTCCGACGACGGCACCGCGCGCCTGCTCGGCGGCCTCGGACTCGCCGCGGGTCTGCTCGGGCTCGTGCTCGGCGCCCTCGCCTTCCGCCGGAAGACCGCATGATCCGTGAGTTCTGCCCGGTCGTCGCGGCCGCCCTGTTCACAGTGGCGGCCGTGGCGGCCCCGGCCTCCGCGCACACCCAGCTGATCGACTCCTCGCCCAAGGCCGGGACGATCGTCCCGGTGCCGTCCGAGCTCGTTCTCACCTACGCCGACAACGTGATCCTGCCGAAGATCGTCCTGACCGATCCGTCGGGCGCGCAGGTCAAGCTCGGCAAGGTCACCGCCACCGACAACGTCGTCAAGGTCGCGCTCGCGGCCAAGCTGAGGCCCGGCCCCCACACGGTGGCCTGGCGGGTCGTCTCCAGCGACGGCCACCCCGTCTCCGACACCTACAACTTCACCGTCGAGGGCGTCCAGGGCGAGACCACCGCGCAGTCCGGGCAGGACTCCGGTGAGAAGCCGGTCTGGCTCTGGGGGCTGCTCGGCCTGGCCGCGCTCGCCGCGATCGGCGGCGGCATCGTCTGGGCCCGAAGGACCCCGGCGGAATAGCGGTCAACGGGTCGCCGTCAACGGGTCGTCTTCGGGACGAACACCCGCAACCGCTTGGGGTGCTTCTCGAAGACGACCGGGGCCGCGGTGTCGCGGGTCTCGCCGTCATGGGCGATCCGCAGCGTCTTGCCCTCGTAGTTCAGGTGCAGAGACGGCGTCAGCCAGTGCTCGTACTCGCGCGACAGATGCAGGTGGCCGACCAGGACGGCGCTCAGCGCCCGCAGCCGCCGCAGCTTCTTGCCCGCCTCGATGATCCGGACGTCCAGCAGCCCATCGTCGAGGTCGTCCCGCCAGGTCGGTGCCGCCCCCCGCGACTGGTAGGAGCAGTTCCCGACGAACGCCAGCCAGACCTGGCGCGGCTTCCCGTCGATCTCCAGGTCGACGGGCTCGGCCCGGTGCAGTACCTTCGCCGCCGCGACGGCCAGCGCCGGCCATTTGCCCAGCCGGTTCTCCAGCCGCTCCCGCCGGTCGACGAGGTCGGTGTAGGCGCCGAAACTGGCCGTGTTGAGGAACGGGACCCCGTTGACCCGGCCGACGTCGACCTTGGCCAGGCAGCCGTCCCGGTAGGCGTCGAGGGCGTCCCCGACCGTCTCGATGCCCAGGGCCCGGGCGAAGTGGTTCAGCGTGCCGGTCGGGACCACCAGCAGCGGGATGTCGTGGCGGAGTGCGGCCTCCGCGGCGGCACCGACCGTGCCGTCGCCGCCGCAGACCGCCAGGATCTTGGCCTTGGCGGCGGCCTGGTCGAGCTCGGCGGCGATGTCGTCGCCCGCGGTGACGAACTCGGCGTCCGGGAGCCGGTCGCTGAGATCGGTCTCGGTGTTGCAGAAGACCACCAGGCCCTCGCCGGTCTCGGTGACCTCCTCGACGGTCCGTGACAGCCGCGCCACATGGGCCGGGCCCGGATGCGGCGGCCACAGCAGCCGGGTGCCCAGGCCGACCGCGATGCCCGCGGCGGCCCCGGCCAGGACGTCGCCCGGGTAGTGCGCTCCGGTGTAGACCCGCGAGAAGCCGACCGTCGCGGCGACGGCCGCCACCGGGGCACTGATCTTCCACGGCACCTCCATCGCCAGCGCCGTCGCGAAGGCCGCGGCGCTCGCGGTGTGCCCGGACGGGAAGGCGGGCGAGGTCGGCAGCCGGTGGATCCGGATCTTCGGCACCAGGTTCACGAGCGGCCGCCGCCGCCGGAAGAGCTGCTTGCCGACCAGGTTGACCGCTGGGCTCGCCAGGCTGAGCGCGATCAGTCCGCGCAGCGCCCCCCGCCGGTAGGTCGGCCGTCCGGACGCGCCCAGAGCCGCCGCCGTCCCGAACCACAGGACACCGTGATCGGCGACCCGCGACAGCCTGGGCAGCACGAACTCCAGCCCCGTGAGCTTGGCCGCGGCCACCCGATCGAATGCTTCCTGATCCATTTCGGTCAGCCTCATGCCCGCTCCATCCCCGCGAGTCGACGGGTTATGCCGTGTGGGAGATCACCTCCTGTGTAATGATGCGAGATCAGCCAGCGAAAAGGAGTCTGAATTGACCGTCGAAGGCGTGCTCACAGCGTTCCGGACCGTCGATGCCAAGGACAACGGCAAGCTGGATCTGGTCGGATTCACGCTCTGTCTCGACGAGCTGGGCCTCAGATGGAGCAAGGCCGAGACGCAGGAGCGCTTCGAGCGCGCCGACGTCAACCATGACGGCTTCATCACGCTCGAAGAGCTCCAAGGGCTGCTCGACACGCTCTGAGCCGGGTTTATCCCCAGGTCTGCCGGTGAATGTCGGGGGATCTTCATACACTGACGTGGTGACTTCCCCCGACGAAGCCCTTGAGGTTCTCAGCCGCGTCTTCGGTTACGACTCCTTCAGGCCCGGCCAGCAGGAGATCATCGATCACGTCGTGGGCGGCGGCGACGCCCTGGTCCTCATGCCCACCGGCGGCGGCAAGTCGCTGTGCTACCAGATCCCGGCCCTGGTCCGCCCGGGTGTCGGGGTCGTCGTGTCACCGCTGATCGCGCTGATGCAGGATCAGGTCGACGCGCTGAAGGCCGCGGGCGTCAACGCGGCCTTCCTCAACTCGACGCTGACCATCGACCAGCGCCGCGAGGTGGAGCGGGCCTTCGTCGCCGGGGAACTCGACCTGCTGTACCTGGCGCCCGAGCGGCTGGGCGTCGAGGGCACGCTGCGGCTGCTCGACCGGGGCAAGATCGCGTTGTTCGCCATCGACGAGGCGCACTGCGTCTCCCAGTGGGGCCATGACTTCCGGCCCGACTACCTGGCCCTGTCGGTGCTGCACGAGCGCTGGCCGGACGTGCCGCGCATCGCGTTGACGGCCACCGCCACCGAGGCCACCCACAAGGAGATCGCCCAGCGGCTCGATCTGACCGGGGCCCGGCACTTCGTCGCCAGCTTCGACCGGCCGAACATCCAGTACCGGATCGTGCCGAAGAACAGCCCGCAGAAGCAGCTGCTGGAGCTGCTGCGCACCGAGCACCAGGGCGACGCGGCGATCGTCTACTGCCTGTCTAGGGCGTCGGTGGAGAAGACGGCCGAGTTCCTGGTCAACAACGGGATCCAGGCGGTTCCCTACCATGCGGGGCTGCCCGCGGACGTCCGGGCGCGGAACCAGTCGCGGTTCCTGCGCGAGGACGGGCTGATCGTCGTCGCGACCATCGCCTTCGGGATGGGCATCGACAAGCCAGACGTCCGGCTGGTCGCCCATCTCGACCTGCCGAAGTCGATCGAGGGCTACTACCAGGAGACGGGCCGCGCGGGCCGTGACGGCCTGCCGTCCACAGCCTGGATGGCCTACGGTCTCGCCGACGTCGTCCAGCAGCGCAAGATGATCGAGTCCTCGGAGGGCGACTTCGCCCACCGGCGCTCGCTGTCCCTGCACCTCGACGCCATGCTCGCCCTCTGCGAGACCGTCTCCTGCCGGCGGACGAGACTTCTCGCCTATTTCGGTCAGCAGGATTCGGAGGTCACCTGCGGCAACTGCGACACCTGCCTGTCCCCGCCGGAGTCCTGGGACGGCACGACCGCGGCCCAGAAGTTCCTTTCGGCGGTCTACCGCCTCAAGAACGAACGGAACCAGAAGTTCGGCGCCGGTCAGATCATCGACATCCTGCTCGGCAAGCAGACCGAAAAGGTCACCCAGTACCGCCACCACGAGCTCAAGGTCTTCGGCATCGGTACCGAGCTCAACGATTCGGAGTGGCGGGGCGTCGTACGCCAGCTTCTGGCGCAGGGCTTCCTCGGTGTCGAGGGCGACTACGGCACCCTGGTCCTCACCGACGCCAGCGCCGAAGTACTCGGCCGGCGCCGCGACGTGCTGATGCGCCGCGAGCCGGAACGCGTCCGTGCCGCCGCCGCCACCCGCGCCAAGAAGCCGGCCGTCCCGACCGACTTCCCCGCCGAGGCGCAGCCGATGTTCGAGCACCTCCGCGCCTGGCGTGCCGCCCAGGCCAAGGAGCGCGGCGTTCCCGCCTACGTCATCTTCCATGACGCGACCCTCCGCGAGGTGGCCGTGCGCCGTCCCGCCACCCGCGACGAACTGGGCCTGATCTCCGGCGTCGGCGAGGCCAAGCTCGAGCGGTTCGGCGAGTCCCTGCTGGCGGCCGTCGCGGACTTCACCGGCCCGACGGTCTCCGCGGCTCCCGCTGCCGCCCCGCACGGTCCCGCCCCGGCCGCCACCAAATCCTCGATGACCAAGCCCTCGACGACCAGGCCCTCGACGACCAGGCCCCGGGCAACGATCGTGGCCGCGTCCGCCGAGGACGACCCCATCCCGCTGCCGCCCGAGCCCGACTGGTTCGACGAGGAGTGATCTGAGCGGCCCCGCCCGGTGGCCGCCTCCTGCGGTTCCGGCTCGGCCGGGTCGGAGATCGCCGGTCGAGCAGGGCTCGGGATCTACAGGGTGGCGGCCCGCAGGGCGAGGGTGACGGCCGCGACGATCAGGATGACCAGCGGGGTGGTGAATCCCTTGAAGTCGCGGGCGCGCAGGTGGGTGGCGACGGCGCCGATGAAGTAGAGGACGACGCCGATGGCCGCGGCGATGCCGAGCGGGCCGAGCCAGAGCCCCGCGATCAGTCCCAGCGCGCCCGCGATCTCCGCGGCGGCCAGCGGCGGGAACCAGCTCAGCGGGACGCCGAGGCCGGTCAGGGAGGTCGTGACGGTCTCGTCCTTGGTGAGTTTCGCGCGGGCGGACATCAGCAGCACCAGCGCGAGCAGGACGCTGAGCACGGCGGCGGCTATGAACATGATGACTCCAACGATCTGAATGATGAGATGGTCTATTACTATCAGATAGTTGAACCTTGTCAATGATCTAAGATCGTCATGGAATGTTAGAATCGAGGAATGATCGAGCAGCGTCCGGGCTGGCTGTTGGCCTACGTGGGTCAGATCACCTCTGATCGGCTCAAGAAGGCCATGTCAGAGCACGGCCTGAAACCATCCCACTGCCATGTGATCACTCTGCTGTTCGGCCGCGGCCCGCAGAGCCAGCAGGCCCTGTTGGAGGAGATGGGGGTGGATCCGAGCGTCCTGGTCCACATCCTCAACGGCTTGGAAGGCGAGAGCCTGGTCGAACGCCGCCGCAACCCGGCCGACCGCCGCCGCCACATCGTCGAGTTGACCCCGGTCGGCGTCGAGTTGATCGAGGCCGTTCAGGTCACGGTCGCCGCCGTCGAGAAGGAACTCTTCGCCGATCTGAGGCAGGAAGAGATCGAATCTCTCATGGCCCTGCTCTCCCGTGTCAGGACCGCCCCCCTCGCCTGCGACGGAGACTGATCACCGCACGGCGTCGGGGTGGGCGTGGGCGCGCAGGCCCCGGTCCAGGAAGCGGATCATCCACTCGAGGGTGTCGGCGGGGTCGCCCGGCCACTGGAAGCCGTCGGCCGACTGGAGAGTGGCGAAGCCGTGGAAGAGGGAGCGGAGCATGCGCAGGGCATGGGTGGTGTCCTCGGCGGGCAGGTCGTAGCCGCGCAGGACCGCGTTGATCGACTCGAAGAGGCGGGCGCCGGCGAGACCCATCGGATCGTCGGGGCCCTCGGGCTCCTTGCCGATCGTCGCGGCGTAGCGGCCGGGATGCTCGAGGATGTAGGCGCAGAAGGCCCTGCTGAAAGCGGCGAGGGCGTCGAGGCCGGCCCGGCCCTGGAGGGCGTCGCGGACGGTGTCCGCGACCTCGGCCATGGCCAGGGCGGCGATCCCGCGTTGCAGATCCCCGAGGCCGTCGACGTGCTTGTACAGCGACGGGGTCCTGACACCGAGGCGCTGGGCCAGCGGGGCCATCGCCAGATTGGCGTAGCCGATCTCGTCGGCGAGGACCGCGCCCGCCCTGACGACCTCGGCCCGCGTCAGCCCGGCCCTAGGCACGCGCGTGCTTCCGCAGGAAGGGGATCACCAGCTCGGCGACCTCGCCGGGCTGCTGCGCGTGCGGGTAGTGACCCGCTCCGGGAAGGGTCGCCACGGTCGCGATCCCGGCCGGCATGAGCGCCGCGATCGCCTCCCCCTCGGCCCGCGGGTCGTTGAAGTCGGGGTCGGCCAGACCCATGATGATGAGCGCCGGGGTCTTGACGTCGGCGAGCTGCGCGTGCGCGTCGGCGGGCGTCGACTTCCCGGTCTTCATGAACTCGGCCATCCGCCCCGGCTCGCTGAGCTTGGCGCTGAGCTCGGCCAGATAGGCCTCGTAGTCGGCGGGCTTGGTGGGGTACGCCACATCCAGGTACTTCTGCCAGAACTTGAGGCTCTTGAAGGCCTGCATCCCGATCAGCCGGCTCATCCCCGTCCGGTAGCGCCTGTTGGTGATCAGGCCGCCGAAGGCGATCGACTGCTTCTTGGTGAACGGGTTGATCTCCACGATCCCGCTGATGAGCTGCGGTTCCTTCGCCGCCGCGATCGTCGCCGCACCGCCGGAGAGCGAGTGGCCCACGATCACCGCCGGCCCGCCCAGCTCCCGGATCAGCGCGAGCAGGTCCCCCGCGACATCCGTCCGGGTGATCGACTCCCATCCCATGCTCGACTCCCCGTGTCCGCGCATGTCCACGGTCGCGACCCGGTACCCGGCCTCGACGAGCTTCGGCGTGAGGAACCGGAACGCCTTCCGGTGGTCCCCGATCCCGTGCGCCAGCACCACGAGGGGGCCATCGCCCTGCACGTCGTAGGCGATCCGTCCACCGCTGACTTCCACGAAACTGGTCATGTCGCTCTCCCTTGGCGGTTACTGCTGATAGCCATAAAGCTAATGACATTAGCTTTGGCCGTCAACCCCTCTCAGGCCGGGAGTTCGGCGAGGAACGCGGCGTTGGTGGGGGTCTCCCTGACCTTGGTGAGGAGGAGCTCGAGCGCCTGGGCGTCGTCGAGGGCGGCGAGCATGGAGCGCAGGCGCCAGGTCCTGGCGAGCTCGTCGGGCGGGACGATCAGCTCGTCGCGGCGGGTGGAGGAGGCGGCCAGGTCGATGGCGGGGAAGAGGCGGCGCTCGGCGAGCTTGCGGCTGAGGCGCAGTTCCATGTTGCCGGTGCCCTTGAACTCCTCGAAGAAGACCTCGTCCATGCGGGAGCCCGTCTCGACGAGGGCGGTGGCGAGGATCGTCAGCGAGCCGGCTTCTTCGAGGTTGCGGGCCGCGCCGAAGAACTTCTTGGGCGGGTAGAGCGCGGTCGCCGCGACGCCGCCCGCGAGGATGCGGCTGGAGTTGGGGGCGGCCAGGTTGTGGGCGCGACCGAGACGGGTGAGGGAGTCGAGCAGGATCACGACGTCGCGGCCCTGCTCGGCGAGGCGCTTGGCGCGCTCGACGGCGAGCTCGGCGACCGCGATGTGCTCGGCCGGGGGACGGTCGAAGGTCGAGGCGATGACCTCGGCCCCGGGAACGTTCTTCCGCAGGTCGGTGACCTCTTCGGGGCGCTCGTCCACCAGGAGGAGCATCAGGTGGCATTCGGGGTGGCCGGCGGCGATCGACCGGGCGAGCGCTTGGAGGATCATGGTCTTGCCGGCCTTGGGCGGGGCGACGATCAGACCGCGCTGGCCCTTGCCGATCGGGGCGACCAGGTCGACGATCCGGCCGATCGGGTCGGCGCCGAGGCCCAGGCGCTCGTTCGGGTTGATCGGGGTGAGGTCGTTGAAGGCCGGGCGGTGCGGCATGGTCTGGACGGTCGCGAGGACCGGGCGGCCCCGGCCGGACCTGGCCGTGCCGAGGATGTCGTCGCCGGCGCGGAGCCGGTGCTTGCGGACCATGGCGAGCGGGACCTGGACGTCATCGGGGCTCGGAGTGTAACCGGCCACCCGGACATGGGCGTTCTTGTCGTCGACGGCGAGAATTCCGGCGACGGGAAAGACCGCGGACTCGGTGGGGTTCTTCTGGTAGGTCGGGTTCTTCTGGGATGAGGTGGTGGCATTCATGGTGGGAATTCCTTGGGAAAAGGGCGCGCGAACAATGGCCGCGGCACGGGAAAACGCCGTGTGGCGTGGGAGAACGCGAAAGACACCTGTTGCAGAAAAGGTGATTCGCGGGTGGAACGGATCGGCGTTGAGAGCCGAGGGAACGAGGCGAATGATCCGGCCTCTTTCGCAGAGTAACACAGCACCCCGCTGGTATTGCAACACCCTGGGGTGTCAGTCCATTCCCTGGCCGGCGGCCGCCAGATCGCGGGCGGTCTCCCGATAGGCCCTCAGCCGGGTGGTGTCCCCGGTGGTCCGCCAGACCAGGCCCCACTCGATCGGCGGGGCGTCGGAGATGGGGAGGTAGACGACATCCGGCCGCAGGTAGTAGCGGTTGACCTGTTCGGCGACGGGATAGACGCCCTGGTCGGCGCCGACCAGGGTGAGCATCTCCTGGATCGTGCTGAAGGCCGGGCCGCGGCGGCCGGGAGAGGGGGCGAGATGGTCGTCCCAGTAGTCGGGGATCTGCGGCGGGGAGCTCAGGACGGTCACCCTGGCGAGGTCGGCGAGCCGCACCGACTCGCGCTTGGCGAACGGGTGGCGGGCGGAGACGGCCAGCAGGGTCCGTTCCCGGACGAGGACGCCGCTGGCGCTCAGGTCGGGTTCGTCGCAGGGGAGGGCGGCGAGGAGGAGGTCGATCTCGTCGGCGCGGAGCAGTTCGAGGGCGTCACCGAACTGGTTCTCGCGGATCCGGATCTCGCAGGAGGGGTGGAGGACGGCGAATTTCGCGTTCACCTTCAGGACGAACGAGCCGGCGGCCGCGCCGACGAAGCCGACGCGCAGGACCCCGTCGATACCGCGCCCGGCCGCGACGGCACGGGCGACGGCCTCCTCGATCTGCTGGAACGCGGGGGCCAGGTCGTCACGGAGCCTGCGGCCGACCGGGGTGAGCGTGACCCGGCGGCTGGTCCGGTCGAACAGGGGGGTGCCGAAGCGGCGCTCGAGCTGTTTGATGGTCTGGCTGACGCGGGCCGTCGTGACGTGGAGGCGTTCGGCCGTCCGGGTGAAGTTGAGCTCGTCCGCGAGCGTCAGAAAGATCTCGATATCCCGGCGTTCCACGCGCATCACCCTAAGGCAGGCGGGCTACCTTAAGGCAGGGGTTAACGGTCGTTGCCGGAATGCGCCTTGGTCGGGATCCGCCGCCGTCGCAGTCTTGGGGACATGAAGAACATCTCGCTCCTCGCAGCCCTCCTCACCTCCGGCCTGATGGCGGGCCTCTTCGCCACCTTCGCCTACGCGATCATGCCCGCGCTCGCCGGGGGCAGCGACCGCACCTTCGTCGAAACGATGCAGCGGATCAATGTCTCGATCATCAACGGCTGGTTCATGTTCTCCTTCCTGGGGGCGCTCGGGTTCGCACTGCTCGCGGCCGTCCTGCACTGGAGGGGTCCGGCCCGCTGGTGGATCGTCGCCGGATTCGTGCTCTACCTGGTCATGTTCATGATCACCAATGGGATCAACGTGCCGATGAACGACCGGCTCGCCGCGGCGGGCGACCCCGCGAAGATCCACGACCTGGCGGCCGTCCGGGAGCTGTTCGAGGCCAAGTGGGTGCTGTGGAACGTGGTCCGCGCGGTCACCTCCACCGCCGCCTTCGGCTGCTTCGCCTGGGCGCTCGTGGTCGCCAACCGGGTGCCCGCCGAGGCACCGCAGGCGCTGCCCGTCGCGATCCCGGTCGGCTGATCCCTCTGGCGGAGGAGCGGGAACACCGCGCCGACCGCGAACCCGAACGGCCCCACGGACCAGCGGTCCGTGGGGCCGCTCGGCGGTGGGTACCGTGCCACCTGGGACCCTGCCATCTGGAACCGTGCCACCTGGAACCGGTAAGGTCGGGTGGTGGAGCCTGTCGAGGAGTACCGCATCGAGGATCTGGCGCGGGCCGCGGGGATTCCCGTCCGGACCCTGCGCTACTACCAGGAGCGGCGGTTGCTGCCGCCGCCGCGCAGGCGGGGCCGGGTCGGCTGGTATTCACGGGCGCACCTGGACCGGCTGCGGATGATCGCATCGCTGCTGGATCGCGGCCACCGGCTGGACGGCATCGAGGAGCTGATGGCGGCCGCGGGCGAGGGGCGTGAGGTCACCGAGCTGCTGGGTTTCGCCTTCGCGGCGGGGGATCCGTGGGCGGAGCAGAAGACCGTCGAGATGTCGCTGGCGGAGGCCGCGGCCCTGTTCGGCGAGCAACTGACGCCGGAGGTGCTGGCCGAGGCGGTGGAACTCGGATACGTGCGGGTCGAGGGGGACCGGTTCGTCCATACGAGCGCGCGCCTGCTCGATGCGACGGTCGAACTCGTGCGGTCGGGGGTGCCGCTGTCGGCGGTGGTGGCGATGAGCTGGGAGCTCGAGGCGGCCTTCGACCGGATGGCCTTCGCTTTCGTCCGTTTGGTGCGCGCCCATCTGACCGACCGCTCGCCCGAGGATCTGGCCGCGACGGTCGAAAGGCTGCGCCCGGTGGCGCGGGCCGTCGCGGACGAGCACTTCGGACGGGCGATGGACCGGCGGATCGGCGAAGAGCTGGGCCGCGGGCCTACCGGTCGGTAGGCAAGTGTTCTACGCTCCTGACTGTCCCAGTGGAAACTGGCAAGGAGGACGGATGGGCGTTGCGGTGGTGACGGGCGCGGCCCGGGGGCTCGGCGAACTGCTGGCCCGGCGGCTCGCGGACCGCGGTATGGAGATCGCGCTGCTCGGCCTCGAGCCGGACGAGCTGGAACGGGTGGCCAAGGCCTGCGGGCCCGGCGCCCGGTGCTGGGAAGTCGACGTCACCGACGATGTCGCGCTGGCGGCCGTCGCGCGGGAGGTCGAGGCGCACTACGGCCGGGTCGACCTCGTCGTGGCCAACGCCGGGATCGCCACGGGAGGCCCGGTCGAACTGTCCGACCCGCGCACTTTCAACCGGGTCGTCCAGGTCAACCTGCTGGGCAGCGCCGGCACCGCCCGCGCGTTCCTGCCCGCGCTGCGCCGGTCGAAGGGGTACTTCTTCCAGGTCGCCTCGCTGGCGGCGCTCTGCTCGTCCCCGATGATGGCCGCCTACTGCGCCAGCAAGGCCGGCGTCGAGGCCTTCGCCCACTGCCTCCGCGCGGAGGTGGCCCACCAGGGAGTCCGGGTCGGTGTCGGCTACCTGAGCTGGACCGACACCGACATGGTCCGGGGCGCCGACGAGCACCCGGCCCTCCGCGACCTGCGCGCGGGCCTGCCCTACCCGGCGAACAAGACCTACCCGCTGGACCCGACCGTGGACCGCATGGTCAAGGGCATCCTCAAGCGCAAGAGCGCCGTCTACGGCCAGTGGTGGCTCCCCGTCATGAAGGCCGCCCGCCCGCTCGTCCCCGCCGTCGTCACCCGGCGGGCGGCCGGGCTCCTCCGGGACATCGACGCGCGCTGGACCGAGTCGGGCGACCCCGGCCTGGTGGGCGCCGGCGGCTCGGCCAACGACTTCTGACCGGGATCAGCCCCGGTAGGCGGCCTCGAGGGCGGGGACGTCGATCTTCCGCATGCCGAGCATGGCCTGCATGGCGCGCTGCGCCCCCGCCTGGTCGGGGCCGCCGATCAGGTCGGGGAGCGCGGTCGGGATGATCTGCCACGACAGCCCGTACTTGTCCTTCAGCCAGCCGCACTGCGACTCCTCGCCGCCGTCCGCGGTGAGCTTCGACCACAGCGTGTCGACCTCATCCTGGTCCTCGCAGCTCACGAACAGCGAGACGGCCTCGGTGAACGGGAACTGGGGGCCGCCGTTCAGGGCGAGGAAGCGCTGGCCGGCGAGCTGGAACTCGACCATCATGGCCGTCCCCTCGGGGTAGGCGCCGCCCGCGCCCCAGCGCTGGACGCTGGTGATCTTCGAGTCGGCGAACAGCGAGGCGTAGAACTCGGCGGCCTCCTCGGCCCGGCCGTCGAACCAGAGGTAAGTGGTGATCTTCTGCATGATCCTGCTCCTTTTTCGCTGGCTTACCCCTGCGTCGATCGGGCGGCCCGTCGTTCGACAGGTCCTTCCCAAGTTTTTTCTTCGCGGGTTTCCAAGCCCGACAAATCCGTAGGATTCGGTCTGACCAGCCCCATGACCTTGGAGAGAAGACCCATGGCCTATGTCGAGATGGCCCGCGCCTACGTGGAGAAGCTGCTGATGGAGGTGCTGAAGACCGACAGTCTGAAGATCGACAGCGACGGCGACGTCCCCATCCGGCACGGCAGCTCCATCGCCTACGTCCGCGTGACCAAGTCGGGGAACACCACTCGGGTGCGGGTGTTCGCCGAACTGCTGCGCGGCGTCGAGGGCAGCCCCGAGCTGTACGAGAAGCTGAACGACATCAACAGCGGGATCCTCGGCGCCCGGATCTTCCACCGGCGCGAGGTCGTGACCCTCTCGACCGAGCTGCTGCCGGAGAACCTCCAGGTCGACGAGCTGCGGTTCGCGGTGGACTGCGTCACCACCCTCGCCGACGACCTCGACGACGAGCTGCACAAGCAGTTCGGCGGGGAGAAGGCCGTCGACGACGACCACGACCGCGCCGTGGAGATCTGATGTCACTGCTGCGCCAGTTCAGCGACGACCTCACCCGGCTGATCGCCGGGGTGCTGCCGTCGGTCGTCGCGCTGTCCGACCCCGACAGCCGCTCCGCAGGCTCCGGCTTCCTGATCGACTCGGTCGGCCATGTGGTGACGAACTACCACGTGGTCGCCGAGAGCGAGAAGACGATCCGGGCGTCGCTGCCGGGACTGCCCGACCAGGACGCCGTCATCCTCGGCATGGACCAGTTCACCGACCTCGCCGTGCTCCAGCTGGACAACCCGCCGAGGGACTTCGTGCGGTTCAGGGACGAGCCGCCGCGCCTCGGGGAGCTGTGCTTCGCGGTCGGCAGCCCGCTCGGCTACCTGACCGAGAGCGTGTCGATCGGGATCGTCAGCGGGCTCGCCCGCACGATCAACCACCAGATGACGACGCGGCCGATCGAGCGGTGCATCCAGGTCGATGCGGCGATCAATCCCGGCAACTCGGGCGGGCCGGTCTTCGACGCCGACGGGCTCGTGATCGGGATCGCCACCGCGGCCCGGGGAGACGCCGACAATGTCGGATTCGCGGTGACGGCCGCGACCGCGCGGACGGTCGTCCCCGAGCTGATCGTCCACGGGAAGGTCGTGCGGGCCTCGCTGGGGATCGGCGTCGCGCCGCGCATGGTCGAGGTCGGGGGCCACGAGGTCCCGCGCCAGGCCGTCGTCAAGGTCAGCCCCCGAGCCGCGCAGTCCGGATTCCTGATGGGCGATGTCATCCTGACCATCCAGGGCACCGACGCCGACGAGCGGGCCGACCTCTACGACCACCTCGGCCGCGACAGCATCGGGAAGCCGATCAACCTGGAGCTCCTGCGCGACGGCGAGGTCGTGCAGCTGACCGTCACGGCGGACGAACCCGCCGGCTGACGGTCCGCGGACTCCTCCCCCTGCCGCCGGGGCGGGGGGAGAGCCGCCCGCGCTGTTGCAGACTGGACGGGTGGAAACCGATCAAGTCACCCGTTACCTGGCCCGCATCGGCGCGGAACACCCCGGGACACCGGATCCGGCCGGGCTGGCGTCCCTCCAGAGCGCCCATCTCAGGACGGTCCCCTTCGAGAACCTCAGCATCCACCGGGGCGAACGCATCGTCCTCACCGAGGACGCCCTGTTCGCGAAGATCGTCACCGCTCGCCGCGGCGGCTTCTGCTACGAGTTGAACGGCCTGTTCGCCGCCCTCCTGGGGGCCCTCGGATACCGGGTCACCCTCCAGTCCTGCCGCGTGTTCCGCCGCGACGGATCGCTGGGCACCCTCTTCGACCACATGACCCTGCGCGTCGATCTGGACCATCCCTACCTGGTCGACGTGGGCTTCGGATCCTTCAGCGACCACCCGCTCCGGCTCGACCTGCGCATCCCGCAGGCCGACCCGGCCGGGACCTTCCTCGTCCGCGAGTCCGGCGAGTTCCTGGAGGTGCTGGACAACGGCGAGCCCGCCATCCAGATCGATCCCCGCCCCTACCCCCTGTCGGATTTCGTCCCGCACTGCTGGTGGCACGAGACCTCGCCCGACTCGCACTTCGGCCGGTCGCTGACCTGTTCGCTCAGAACCCCCACGGGCCGGATCACGCTCTCGGGCGACCGCCTCATCACCACCGGAGACGGCGCCCGGACCGAACAGACCCTCCCGGACGCCGGCGCGATCCTCGAGGCCTACCGGCACCACTTCGGCCTCGTCTTCGAAACCGTCCCGACGCTGCGCTCCTGACCGGAGCGCCGGTCAGACGGCGGCCGGCTCCCGGCGGAGGAGTTCGGCGGTCGCGCGGGTCTTGTCGGTCCAGGGGGAGGGGACGAAGGTGGCGGGATTCAGGTTGACGTTCACGCGGTGGCCCTCGGCGTGCAGCGTGGCGCCGTCGGCGGACAGGACGCGGAAGCCGTAGACCCCGCTGGTGCGGCCCAGATCCTCCAACCAGAAGTGGACCAGCACCTCCCCGGCCCCGACGATCGGCGCACTGTAGACGATCTTGAATTCGCGGACGGCCATGTAGACGTCCTCGAACGCGGACAGAGCGGGGTCGAAGTTCCATCCCTCCGCTATCCAGAAATCGGAGACGGCGCGCTCGACCAGCAGCGCGTAGCGGGAGTTGTGCAGCAGGCCCATGGCGTCGAGGTCGTCGAAATGGACCCGGACGGGGAGAGTGCGGCCGTTCATCATTCCTCCGGAAGCAGGTCGGGCACGGGGGAGAGGGATCGCAGGCGGTGCAGGACGGCGGCGCGCGAATGGCGGAGGGCGGGTGCCCGATCGAGCAGCCGTGAGTGCGGGACGACGGCCCCGCCCAGGGCGTCGAGCTCGAAGGCGAGCTGTTCGGCGTCGACCGCCGCCAGCTCGCCCTCGTCGATCGCCGCCCGGACGAGCGAGACCAGCAGCCCCATCCATTCGCGCTTGGCCGCCCGCATCCGGTCGCGCACCGGCCCGGGGCGGTCGTCGAAATCGGCCTCCGCGGTGTGGAAGAAGCAGCCCCCGGGCAGTACTTCTTCCTCGTAGAACCGCAGCCGCGCCTCGTGCAGCGCCCACAGCCGCCGGACCCCGCGTGGCGCGCTGAGCCCGGGGGTGACGATGCGGGCGGTCCACTGGCGGGCCGCCCAGCCGATCGCGTCGAGCTGGAGGTGCTCCTTGTCGGACCAGTGCGCGAAGAAACCCGATTTGCTGACCCCCGCGGCCACCGCGAGACGCCCGAAGGTCAGCCCCTCGAGACCGTCGACCGAGGCCAGCGCCACGGCCGTCTCCAGGATCGCCTCGCGGCTCCGCCGCCCGCGCAGCAGCCGCCCGTCCTCACTCATGGCTCGACTGTACCAAACAAGAACGACCGATCGGTCTTATTTATTGCCGGAGGGCGTCAGCCCATGGTCTTCTGGCCGTCGATCGTCTCGCGGATGATGTCGGCGTGCCCGGCGTGCTGGGAGGTCTCCGCGATCAGATGGAGGAGGACGCGCCGGACCGTCCAGGCGGCGCCCGGCTCGAACCAGGGCGCCGACGGCAGCGGGTGCGACGCGTCGAGGTCGAGCTTGTCGATCAGGGCGTCGGTCTCGGCCGCGACCCGACGGAATTCGGCGACGTGACCGGCCAGGGTCTCCCCGTCGAGCATGCGGAACTGGTTCTCCCAGTCGTTCGGCACGGCCTCCATCGCCTCCGCGCCGCCGGTCGCGAACAGCATCCACCGGTGCTCCACGCCCGCCACATGCTTGATCAGCCCGCCCAGGCACAGTTCGCTGGCGGTGGGGGTGGCCCGCGCCTGCTCCTCGGTCAGGCCGTCCACGGTGTGCAGCAGGAATCCGCGGTGTTTCCGCAGCGTCTCCAGCAGGTCCGACTTCTCGGCGCTCATCCTGGTCCTTTCGACTCGGTCAGTCCCTCGAGGTTATTGCGCCGGTAGCGCGAGGGCGGGATGCCGTACCGGTCGACGAAGGCCTGGCGCAGGGTCTCGGCCGTCCCGAACCCGCAGCGCGCGGCCACGGTCGCCATCGGCAGGGAGGTGGAGACCAGCAGGTGCGCGGCGGCCTCCGTGCGCGCCATCCGGACATACCTGCCGGGCGTCCGGTCGAAGTGCTTGAGGAACAGGCGGGTGAGGTGGCGTTCGCTCACGCCCGCCCCGGCGGCCAGCGTCGCGGTGGTCAGGTCCGCGTCCGGATGCGCGGCGATGTGGTCGACCACCCGCTTGACCAGGCCGTCGGACGGCGGTGGCGGGGCGGTGAACATGCTCATCTGCGCCTGGTCGCCCGGCCGCTGGAGGTAGGTCACCTGATGCCTGGCCACCTGCCGGGCGAGGTCGGGGCCGTGGTCCTCCTCGATGAGGGCGAGGGTCAGGTCCAGGGCGCTGGTGACGCCCGCCGAGGTGTAGACGTTCCCGTCGTTGACGAAGATGGGCGCCGGATCGACGCGCACCCTGGGGTACTGGGCGGCGAGATGGTCCGCCCACCGCCAGTGGGTGGTGGCCCGCCGGCCGTCCAGGAGCCCGGCGGAGGCCAGGATGCACGCTCCCGTGCACACCGACGCCACGCGGCGGCTCTCCCTGGCCAGCCGCCGGACGTGTGCGCGGACCAGCGGGTCGGCCGCCGCGTCCCAGCTCCCGATCCCACCCGAGACGAGCAGTGTGTCGATCGGCCCGGTGACCCGTTCCAGACGCTCGCTGGTGTGCAGTTTCACGGTCGGGCCGCAGTCGATCGGACGTCCTCCCGGCGTGACCAGGCGGACCCGGTAGAGAGGGGACGCGCCGTGCAGATTCGCCTGCTCCAGGGTCGAGACCACGCAGGCGATGTCGAGCAGTTCCGCTGCGTCGTATCCCACGACCACGAAATGAGACTGCCTCATGGCCCGACCTTAGGCCCCATGGCGAAAGGACCGGTGGCCCAAGGATCCGGACAGGCTCGGAGGCCTTTCTTGCGGCGGGTCACCGGCCGCCGGAGAGTCGGACCATGAACGAGACGGCGATGAGAACCCGCAGCGGGTGGCCCCGGTTCACCCTCCACTACCTCGAAATGGTCATCGCGATGTTCGTCGGGATGGGCGTTCTGGCATTCCTCCGGTCCCTGGCGGGCCTCGACATCTCCCGCACGGCGCATCCGGACCTCGCCTATCTGGCGATGGCCTTCGACATGTCCGTCGGAATGGCCGCCTGGATGCTCTACCGCGGCCATTCCCGGAGACCGACCCTGGAAATGTGCGCGGTCATGTTCGCCCCGGCCGTCCCGCTCTTCCCCCTGCTCTGGCTGGACGTCATCGGCGGCGGCACCCTGATGGTCTTCGCGCACACGGCGATGTTCCCCCTCATGCTCGGCGTGATGCTCCTGCGCCGGAACGAGTACACCCACTGCGTCGCATGAACCTTTCCTCTCTCCGGAACCGGGGGCGATGGCGAGGCCGGGCCGCGGGGTCGCGCGGTCCGGCCTCGGGTCGTGTTCGGTTCTGCGGGGCCGTCAGCGCCCGGTGCCGGCGCGGCGGCCGGGCCTGCGGGCGGCGGACATGGGCAGCGCCATGGTGGCCAGGCCCAGGGCCGTGATGACGACACCCGTGATGATGTTGTTCCAGAACGGTCGCGTCACGTCGGCGTCCCAGCCGCTGATCACCCAGGGGGCGATGATCGTCCAGACTCCGATGACGGGCGCGCACCAGGCGATGCCGTGGGTGTAGCCGTAGGCGGAGCTGAATCCCAGCGCCAGGAGGGTGACGGCGATGCCGGTGATCAGGTTGTTCATCGCCAGGCGGTTGGACGATCCGAAGTCGACGATCCAGGGGGAGATCGCCAGGTAGAGACCGCTCAGCAGGGTCAGGCCGTCGACCAGCTGGGCGACGGGCTGCGCCCCGGCGACGTCGTATCGGGCTCGGAGGGCGACGATGTCGGGGTGCTCTTCGATCCCGGGGTTCCCGGTAGGCCGCGCCATGATGGACACCACCTCTCGCGTGTTTCTGTCAGGGACGCGCCCCTGCCTTCCCCGCTCTCAGCGCCTAAACCCCAAGTCATCGGCCGTTTCCGGCCATTCGCGTCGGCCGGTTCGCGGTGATGACGGCGTCGAAGAGGCCGGGGAAGGCCCGGTCGAGCTCGTCGCGGCGGAGGGTGTTCATGCGCGAGGTGCCGACGTAGTACTGCCGGATGAGGCCGGCCTCGCGCAGGATCCGGAAGTGGTGCGTGGCCGTGGAATTGCTGACCGGGAGGTCGAACGAGCCGCACTTGAGGTCGGCGGGGGAGTCGCACAGCTGCGTGACGATGCTCCGCCGGACCGGATCGACGAGGGCTTCGAGGACGCGCTGAAGCGTGATCGCGTCCAGGTCGGGGTGCGGTGGGATGCGGTCGGCGTCCATGGGGCAATGGTACGACATTGGTCAAAGTTTGACGGTCGTAGTAGTTTGACAGTTATCGTACTTTCGGGGTTGAGTGGGCCGGCTGCTCCACGGAGTCGCTCCACCGTGAGCCGCTCCACTACGAAAGGGACGATGCGCGATGACCAGGACGGTGCTGTTCCATGAGCTCGGCGGGCCCGAGGTGCTGCGGCTGGAGGACGTCGAGGTCGGGGAGCCGGGGGCGGGCGAGGTGCGGATCCGGGTGGAGGCGATCGGCCTGAACCGGGCCGAAGTCCTGTTCCGGAGCGGCCACTACATCGAGCCGGTCAGACGGTTCCCCTCCGGCCTCGGTACCGAGGCCGCGGGTGTGGTCGAGGCGGTGGGCGAGGGCGTCACCGGGTTGGAGCCCGGGCTGCCGGTCAGCGTCGTGCCCGTTTTCTCGCAGAACGACTACGCGGTCTATGCCGAGAGTGCGATCGTTCCGGCCGCGGCCGTCCTGCGCCGCCCCGACGGGCTCGACGCGGTCGAGGGCGCGGCGGTGTGGATGCCGTACGTGACGGCCTACGGAGCGCTGGTCGAGGTCGGCGGCATGCGGGCCGGGGACACGGTCGTGCTGAACGCCGCGTCCAGCAGCGTCGGGCTGGCCGCCATCCACGTCGCCAACCGGGTCGGCGCCAGGCCTATCGCCCTCACCCGCACCGGGGCCAAGGCGGACGCGCTGCTCAAGGAGGGGGCGGCCGAAGTGATCGTCACCGGGGAGGAGGACACGGTCGAGCGGGTGACGGCGCTGACCGGGGGCCGCGGCGCGGAGTTCGTCTTCGACGCGGTCGCGGGTCCGGGCGTGGTCGACCTGGCCAGGATCGTCGCCCCCGGCGGCACCCTCCTGGAGTACGGGGGGCTGAGCGGCGAGGTGACCCCCTATCCGGGCTTCGAGCTCGGCATGCCCGCGCTGAACATGCGCACCTACACCCTGTACGAGACGACCACCGATCCCGAGCGGCTGCGCCGCGCGGAGGCGTTCGTGACCTCCGGGCTGCGCACCGGCGCCTTCCGTCCCGTGGTGGACCGCACCTTCGACCTGGGCGACATCGTCGAAGCCCACCGGCACCTGGAGTCCAACACGCAGATCGGCAAGATCGTCGTTACGGCCTCCCGCTGAGCCACGACCCCGGCACGGCCCTGGGCGGGCCGCGCCGGGGGCAGGGGTGGTCAGGCGATCTTGCCGGTGCCCGCGTTGGCGGTGACGGTGGCCTTGACGGTGGACGGGGCGTCGACGGAGTAGGCGTAGGGGATCGGTGCGACGGTGCCGGAGGTGAGGATCGGGCCGGAGTTCACCGTGTAGTTGTTGGTGGCGACCAGGTTGCCGGGGTCGGAGTCGCCCTCGCTGAGGTGGGTCGGGTCGGTGATGTTCTCGAAGTAGTCGCCTTCGACGCGGACGCCGGCGCCCATGGTGGTGGCGATGCCGTAGCTGTAGTGCGAGGGCCCGCCGCCCATCACGTAGTAGTTGTTGAAGACGTGGACGGGGTTGGCGAAGCGGACCCGGGGGTTGCGTTCGTAGCAGTTGTTGAACTCGTTGTGGTGGTAGGTCACGCGGAGGTGGCCGGTGTCCTCGGCGCTGTTGTTGTCGCTGTGGCCGACCAGCGAGCACTTGTAGTGGTCGTGGATGCGGTTCCAGGAGACGGTGATGTAGTCGGCGGCGTGGGTGATGTCCAGGAGGCCGTCGTAGTAGTCGATGTCGTGGGCGAGGTCGCTGGACAGGTCGTTGTGGTCGATCCAGATGTTGGTGGCCCCGTCGATGTGGACGGCGTCTCCGTTGCCGTTGCCCGCTCGGACAAAGCCGATCTTCATGTTGCGGACGATGACATTGCTGACATCGTGCATGTTCAGGCCGCAGCCGGTGAGGCCGGAGTTCGCGCCGACGCCGACGATCGTCTTGTCGGACTTGACGCGGACGTCCGCCGAGCAGGTGAAGTTGCCGTTGACCTGGATGATCCGGGGTTCGGCCAGGGCGACCGCGGTGTTCAGGGCCGCGAGGGTGGAGACGACCGTGGTGCCGCCGCCGGCGCCGCCGGTCGTGCCGCCGTTCTGGGTGGCCCAGCCGACCAGGCCGGTGTTGGGCGGGGTCGTCGGAGGCGTGGTGGGGGGAGTGGTGGGGGGCGTCGTCGGCGAGCCGGTGCCGGTGAGCGTCCACCGCTTGGTGGCGGCGCTGTCGCAGGAGTTGGTCTGGACGAGCGCCCCGGCCGAGGTGGAGCTGTCCTTGATGTTCATGCACTTGCCGCCGCCGTTGACGACCTGGTAGGCGGTGTCGACGGCGGTCAGGCTCCACCGCTGGCTCGACGCCCCGGTGCAGGTCTCCTGCTGGATGGCCTTGCCCGCGCTGGTGGAGGCGTCCTTGACGCCGACGCACAGCCCGGTGGCGGCGGAGGTGAGGGTGAAGCCGCCGGTGATCGCGGTGAGGGTCCATTTCTGGCCGGCGGCCGTCGAGCAGGTGTTCTGGACGAGCTGGGTGCCGGTCGCGGTGGTCGAGCCGGGCAGTTCGAGGCAGCGTGAACTGCCGGCGTTGGTGAAGGTGTAGGTACCGGCGCCGATGGCGGCGTCGGCGTTGGTCGCGGTCAGCACGGAGACCAGCGCGCCGACGAGGACGGCGCACGCCGCGAGGGCGAGGACGATCCTTCCTCGCGGTGTTCTGCCGGGGGACGGGATTTCGAAACGGGTGTTTTCGGGCACGGGGGAACCCCACTTCGGTGAATTCGAGAATCAGGAAAGAACGCGCGCGGAATCGGCGCGGAAACGGCCGTGGAAAAACGACGCTGGGCGCGGGCGGGCGCACGGGAAGAGGACCGCGGCAGGGGACTAGTGCCGGGTGAGCGGGGGCTTCAGGCGGATGATCGCGGCGATTGACCTCCCGTGACGCTCACTCAATGATCATGGGATAGCGCTTTCCGAGCAACTGCCGTAAGTGAAACCCGGCAGCCCCGCCAAGTCAATGTTTCGGCGATGTAAAAGAGTGCCCTTTCACCCGTTCCCGGCGGAAGGCGGTCGGGGTCTGGCCGGAATAGGCGAGGAAGGCGCGGCTGAAGGCGCTCGCGCTGTCGAATCCCACCGCCGTGGCGACCGCGAGGACGGTCTGCTCGCGCCGGGTCAGCAGGCTCATGGCGTGCAGCAGCCGGCTGTGCAGCAGGTACTGGCGCCAGGTCATGCCGGTCGCGGCGTGGAAGCGGCGGCGGAGCGTCCGTTCGGAGACGGCGGTCGCGCGGCAGACCTCGTCGAGCGAGACCGAGTCCAGATGGCCGTCGGTGTGGCGCATGGCCGCGCTGACCAGAGGATCCGTGCTGGTCGGCAGGTAGAAGGGCCGCTCGTGGCCGAACAGTTCGAGGACGAGCCCGGCGAGCGCGTCGAAGTAGGAGTCGGAGACCTGGTCGCCGGCCGGGCGTCCGATCGGCCAGCGCGCCGAGTAGATGACCATCTCCCGGAGGATCGGCTCCACCGGCAGGATCCGCACCCGGCCGCCGGTGTCGCGCACGGCCACCGGATCGAAGAACACCGAGACGGTCCTGGCCCCCTCGAAGGAGCTCCGGTGCGCGAGCCCCGCCGGGATCCACACCGCCTGGCGCGACGGCAGGCGGTGCCGCGCCGCGGCGGTCTCGACCTCGACGACCCCCTCGAAGGCGTACTCGAGCTGGTGGAGGCGGTGACGGTGCCACTGCCCTGCGGGCAGGTCGCCCTGGTGGGAGTACGACCCGGTGACGGCCCCCGTCCCGCCGCGCAGTGTCACCCACGGAGACCTGGCCGCGGGGGGCAGCACTTCGGCCGTTCGCGCAATGCCGGTCATGCCGCCGCACATTACTAATGATGGCCAGACGTCCGATCCGACGCGGAGGCCATCCGATGAACCAGTCCCATCTGACCTATCTCGCCAGTCCCGAGTGGGCTGAGAAGCTGCGCGCCGAGCTCCTGCCCTGGCTCGAGGAGGCGGCCGACCTCGGCGACGACGTGCTGGAGATCGGCCCAGGTCCGGGTCTCACCACCGACCTGCTCCTCGACCTGACCGCCGGGGTCACCGCCGTCGAGATCGATCCCGACCTCGCCGCGCAGTTGCGCGTCAGGCTCCGCGGCACCCATGCGGAGGTCGTCCAGGGCGACGCGACCGCGGTCGAGCTGGCCCCCGCCCGCTTCTCTGCCGCGACCTGCTTCGCGATGCTCCACCACATGGAGTCGCCCGAGGCCCAGGACCGGTTGTTCGCCCGGCTGCACGAGGTCCTCCGCCCCGGCGCTCCGCTCCTGGGCACCGACCCGCTCGACACCGAGCCGATCCGGCGGGTCCACATCGACGACACCTTCGTCCCGGTCGCTCCCGGCGCCCTCGACCGGCGGCTGCGAGCGGCGGGCTTCACCGATGTCACCGTGATCGAGATGAATGAGCACCAGTACCGCTTCAGCGCGAGAAAGCCGGGGGCAGCTCTGGGACAATGAGGACACAGCGCGCGAATCGGCGGACGGGGCTCGCATGACGGTGATCGGTTCATGGAACCTGGAGAACCTCTTCCGTCCGGGCGGCCCGTTCGGACCGAAGGACGAGGCCACCTACGAGGCCAAGGTGGACGGCCTGGCCGCGACGATCAGGGGCACCGGAGTGGACGCCCTCGCCGTGCAGGAGGTCGGTGATCCGAGAGCCCTGGCCGACCTCGTCTCCGAGCTCGGAACCGGCTGGAGCGCGGTGACCGCGACGGTGTTCGAGGCGAGGCATCCGATCCGCGTCGGCGTGGTGTCCAGGCTTCCGCTGCGGGTGGTGGCGGAGGCGGCGCCGTTCCCCGCGGGGCTGGCTCCGATTCAGGTGGGCGACGAGGGGCCCACGGTCACCTCGACGACCGCGATGGGACGGGGCGCGCTGGCCGTCGAGGTCACCGAGGCGGGCGGCGGGACGATCACGGTGGTGGCCGTCCATCTGAAGTCGAAGCTGCTCTCCTTCCCGCCGGGACCGGACGGCAGGCCGCGCTTCAACCCGCGTGACGAGGGGGAGCGGGCGAGGATCGCCGCGTACGCGCTGGGACGCCGTACCGGCGAGGCCGTGACCGTCCGCGCGCTCGTCGACCGGCTCCTCGACGGCGAGGGCAGGGTGCGCCCGCTGGTCGTCGCCGGCGACTTCAACGACGGCCCGGAGGCGGCCACCACCCAGATCTTCCACGGCCCGCCGGGCTCCGAGCTGGGCACCCCCGGCGCCGACCAGCCGGACAAGGGCGACGGCGCCCGGCTGTGGAACCTCGCCCCCCTCCTCCCGGCGGGCGAGCGGTTCTCCCGCGTCTACCACGGCCGGGGCGAGCTGATCGACCACCTGCTCGTCTCGCATGCCCTCCTCGGCCGGGCCACCGAGGTCCACACCACCCGTCCGGACGGCGTCCTCCCCTCGGTCACCGACGACCCCGCCGCCCGCCGGAACGCTCCGGCCTCCGACCACGCCCTCATCTCCGCGCACCTGGCCTGAGCGGCGGGCCTTGCGGCTCAGTCGCGGGACAGGCTTCCGAGGATCCGGTTCAGGGTCGCCAGGTCGTCCGGCGGTAGGGCGGCCAGCGCTGCCGGTGGCCGGTTGAGGATCTCCTCGGCGCGCTCGGCGGCCGTCCGGCCCGACTCGGTCAGTGCCACGATCCGGCGGCGCCGGTCGTCCGGGCTGACGCTCCGGGTGACCAGGCCCGCCTTCTCCAGGGCGTCCACGATCTGGGTGACGTACGGCTTGTCGGTGGCCAGTTCGGCGGCGAGGTCCCGCATGGCGAGCGGCCGGGGCAGCAGCCTGCGCAGCGCCCTGGTCTTGAAGAAGCTGAGGCCCAGTGCCTCGCTGACCTCGACGCGCACGTCGTTGCGCAGGACCAGGTCCTGGATCCGGCTCCAGGCCTCGGCCAGGTCGTCGTGCTCGTCCACTGTCATCCCGCCACCGGTCATCCCGCCACCGTCATCCCACCGCCGTCTTCGTCGCGGCGACGCCCGGGGCGAAGATCGCCGCCGTGCGTTCGGCGCTGGCCAGCGCCCTCGGCCCGGTCGTGATGATACCGAGCGAACCGATCACGACCGCGCAGCCCACCACCAGCCACCAGCAGATGTGGCTGGCGCTGGTGAAGGAGCCGCCGGAGGCCAGGATCGAACCGAAGACGGCGACGCCGAGCGAGCTGCCGACCTGCCGGCTCGTCGTCGCGACGGCCGCGGCGACCCCGGCCTGCGCGCGGGGCATGCCGGACACCGCGGTGTTGGTGATCGGCGAGTTCACCAGCCCGAAGCCGAGACCGACCAGAACGTAGCCCATGGAGACCACGTACAGCGAGGTGTCCGGGGTGAACGTGGTCATCAGCAGGCCGCCGGCGAGGGTGAAGGCCGCCGAACCCACCAGGGGCAGCCGCGCGCCGTGGCTTCCGACCAGCCGGCCGGACAGCGGCGAGGCGACCAGGTTCGCCGCCGCCATCGGAAGGGTCAGCAGCCCGGCGTGCAGCGGGGAGAAGCCCCGCACGTCCTGGAGGTACAGCGCGTTGAGGAACAGGAACCCGCCGATGGCCGTGAACGCGCACACGGCGATGACCGTGGCCCCGGCGAACGGGGTGGAGCGGAAGAACCGCGGGTCCAGCAGCGGTTCCCGCCGCCCGCTCTCGTACCGCACCAGGACGGCACCGGCGGCGACGGCCACGGCGAACAGCGTGACGATCAGGGGGCTGCCCCAGCCCCGATGCGGCCCCTCGATGATCGCGAAGGTCGCGCCGGCGAGCAGGACGATGATCAGCAGCTGCCCGACGGGATCGAACCGGCGCGGGCGCGGCGCCTTGGACTCGGGCACGAACCGCCCCGCGAGGATCACCGCGGCGATGCCCACCGGCACGTTCACCCAGAAGATCCCGCGCCAGCCGATGCCGGTGACCAGCAGGCCGCCGAGCACCGGCCCCAGCGCCATGGACAGCCCGAACACCGCGCCCCACAGGCCGATCGCCCGAGCCCGCTCCCGCGGCTCGGTGAAGGTGTTGGTGACGATCGACATCGCGACGGGGTTGAGCATGCTGCCGCCGATCGCCTGGAGGATCCGCGCGCCGACCAGCCATCCGAGCGAGGGCGCGACCGAGCACAGCAGCGATCCGATCGTGAACAGCACCAGCCCCGTCTGGAAGATCCGCCGCCGCCCCACCCGGTCGGCGGTCGACCCGGCGAGCATCAGGAACGACGCCATCACCAACGTGTACGAATCCATGATCCATTGCAGCCCCGACATCGGCGCGTCAAGGTCCGCCGAGATCGCGGGCAGTGCGATGTTAACGATGGTGATGTCCACGCCCACGATGAACAGGCTCATGCAGCAGATCGCGAGCACCAGCATCCGCCGCCGCCGGGATGGTTCCGTCATGTCGCCCCCAAAAGATGTTGGTTAAGCTATTAGAACTATCGCATGACGCAACTATATTCCCCGCCCACCGTCCCCGGGTGATCGCGCGGTTCGACACGCCCTAGTTCGCGATCGTCAGGCCGTCACGCAGGAGCAGCAGTGCGTGCCGGGTGTTCGTGGCGGCGAGCGCGGCGCCACCGGCCAGTGCGAGCAGGTCGCCGACGGTCGGATCGGGCCGGACGGCGCCGGCCTGTTGCGCCCGGCCGAGGAGCTGCGCCGCGGTCGACCTCATGGAGGCGTGCCAGCGATCGAACGGCTCCGTGCCGTCATCACCGAGTTGATCGAGATGCACGGTCATCTCTGCGACAGCGGGCAACTGGATCGGCTGGGCGAGGTGTTCACCGACGATGTCGTCCACGACATCACCGACTACGGGCGGCCGCCCCTGGAAGGGGTGCGAGCCTGCGCCGAAGCCGGGCGGGAGCTCGGCGCGGCGAATCCGGTCGGGCACCATGTCACCGATGTCGTCCTACGGGAGAATCCGGACGGCACGGTGAACGCCGTGTCCGATACGAGGACACCGCCGTGCGCGTCACCGGGGGCCGGCGCATCGACCACCGGAGGATCCTGGCGCGCAGGGCGCCCCTGGGCGGGTGAGCTCACGCCGGATCATCGACGAAGGGATCAGGACTTGCGGCAGGTGTTGAATCTCTGGCGTCAACCGCTCGGAACGGTGCCCGGGGCGGTCTGGGAGCGCACCGAGCTCCAGGTGCTGATCCTCGCGGACACCGGGCTCACCGCGCTCTCACCCGGGATCGGCCGGCTGCACCGGCTGACGACCCTGGACCTCGGCCACAACGACCTCACCTCGGTCCCCGACGAACTGGGCGACCTGACCGGCCTCAGCGGCTGCCTCTACCTGCACGACAACAAGCTGTCCCGGCTGCCGGACTCGCTGGGGGAACTGAGCCGGCTGCGCTACCTCAACGTGGGCGAGAACCTCCTGACCGCCCTGCCCGAGACCGTCGGCCGGATGACCGGCCTGGTCGAGCTCCGGGCCCAGCACAACCGGCTGGCCGCGCTGCCCGAGACCATCGGCCACCTGGGCGGCCTGCGCGAACTGTGGCTCAGGGGCAACCTGCTCGAGGGCCTGCCGCGGTCCATGGCCGCCCTCCACGAACTGCGCCATCTGGAGCTGAGGGAGAACGCGCTCGCCGAGCTGCCGGAGGTGCTGGCCGGGCTGCCCCGGCTGCGCCAGCTCGACCTGCGGAGCAACCGGTTGACCCGGCTGCCGGACTGGGTCGCCCGGATGCCCTCGCTGGAGAAACTGGATCTGCGCTGGAATGACTGCGACCCCGCCCCCGCCCTGCTGGCCGAGCTGGAAGGGCGGGGCTGCGTCGTCCTGAGGTGAACGTCTTCAGTTCGGACGGGTCCACTGCTGGTTGGTGCCGCCGTTGCAGCTGTAGAGGGCGAGGGCGGTTCCGTCGGCCGTGGCCTGGCCGGGGACGTCGATGCAGCGGTTGGACTGGACGCCGCGGATCTCACCGGAGGCGGAGAGCGTCCATTTCTGGTTGAGGCGGCCGTTGCAGGTGTAGAGGATCAGCGGTGTGCCGTTGGCCGTGCCGCCCGCGGAGGCGTCGAGGCAGCGGTCGTAGACGCGCAACTCGCTGGCCGCGGTGTAGGTCCACTGCTGGTTGGCGCCGCCGTTGCAGGTGTAGAGGTCGATGATGGCGCCGTCGGCGGTGGACTGGGAGGCGTCGTCCAGGCATTTGCCCGACTGGGTTCCGGTGAATGCTGAAGCGCCGGTCTTGACGGCGCTTCCGCCGTTCTGGGCGAAGGTGTAGGTGGTGACGCTCTGCGCCGGGGTGGCCAGGGAGGCCGTCGCGCCGCTGACGGTGGCGGGGGCGACCGAGGCGAGGTTCTCGGTGGCGCTGGTGCGGTAGGCGGCGGTCGGGCTGATCGCGTTCCGGGCGTTGAAGTGGACGTCGAAATTCTGCGCGGTGGTGGAGGAGTTGGTGACGACGAGCGTCCAGGTGCCGTTGGCCGAGGAGGCGAGTACCTGGACGCCGGACGGCGCGCCCGTGACGGGGAACCGCACGGCGCCGGGCCGGACGAACTTGCTGTACTGGCCCAGGACGTAGAACCGCTTGGTCGGGTAGATCGCCTGGTTGCCGTTGGTGGCGAAGGCCGGGTCGTAGTAGAGCAGCCCGTCGTTCCAGCCGTTTCCGTTCACCGAGGTCGCGCAGGTGCCGCTGGTGGTGGGGGAGCAGCCGAGCTCGCCGGACAGGGCCGTCCACCAGTGGAACTGCTCGTCGGAGGTGACGGCGAGGTCCCGGTAGACGAGCCGGGAGAGGGGCAGTGCCCCGGTGATGGTCGGGTCGTACTGCTGGCCGTAGCCGCCGTTGACGCCGGTGAAGCAGCAGATCTCGCTGGCCCAGGTGGGCTTGCCCCAGCGGCGGGCCAGGCTCTGGATGTCCGTGGCGGTCGAATCGCCCGGGTAGTCGTAGGTGTGGTGGGCGAGCGTCGCGACGTTGGCCGGGGTGCCCGCCACCCCCATCCAGGTCGGCCATTGCGACAGCACCTGGTCGCTCTTGCTCGACTCGTCGGCGGTGACGCCCACGGGAAGGCCGCGGGCGGCGAGCGTCGAGGCGAGGGTGTTGACGACGGCGGCCCGCTGCCCGACCGGGACGGCCATCCCCTCTTGCCCGCAGGCGGAGAAGGAGTTGTCCGGCTCGTTCATCGGGCTGAGATGGGTGAGGTTCACTCCCAGACCGCGGAAGTGGGCCGTCACGTCCGCGAGGTAGGTGGCGTACTGCTGCACGGTCCCGCTGACCAGGGTGCCGCCGCAGCTCTTGCCGTTGTTCGTCATCGAGCTGGGCGCGCTGTTGACGAACCCGACGAGGGTGGGCACGCCGGCCTGCGCCGCCTTGGTCAGGAAGTAGGTTCCGCCCGGGTCGCGCGTCCAGTCGTAGGTTCCGTTCCCGGTCCGCAGCGTCTGCGGAGCCCGGTCGGCCTGGCTCACCCCGACCCCGCCGCCGCCGATGTTGTAACGGTAGGCCGACAGCTGGATCCCGCCGCTGCCGAACAACAGGTCCGCGACGGCCTGCTGCTGGGCGGCGGAGAACTTCGACAACGAGATCGGCCACCAGGCGCCGGAGGCCCCGATCCCCTTGATCTCCTGCGCCGCCCACGACGACACCTCCGCGGTCACCGCTGCCCGTGCGGGCGCCGCCACGACCGACGACCCGATCACGACCGCCGCGAGCATCACACCCGATCGCCGGCACGCTGAAGAGAACGAAAAAGCCATGACACGGCCCTCGCAGGGGGGTGGGGGCCCGCAGGCCGCAACTGAAGCCGGTTCGACGCCTACGTAAACTCCGAATGTTTACGCAAACTTCACGCGAATAGTGACACCCGCCACATTCCCCGTCAAGACCCCGAACCCGTCCCTCGACCGAAGGGCCTGCCGCCGCCGACCCCGTTCCGGTACAACACGAGTGTGGTCAGTGCCGTCGAAGGACATTTCAGTGATCGTCTCCGCGCCGCCGCCATGGCCTGGCTCGACCGGCGCTGCACTCCCGACAACCCGGTGGTCGGCCGCGACGAGCTGATGGACTTCCACTTCGAGGGCCGCCGCGTCGCGCTGCTGGACTACTCGCGGGGCATCAGGAAGCCCGCGAACATGTCCGTCGCCCTGTCGATCGTCACGACCTTCACCCCCGAGAACCGGCGCGCCCCCTACGAGGACGCCCCCGGCCCCGACGGGCTGCTCCGCTACAAGTACCAGGGCGACGACCCCATGCAGTGGGACAACGTCTCCCTCCGCAGGGCCTGCGAACTGAACGTCCCCCTGATCTGGTTCTACGGCGTGGCCCCCGGCCTCTACCTGCCGCGCTACCCCGTCTGGATCGTCGCCGACGAGCCCGACCAGCTGCAATGCGCCGTCGCCCTGGACGAATCCCAGCAGCTCCTCGGCTCCGCGGCCGTCATCCCCCCGCCGCAGCGCGCCTACCTGGAACGCGTCACCCGCCAACGCCTCCACCAGCCGGTCTTCCGCCAACGCGTCATCCAGGCCTACGAGATCTCCTGCGCCGTGTGCCGCCTGCGCCACGCCTCGCTCCTGGACGCCGCCCACATCCTCCCCGACCGCCACCCCGACGGCGTCCCCTCGGTCACCAACGGCCTGGCCCTCTGCAAGATCCACCACGCCGCCTACGACCAGAACATCCTCGGCATCCGCCCCGACCACCACGTCGAAGTCCGCACCGACATCCTCGCCGAGATCGACGGCCCCATGCTCCGCCACGGCCTCCAGGAAATGCACGGCACCCTCCTCACCCTCCCCCGCCACCGAGCCGACCACCCCGATCCCCAAGCCCTCGAAGAACGCTACGAATCCTTCCGCGCCACGGCCTAGCAGGGCCGGGCGGTGTGCGCTCGGCCCTGCGGTGGTCGGGGGGTGGGTGGGGTCAGACGAGGAAGAGGAGCATGGCGGCGACCGTGATGTCGACTACGCCGCAGGCTTCGGCGTAGGAGCGGGAGACGACCCTGTCGAGCTTCAGGTGGACGGCGTCCCAGACGCCGTGGAGGAACCAGGCGGCGGCTACCAGGTAGCGGCCCAGGTCGGGGTCGACCGCCAGGCTTATCAGGGCGAGGGCGCCGAAGCCCAGCATGCCCGCGGCCTGTACGCCGAAGACCGCTCGGCCGTTGGGGGTTCCGGTGACGGCTCCCCAGATCAGGAGGGCGAGCGCGACGCAGACGATGACGGTGGAGAGCGGGATCACGTCCAGCCAGGCGATGACGAAGGTGAGCACGGTCATGGCCCCGACGACCGGCCAGGAGGCGGCCTGTCGGCCGATCTGGTTGAGGATCAGGTACTCCAGGGGCAGGAGGAGGATCGGCTCCGCGAGCCCGTCGACCACGTCGGCCGCGTCGTCCCAGCCGCCGAGCAGGATGAGCGCCGAGGCCGCGAGGGCCACCGCCGTGGGCCAGCGGCGCAGGAGGATCCAGAGCGGGCCGCTTCGTTCGTGTGTCGTCTCGGTCATGATCGTGAAGCCTCCTGACAGGGGGTGAGTGGGGGATCAGTGGGCGTACTCGCCGCGGCGGCGGAGCATGACGACGAGCATCAGCGGGAGCATCAGCACGTGCTCGAGCACGACCATCGAGTCGGCGTCGACGACGTCCAGCCACAGCAGCGGGAACAGCGCCACCAGGGGCGCGAACATCGCCGCGCACATCTCCAGGGAGCCCGCCCAGCCGTGCCCTCGCACGCGCATCCAGACGAGCATCCCGACCGACATGTCGAACGCCATGAGCAGGGCCGCCGGCTCGGGGTGCCGCGCCGTCGAGAGCTCGGCCCCCACGAGCGAGAGGAGGCCCTCGGTGACCGCGCCGAGGACCAGCATCCCGACCGCCATCGCGATGATCATCTCTACGTAGTGCCGCGCGAAGTGCCCCCAGCCGTTGTGACGGTGCGTTCGCGTGATCTCGTCCTGAGCCTGCACGGGGTGCTCCTCCCGGTTCGGGGCCGGTCTTTCCGACGCCTTCAGCCTGCGGGAACGCCGAGATCGCCAGTAGTGCCGGACCACCACGGGTCCGCGTGACATCTGTCATCCGCAGACCGGACGAATGGCACCCCGCCCGGACGGCCCGCTGCTGGAACAATGGCGGCGTGCACAACGGGACGAACGAGCGCGGAACGGGCCTGGCGGGCTTCCGCCGGTACACCTGGTGGGCGGTGCCCGGCACCAACGTGGGCGTTCTGATCCTGTTCACCGGCGAATGGATCCTGGACGGCGACGTGCCGATCCAGCCGCGGGCCTTCAGCGCCGCCGCCCTGGTGGTCGAGGTGGCGGCGGTCGTGGCGCTCCTCAACGCGCGGCTGGTGGCCGGCGGGCGCTCCGCCCGTCCGCGCCCGGGAAAG
>JADMIO010976154.1_pt1 | contig 32671 bp, 22 predicted proteins | sample 8958161 | NCBI WGS metagenome assembly JADMIO01 (sample SAMN16585339, study PRJNA669376) | soil metagenome | isolation source: Crop rotation soil | place: USA: Cullars Rotation, Alabama | collected 2011
GGCGAAAGATTCCGGTAACTATGATTTCTCTCGAGGACATCGAAGACTGCTGCACAAGTCGCAAGGCTGGCGCCAAGCGCATCAGAATCGATGAAGTCGAGATTGTCGGCCGAAGTGTGGTATTCCGGGAAGTCGCCGTATGGGGTGCGCATCAGGCAACCTACCGGCAAGTTGAATCCCGGCGAACAGAATTGCCGCTCGTCATAGCCGAAGGGGCTGAAATCCACGGTTTTAGAACCGTCGTTGCGGTTGGACAGAACATGCTCGAAGGCGTGGTCGATCTCGGCGTTTCCGCGGCGGCTTCTCTTATAGGTGAATGGACCCCTGTCTCCGACGCAGGTCAGGACGATTCCATGCCTGATGGCGGCGCTCGCCGCCTGATTACGGCTTAGCCACACAATGGAACCGATGGTTCCCGGTATGAACAGGAAACGGTATGTGTAGCGACGCTCGACACAACTGAGCAGCCGTCCCAGGAATGCGGCGAGCGTAATGCCCGAAAGGTTGTCGTTACATAGCGAAGGGTGGCAGACATGACAGGAGATCAGCACTTCATCGGCGCTCTCGCCCGGCAGCAGACTTTCGCCGTAAGTGAGTGAGCCGTCTCGCAGGCTGGAATCGACGCAGACTTCGTACTCTCCCGGCTCCATTGCGGCAAGCTGCCGGTGCGGCAGGCAGAAGCCCCAGTTTTCGGTGTAATAGGAGGTGCGATAGGGAATCCAATCGGGATGCTGCGAGAGGCTGTGCAGGTGAGGCAGCAGGCTCTCGAGCGGCATCCGGGCATGGATGGGCGTGCTATAGCTCATCACGTGCAGGTTGTTTCGACGGAAGTCGACGATCGTTTCGCCGCTCGGATTCTTGATCCAGGCTTCGCGGATGTTCCATTCCTTTGGAACGATCCAATCGAATGCGCCAGTACCGGTTGGGACTTCATGGACGATCATCGGTAGCGATCGCTGAAGGATGGCGAGCGTGTCGCGAACTCCGTCGCCAGTGATGCTGCGACAGATCGGGTAGAGCTCGGTAGCCAAGGCATGCATCTCCTGCCCGGCGTGTGCGGCGTCGAGAGCGGCGAGATGCGAGTGAAGGCGCATATCAGGACTTCTTCATCGGACGAATCGAGATGTCGGTCACCTCAGCGCTGCGAGGGAGGCACAGGGCGGCGATCACCATTGCCGCCACGTCTTCGGGTTGCATCAACCTTTCCGGAAAGTACGGCTTGCCCTCCTGCAAATGCAGGCGTTCCTGCCGCGGTGTGGCGGTTCTACCCGGATGCACTGTAAGGACTCGAATACCGTCAGGATTGACTTCCTCCCGGAGGCTGTCAGCGATCGCTTTCAATGCATGTTGAGTGGCGGCGAACTGTCCGGCATGCGCGCGCTTTGCAGAGAGTCCCGCGCTCGAGTTGATAAAGACGATCTGCCCGCGGTTGGCCGTCAACATGGGAAGCGCCGCCTGAGTCAAGGCGTAGGCGCTTCTCACATTGGACAGGTACTGCAGATCCAGATCTCCGATTGTCGCTTCTCGCATTGGCCCTTCGCGAATTTCACCCGCAGAGTGCACCAGCAGATCGATCCGTTCGAAGCGGTTTCGTACGGTCGTGATCAGGCGATCGATCTCGTCACCGGATGTGAGATCGACGCGGCAAAATGTGGAGCTATCGGAGAACTCGGCAGCAGCCTCAAACGTCTTTTGCAGTTCGGATGCGTTCCGGCCAACGGAAACAACGGCGGCCTTTTGAGCCGCTAAAGCCAACGCGACGGCCCGGCCGATTCCGCTGCTGGCACCAGTAACGAGCGAGACCTTGCCACACAACGATTCGGGGTTGTAAGAAGGGGCCCGCGCGACTGTGCTGGACGAGGTCAACGCGATACTCCTGCCGCGGTTTGAGGAACGAAGACCAGGTGTTCCGGGATCTCGGTGCCATCCTCATACATGGCAATGACTTCACTGGGCAACGGCGCGAGGTCGGAGGCGCGCAGGTAATCGCGCATCGTCGTGCCGGTACATTTCGAATCGAGATTGGGAGCGCCGTCGCGCCGCCATGCGTCTTCCAGGTGCACCGTGCGAAAGTCGATACTAAACCGTGTGAAGCCGGCGGTGTTCGGAACTGTAGAGTGCATTTGGGCCGCCGAAAACAGCAGCATCTCTCCGGGGCGCGCTACGATGCGAACGTCGGGTAGCAGTTCCAGGTGTTCCTCCGCGTGGGGCTGAACACGCGTGTCGCTCTTGACATGCTGAGCCGCGGCGCCGCGGCTTTCCTGGTTCCACTTGTAGTAGTTGTAGCTCCGCGATCCATTTCGTACCGGCTCGGACCAGTAACGCGGGTGGAACGCCATCGCATTTTCGGCGGCCAAGTCGTAAATGGGCATCCACCAGTTGATCTGGCAAAACGGCGCGGAATACCAGGTGTCGCGGTGCGGGTGGAAGGCGTAGGCGATTCCCGAGGTCAGGTACTCCTGGGGAAAGGCGGACCGCATTCGCGGCACATCGAAATATACTTGGTGAACGTCACAGCCGAAGTCTTGCAAAATACCAGATATGTGCTCTTTGGCTCGAGGGTGGTGAATGAATGCCGGCTTCAGTTTTGCGAGGATCGCGGCGCACTCTTCGGGCGGCATGGTCTGATGCAGCCGGAGCGGATCGGATCCGGCGAATGCCTGCTCGATCATTTCGCGCGCGAGATCGCGGAGGCGAAGCGTGTGTGGTGTCGGAGAGTAAACAAAAAGATCGCCTTGGTAAAGACGCCGGCGACGGAACTCGTCACCTGCCGTGGAATCGAAATAGACGGTGCTCATAGGATTGCCTCCAGGACCCGGGATTCTGCTGAAATTTCCATATCGGGATAGGACCGGTCCCGCTCCGAAATTTCGGTGGGGGGCAACGGCCAGGAAATTCCGAGCGCGGGATCGTTCCAGCGGATGCCCTTCGCACATTCGGGTGCATGGAACTGACTGATCATATAGGACACGTCGGAGTTATTTTCTAGCGTCTGAAAACCATGTGCGCAGCCTTCTGGAATGTAGATGGTGGAGTATTCAGCCGCACTTAAGACGATGCCCAGGTGCCGCAGGTACGTTGGCGAATCGGCTCGTAAGTCCACCACGACATCGAAAATGGCCCCGCGCGTGCAACTTACGAACTTGTTTTCAGCGGAAGGTGCGACCTGGTAATGAAGTCCGCGAAGAGTTCCCTTCCAACGGTTGAACGACATGCTGCACTGCCGCACCTCGGGGCTGATTCCGCGCAAGGCAAGTTCTTTCGCGCACCAGGTTCGCGCAAAGAACCCGCGGTGATCGAAGAGTAGCTCCGGTTTGAGGAGATAGGCTCCCATGACCGAGGTTTCGCTGAAGTTCATGGCTGAACGCTCCCGGAGCTTGCAAGCACACGACGGCTCCATCGCAGGTCGGGGCCGATGGCGCCATCGTCGGCAAGCGCTTTGACCCTGGCCAGCCGGCGATATGCCGTGCCGGTTGCGGTTTCGGCAGTCAACCCAAAATTTTGGAATGCGCGGTAAAGCTGCTCTGCCCCCCGGCGGGCATTCCACCGCGGTCGAAAGTCGGGAATCTCGCGCTGGATGCGACCAAAATCGACACGGTAGCACCGCAGATCAGGCCCGCCGTTCGGAGAATACTCGATACGGGAGCCGGGAACGACCTCCTGGACGATCCTTGCGAGGTCCCGCACCTGGTAATTTTCTTCGTTCTGCCCGACGTTAAACGCCCGATTGTGGATAGTCTCGCGCGGCGCTTCGAGCACAGCGAAACAGGCTCGGGCAATATCTTCTACGTGAACGACCGGGCGCCAAGGTGTGCCATCGCTCTTGATCGGGATAACACCGGTAGTGTATGCGCCCGCGACAAAGTCATTCAGTACGAGATCGAGGCGTAGCCGCGGGGATACTCCGTATGCGGTGGCATTCCGCAGGAATATCGGGCTGAAACCGGTGCTGGCCAGCGCGGTAACGGCCTCCTCTACCATGGCCTTCGAACGCGCGTAAACCGTCAGCGGCTGGAAAGCGCCCGACTCGTCTATCATGCTGTCCCCTGATGCTCCGTAGAGGCTGCAAGACGAGGCCATGACAAATCGCCGGACGCCTGCCTTTTTCGCCAATTTTGCCACCCTCAGACTGGAGGCGTAATTGATGTCCATTGTCAGATCAGGCGACAAGTCGCCCAGCGGGTCGTTGCATAACCCGGCGAAGTGCAGGACCGCGTCGAAACCCTTCAAGTCGGAGAGTTCAATCTCCCGCAAGTCTTTTAAGATTTGCTCGCAAGCCGGCGGGGGGCCGCCAAGATCGCAGCCCTGAAACAGGTCAGAATCAAATCCAACGATTCTGTACCCCGCCTCAATGGCCAATCCTGCAATGACCGAGCCGATATAGCCCAAATTTCCAGTAATCAGTATCCGTGGTGTCATAACGTTAGTTGGTGCATTCCTCTTCTAAGCGGGAGTTGCGGCGCCCGCGGATTGGTGCAACTGTACGGTCTCCCCGGCATCGGATTTACCCTGTCCGAGTACGATCGGGCGCGGAACGGGTCTTACGAACCGGCCTCCTCGCTCGCAGTATTCGCGCTGCTGGGAGACAATTTCAGCCGAAATATTCCAGGGCAGAATCAGGGTGTAAGCCGGCATGTTGGCCAGCAACGCGTCGGGAGCAAGGATTGGGATACCCGACCCGGGCAGGCGCCGGTTCTGTTTATGCGGACTGCGATCCACCGTGAACTCGATATCACGCGAAGTAATTCCGCAGTAATTCAGCAGCGTATTTCCCTTGGCCGGGGCTCCATACGCCGCGACGCGCTCCCCTTTCCGCTTACGCTCGGCGAGAAAGGAAAGCAGCTTTGTGCGCAGGATGGTTACATCCCTACTGAATCTCTGGTATCGCCGGGGGGTCGTGAATCCGGAGCGGCGTTCTCGTTCGAGCATGACCCCCACGGCGGGCGCGGACGTCACAGTGCCGAAGCGGCGCAAGAAGACTCGCAATGATCCGCCATGCACTTTCTGCGGTTCTACGTCCACCACCTCAAGACCGGCGCGGGCCGCCAGAGTGCGCACGGCCCAGAGGGAGAAATAAAAGACGTGCTCGTGGTAAATCGTGTCGAATTCGCATCCATTCACTAACTGCATGAGGTGGGGGAATTCGAATACCGCCACTCCATCGGCGGCGAGGCAATCGTGTACCGCTCGCAGGAACTCGTTGATCGAGGGTACGTGAGCCAACACATTGTTCCCGATGATCAGGTTCGCAGGACCGAAGTCGTTGCGTAGCTGCTTAGCATATGCGGGATCAAAGAAGCGATTATCGGTGGGAATGCCTTTGTCGATTGCGCAACGCGCGATGTTGGCGGCGGGCTCGACACCGCGGACTGGGATCCCCTGCTGTTTGAAGAACTGCAACAGGTAGCCGTCATTGCTGGCAATCTCCACTACGCGGCTGGATGGACCCAGCCGGAACTTCGAAATGAGGCTCTCCGCCATAAGCCGCGCATGCTTGAGATAACTCTCGGAATACGACGAGAAATACAGATATTCGGAAAATAGGTCCTTGGGTGAAACCACATCAGTGAGTTGGACCAGGTGACAGGCCTGGCAATAGGTAACACACAAGGGGAAGGCGGGCTCCGGATCGACGCTTTCGGGCGACACATAGGAATTGGCCAACGGCATGGTACCCAAGTCAAGGAACGACTCCGGCAGCGGGTTCCCGCAGCCCAGGCATTCACCAGACGAACTTTGTGCGGGCGGTCCGGCGATTGGGTGGTCAATTTCGAGTAAGGGAGTTTCCGTCTGTCCGACCGGCGACTCGTCAGATCGCCACAATTTCCAAGGCGCTTCTCCTGATGACCACAATTTGTTGAGCAACTCGGATTCGCGGAGCGTGTCCATACACTGCCAGAAGCCCGAGTGCTGATAGACGGCCAGCTCATGCATCAATGCCAGACGGCGCAGGACATCCTTCTCGAGGGTCTCGTCATCGCTCGAAATCATGTCCAGCACTCTTGGATTCATCACGAGGAAGCCGCCGTTTACCCAGCTATTGCTCACTTGGGGTTTCTCCTCGAAAGTCTGGACCAAGCCGTCTTTGAGCGACAGCTCTCCAAACCTCGCGGAAGGCCGCACCGCTGTGACGGTCGCCAGCTTACCGCTCTGGCGATGGCAATCGATCAGCGCCGGAATATCGATATCGGCCAAGCCGTCGCCATAGGTCGCCAGGAACACGTCGCCATCCAAGTACTTCCGGACGTGTTTGAGACGGCCGGCGGTCATGGTGTTGTGGCCGGTCTCCGCAAGGGTGACATTCCATCCGCACTCGGAATGTCCGTTGTGAACCTCGAGGTTCGGAGATCCAAGAGTGAGAGTTACATCGCAGTTCCGGCTCCGATAATTGAGGAAGTAATCGCGGATGACATCGCCCTTATAACCGAGGCAAAGGATGAAGTCCTTGTGGCCGTAATGGGCATAGAGCTTCATGATGTGCCAAAGAATTGGCCTGCCGCCGATTTCCACCATCGGTTTCGGACGAAATTCGGTCTCCTCGCGGAGCCTGGTACCGAGTCCGCCAGCGAGTATTACGGTCTTCATAAGCTTGCCTTTCGTACGACTTGAAGGGGCATTGCGCCCGCGGGTGATTGCTTGCTATTTCCTAGCGCAAGGTAGAGCTCAGCTACGCGGTCAGCGGAGAATTGCTCCGCGGTTTTCGATGCGTTCGAAGACATTGACTGCCACATGCCTTCGTCCGACATCAGTGCGTCAAAAGCGGCTGCAAACTTCTCTGGGGGAGCGGAAGGCCTCACAAACCCGTTCACGCCATCGATCAGCACTTGACGGCTGATGCTCGTCGAAGCCACGACGGGAGTGCCGGATGCCAGTGCTTCGATCACGGTCGGTGAAGCGACGGGGGCGACGTAGTCGGAGGGAACCGAGACGACCTTCACCTTTCCCTGCAGTTCGACGAGCCGCTCGGACGAGATGAAGCCCAAGAGCTCGATCCGGGTGCGAATCGCTTTAGGCAACGCCACTACTGCGCTCTGGAGGGGCGGCGTCACTTTACCAGTGATGTACAGCTTGGCTTGCGTGTGCTTCATAGCGGCGAACGCCTCCAGGCTGCCAAGCGGGTTCTTGTAATCGACCGTTCCGATGTGAAGGATGGCTTGCTCGCGGCGGCCAGGGGGTTCGTTTATATAGCTGCTCAGCTTGACGCACGTCGGGATGACGGCGATCCGGTGCTCGGGCATACGGAGGTCGACGCTCAGCGCTTTACGAACCTCATCGCAGGTGGCGACTACGAGATCGGACTTCCGGTAGCAGAAGCGCTTGAAGCCCTCCCGAAAGTACGGAATGCCATCCATGCGCCGTTCGGCATCATGAGAAACAGTGCAGGTGAGTGAGTCGAGGCGAACGGGAACGGCTCCGTTCACGATAACCATATCGGGGCGAAGCTCACGGATCGCGCGCCGGCCTTTGCTTAGCCACGCTGCGAGCGATCGGCCGTACCGCACACTGGTGTGCTGGCCCAGGGACCGTACTTCGGGCCAGCTTTGAAGGGGATAGTAGTTACGGATCTTCGCCGGATCGCTGCTGGCGCTCGAAAGAACCGTTACCTGATGACCACGGTGTATCAAGGCTTCGGCGAGAGTAAAGAGGAAAATATTGATCCCGTCAGGCGTGTCTAGCGCCTCGCGGCGTGTCAAAACAATTTTCATTGTTGGCCCTCCGATTGGCCGCTTACAGCACCGACTGGTCTCATGGAAGGAGCCGGACTTCGCAGCTCGAGGGCTTCACGGAGAATGGGCCGCCACTTAGCCGGCTGCAGAAACCAGCGGGCGATCGCAATGTGACAGGCGAGCGCGCCCGGCACGGTAAGCCTGGCGGATTGCACAGCACGCCAGTACCCCCCCAAATTGTTGGCGCGCGGCAGTTTCGAGCGCGCCTCTTTGGCGCCGCCAGAGAGATAGAGATCGCGCGAGATCGCCGACCCTTGATACCGCTTCGCCTGGACCGGATGCTGTCTGTAAAACAGCATTACCTCGTCCAGCAAAGCGAAACGGCCCATCAGAGCGAGTTCCGCCAAAATCCGTTTGTCGGTGCCATGATAGGTTCCGTGCAACGATGTCTTGCGGAGGCAATGCACGCGCACCAGGCCGAAGATTTCCAGACACCAGTTCGTGTGGAGAATCAGGTCCGCAAAGCGGACCGCTGGATTGGCGGAATCCAGGCGACGCGCGCGGTCGTATGGCCGGATCGAAAGCTCGTCGCCCGATGAGGTAGTGTAGTAATTCCCTCCCTTGCGGCGGCGCATCACGATCTCACGGCCGCATTCATCGATTAGTATTCCTCGGGGACAGCAGATAATCGCACCGGAATCGCGGTCGAGCTCGGCGACACACCGTTCGACAAATCGGGGGGCGTGTAGATCATCATGCGAAATCCACTTGAAGTATTCGCCCCTCGCCTGGTGGAAGACGAAGTTCGAATTCAGCGCACAGCCCAAGTTGGTTTTCTGGCGGAAATAGCGGATTCGGCGGTCGCGGGCTGCGTAATCCCGGCAGATGTCGGGGGTCGAGTCGGTCGACGCATTGTCCGAGATGACCAATTCGAAATCGTCGAAAGTCTGACTCAGAATCGACTCGACACTCTGAGCAAGGTAGTTTTCACCGTTATAAACCGGTAGACCGATAGTTACTCTTGGCATAGTGGTCGCGTAGCCTCAACCTGGACTTCTGGGTCCACTTCGGCGAACTCCTTACATGGAGACCATCATCTCCTTCGACTTAGCGACACCGAGCTCCGCGGCGATCCACCGATACGTCCGGGCCATGCCCTCCTCGAGGGAGATCTGGGGCTCCCAATTCAGCACCTGCCGCAGCAGCGAATTGTCGCTATTACGGCCGCGAACTCCCTGTGGGGCGTCGAGGTTGTGTGTCCGATGAATGGTCTTGCCTGCAATCGACGCCACCATGTCGACCAGCTCGTTAATAGAAATCAACCGATCCTGGCCGAGATTGAGCGGCTCGGCATAATCGCTTCGCATGAGGCGATAGATGCCCTCCACGCAGTCGTCGATGTAACAATATGATCGGGTTTGCTGGCCATCGCCCCAGACTTCGATCGTGCCGTTATCGGGTGCGAGGGCGATTTTTCGGCAGATCGCGGCAGGTGACTTTTCGCGACCTCCATCATAAGTTCCGAGGGGTCCGAATATGTTGTGGAAGCGGACGACCCGAGTCTCCAGGCCGTAATCCTCGCGATAATGCCTACAGTTGCGCTCCATGTAGAGCTTCTCCCATCCGTAGCCGTCTTCGGCATCGGCCGGGTAAGCATCTTTTTCGCGAAGCGGTGAGACATCCGGACTTTTCTGCAGATAGCCCGGGTAGACGCATGCGCTCGAGGTAAAGAGGAAGCGCTTGACGCCACGCTCCCGGGCAGCCTCGATCGTATGCAGGTTGATCAGGGTACTGTCGTGAACGATGACAGCTTTGTTCTGCTCAATGAAGCCGATGCCGCCCATATTCGCGGCGAGCGCGTATACCTCGTCAATGCCCTGTGTGACCTCCAGGCAGTTCTCCCACCGGCGAAGGTCCATCAACACGAATTCATCCGCAGCGGTATCTTCGTATTCCGGTAGTTTGATATCGACGCCGCGCACCCAGTAGCCTCGGTCGACGAGATACTTGGTCAGATGATGGCCAATGAAGCCACCTGCGCCTGTCACTAATACCCTTTTCTGGTTAACCATTCTTCCCTTCCTCCTCAATCGCAATGTCCGGCCGGGCCGGATAATCGAAACTTGAACATTCTCAGCTTCTGTAAAGCCCAGAGCGGCAGGAATACCGGCGTCTCGAGCAGGTACCGCCGCCACAATCGACCCGGCTCCATGAACAGCCGGAAGAGCCACTCGAGGCCGCGGCGCTGCATCCAACCAGGCGCCTGGGGCACCATGCCCGCATGAAACAAGAAGGCAGCTCCCACGCCTACCAGAACCACACCGGGCAACTGTTTGGCGTGCTCGGCCATCCAAAAGTCCTGCTTGGGCGTGCTCATTCCGACGAACAAAAGGTCGGCCTGAGAAGCCAGTATGTCGTGTACTGCGAATTCGTCCTCTTCGCGTGTGAGGGCGCGAAAGGGTGGGGCACAGCTACCCGCGATGATCAGCTTCGGAAACTTGGCCAAGAGACTGCTGGAAAGCTTGGCGATGACTTCGTTCGTCGCCCCATATAGATAGATCCGATGCCCGCAATCCGCCGCATCGCGGCATAACTCTAACATCAGGTCCGGCCCATATACTCTGTTCTGTCGTCTTGCGCCAAACGATCGGAGCGCCCAGACGACGGGCATCCCGTCGGGCGTGGCAATGGACGCACCATTCAGCGCCGCCTCTGCCGACGGGTTTTTTAGCGCTGTAACAATGCCGTGCACAGAGGTGACGCATATGTAATGAGCAGTGGATTGTCTTACGCGCTCGCGGATCCAGTGCCGGCAGAGCGACACTACTTCACCGTAGCTGGTTGTGCTAATCCCTATTCCTAGGACCGATAGCTTGTGAGGCGCCAGAATGTCTACCTGGGGATGCATATTCTTACTCGCTAAGTACCGATTTATAGATGCCCATAAGCTGCTGATAGTTGACCTCGGGCGTATACCGCGCGAGGTAGCGCTGCCGCGCCGCCCGTCCGAAGCGGTCGGCCAATAGAGAGTCCGACATCACCTGGTGTAAGGCGTTGCCGAGCGATTCCACGACGCCCGGGGCAAAGACTGTACCGGTCTCGCCATCGTCGACCGCCTCTGCAATCGCGCCACTCGCCGACGCGACCACACCACGGCCGGCAGCGAACGCTTCCATTACGGTGCGGCCGAAGGTTTCATAGCACAGCGACGGCGCCACTACGCAACGAGCCGAGGCGATCAGGTTCGGGATTTCCGCGGGACTACGGCTACCGAGAAAGCGAACGGCTGTCCCGTCGAGCCCCAGCTCCCGCGCTTGCTTTTCGAGAGCTGGACGTTCCGGGCCGTCGCCGACCAGCCATAATTCGCCGGCAGCCCCAAGATTACGCTCGCTCCAGGCGCGCAGCAGGATAGAGACGCCTTTTTCCTTGGACAATCTGCCGATGTACAACGCGACTCTTGAAGCGGACGGATTAGTCTGCGGTTCGCCCGGATCCGCCATGAAATGGGGTTTAACGAACAGCTTGTTACCGTCGAGGCCGCCGCTCAATAAGACTTGCGCGCAATGCCGGCTTGGCGCGATAAAAGCCCGCACTTCGCGATCCCAAGTGTGGCGGAAGCGGTTCACGACAATCATTCCGGCAACCGCCGCGGAAGGCACAAATGCATTGTGATAGCAGCGGCGCATTACACCGCGCCATGGCAATTTGCCGAGACAATCCTCACAATGCTTTCCGTCCCGCAGCAGCAGTGCGTTGACACATAGCAGGCGGAAGTTGTGTAGTGCCTGGACCGTCGGGACACCTGCCGCCCGGCACGCTCCGTGAACGGAAGGCGATAGCCGGATCCAGAAATTGTGCACATGCGCGATGTCGGGGTGGAACCTTGCGCACACGCCGGCGACTGTTCGGCGTGAGGCTGTGGACCACGCCGCACGTAGGGCCAAACTGGCTGCCGATCCTTCGTTATCAAATTCCAGAGTCTCGACTGTGTGGCCTTGCGAACTCAGCAATGCGGACTCGTCCTGCACGACGCGATCCTCGCCCCCGGCTTCCCGGTAACGGTTGTGCAGAATCAGGATTCTCATCTTGAGACCGCCATTCGCAGATCCGCTGATAAGGATTTGAATTGTGTTCCGAGGGCGCGGAGGATTCGAGACCGCATATCGGCTGTCGGGACTCCCGAGTCCAGCGAGCGGCCGCAGGCGAAGCCGAGCGCAAACCAGAACCAGATGCCGAGCACCGGCCCTTCCATTAGCACGCCAAACGAACTGTTGATCCACGTGGTGAGCAGCATCATCAACCAAAACAGCAGTTCTTCGCGGCGTGCCGGAGTGTAAACGCGCGTACCCGTGAAGCCGTTCCACGCGCGGAGCAATAGGCGTCCCGGTCCCAAAACGAGAATTAATCCCCAGAGCGAAGCGCCCACAAGGCCCATTCGCGAGTACACGGTCATATTGATGTTGTGGGGAGAGCGTGCAACCCACTGCAGGTCCTCGGTCCCTTCAAGGTATGGGTTGTATACGCAAAGGTTCAGGCCAAAGCCCAGGCCGAACCAAGGGTTGTTTCTCATCACCGCGCGATTCAGATGCTCCCACCAGATCATTCGCCAATAGTGGGTGCCTTCCTGTGCGCCCGAAGCAGCTTCCTCGAAGCGATCCATCTGGGTAAGGGCCCCGATGTTGACGTCGGCCAGGGCGGCGATGCCAATTCCCAAGATGCCGGCGATCAGCAAAGCGCAAACCAAGGTTCGAGCAACCATCGGAGGCCGGCCCCTGCCGAGCGTAAGGACGACCGCCAGCAAGACCGCTATTACGAACGCGACCTTTTGACCACGGCCGTAAGATGCTGCAAACAGAGCCAGGCCCCCGAGGGCGAGCAGCGTCCGGAGGATCCGGAAATTCCGAATAGCCGGTAAAGTATGCCGGCACATCAAAATCACGGCGCCGAGCGCGATGTTTTGGCCTAACTCGCTGCCGGTGTTGCTCAGTACTCCCACTCCACGCCATGGCAGGACCGGACCAAGGCTTGAAAGTGTTCCCTTGGTTGCGAGGTCAGCGGAGCCCCAAACCAAGGCAGCCACCCATACGTGGGTAAGTACATGCCAGATACGATCGGAGATCCGCTGGTAGCGAGTAACGGTCAGGCCGACGAAGAAGAACTGCGCGTAGTACCAGAGCGCCGCATCTCGCACTGCGTCGAGCTTCCATTGCATGAAATCCCGCGCCGTCAGCACTGCACCCAAAGTCATGAATAAAAGGACCGCCACAGTCAGGGAGGGGAGGCCGCCGGCCCGCTCTTGCATCGAACAAACGTTCCGCAGCAGCCAAACGCTCAGCAAAATCATTACGATCTCGCCCCAAAAGAGAGGAGGCACGCCCAGGTAGGTGGGCCCTTTGCCGATGATCGTAATGGCGGCCAGGTAAAAAAGCAGCATGCGAATCGGAAATGCCATCGTCGCCGCCCGCGGGCTTGCGTCCAGCATTCGGCCGGCAGACACCCCGAGATTGAGCGCGAAGCTAGACATCGTTCGGAACCCTAGCTGGCAAGGAAGAACGGAAGCCGGCCATTAACAGACGAACGGGTTCCGCTACTTTCTTGCGTATGCGTTCAAGGGGACTCCAACCCCAACAGGCCCGGCAGAGAGTGTCGACTACCGTGTCCCGATGATCGATCACGGTACGGCGAATTCGATGCAGCGGGGTGCCGGCCTCGTTCAGTCCGTGCCGTATCGTAAAGACGAGTTCAAAGTCCTGTTTGACACACGTCTCGATGGACTCATTAAAGGCGCCGTACGGATAGGCAAAGGAAAGCGGCGGCCGTTGCAGCAACTCGGCCAAGTCGAGGCGGCTGCCCTTGATGTCTTGCGCAAGTTCTTCGTGAGACAACGACCTAAGGTCGCGGTGATGTCTCGAATGCGATCCGAATTCAAATCCCAAAGCCGCCCAACTCTTGATTTCATCGGCCGACATAAGTCGCAATGGCCCGCAGCCGTTCCGTTGGTCGAATAAGTTGCTTCCCCCGATTTGGCCGGTTACCACGAAGATCAGGGCGCGAAAGCCCAATCGCATCATGGTGGGAAGCGCGTATTCCGAGAGGTCCGAATATGCGTCATCGAATGTGATCAGGATCGACTTTTGCGGCAACTCTCGTTGGCCGCCCAACCAGGCAAGGACATCCTTTTCACTGGGAGTTGTGTAGCCCAAACGCGCCAGGCAAGCTATTTGCCGCTCGAACCGGCGCGGGGACATTGTGAGCGAGCGGAAGATCCCCGGCCGCCGCGGTCCAACGTGGTGATAGACGAGCACCGGCAGGCCGCTGGCCCCAGCCGACCGCGAGAGTCCTGCTCGGAAGGCTTGGCGTGTCTGCCGCTTTACTTCACGCCGCTGGAACAAGGTGACCACTCCGAGGTGCAACATGCTTACCGACGCCGTCGATACGAAGACTCCAATGAGTCCAAACTGCCAAACAGCGAGAGAGGAAATGATCAGCGAACAGGTAGCCGCGATACACGAGGCTCGCAACATCAAATGAGGCGCTTTCAAGGCACGAAGGACCAGTTCGCTGGGAAAAGTTCCCGAGGCGTAGATCATGCAGAGCGTGGCTGCGGGAAGATAGGGAGCAAACGTCGAGTAGGCCTCGCCATAGAGTCCCGTGACAAACTCATGGCGGAAGATGCTGATGAGGGCCCAGTATCCGGCAGTAAGCACAACAAACCCGATGGTGATCCGGCCCGCCACGCGACCGATCGCGGCCGGCCCTTTGGATACTGACAGCGATGACAAGTAGGGGAGCAGGAGACGCGAGGATCCAGCCATCAGGTGGTTGATCGGATGCATTAATGACATCAATGCAGCAAGCGCCCCGGTCTCGCGTATTCCCAGGAGCGATCCGGTGATGAGGTAATAACTATTGATGTCCAGCCATCCCACGCCAACCGCCGCCAATGACCATCGGCCATAACTCCAGTGCCGCGTCCAAACTTCGCGAATTCCCGGATTGACCCGCAGGCTAAGTCTTGGCCTTATCCGGACGAGGAGAGCGATTGCGGCGCCTAATGCCGCCGTGCTCATCATGCAAAAAGTGAGCAGCGGCGTTAAAGTGTGGTACCTGGATAAGCCGAGCAGCGAGACCAGCAGAATCGCGCAATAAACGCCCGAGGCGCCGACGGCACGGCCCGGCCGGCAATCCAAATAGCTCGCCGACCTGGCGCTCCACAACAGCAGAATGCAAGGTATTGCGGGTACCAGGCCGGCTGCCGCGTTAGCGAGCAAATCCTGGTGCATGATCCGCAGCGCCAGGACGGAAAGCCCCACCGGGACTAGTAACAGCACGGATACAATTAGATGCAGCCACAAGACGGAGCCCACGTATTCTCGCCGGCGCTCGGCGTAGAGTGACGGCTGGAAGACGCTCATGGGCTCCAGTAGCAACGCCTGGTGCAGATTTCCAATCAGCAGAAAGATCGCGAACACGATCGCATATGCACCGTAATCGCTGGGACCCATCCACTTGGCCAAGGTAAGGGTCAAGAGAAAATTTGACCCTGAAATCAGCCCCTGGTCGCATAGGGTGGCGCCGGCTTTGCGCCCCCAGAACCAGATAGCGTCACGGTGACGGACGAGGACTGCGTGGAGCTTGTTCACCTAATATGCCCCTCGGCCGGTCAGCACGACTAATGGCGTTTCCAATAAGATTCGCAAGTCCAGCGCGATGGACCACTGGCGGATGTACTCGACGTCCAACTCGACCATTTTTTCGAAAGGCAAATCACTGCGGCCGCGAATCTGCCAGAGACCGGTGATTCCCGGCAAAACGCGGGAGCGTTGCTCGGCCCAAAAAGCAAATTCCTGGCTGTTACCATCCGGATCCAGGTCGCCCGCAGGCAAGGGGCGTGGTCCGACCATGCTCATATGCCCGAAGAGAACATTTATCAGTTGGGGCAGTTCGTCCACACTCCAGCGGCGGAGGAATTTGCCGGCGGGTGTTAATCGGGGGTCGTTTCGCATTTTGAAGACGTGACCGGTCTTCTCGTTTTGCGCTGTCAATCCACGCCGATCCTCGCGGCCGACGTACATTGTGCGGAACTTAAGGAAGGTAAAATGGCGCCCGCCGCGGCCGACGCGGCGCGAACAGTAGAAGACGGGGCCCCGCGAGGTTGTCTTCACCACCAGCGCGATCGCCAGAAGGACCGGTGAGAGCAGCGCAAGCAGTGCCACCGACAGGGTCATGTCGCAACAGCGCTTGATTACATCCTGAGTGTGAGTGAAGGAAACCGGCGTCGTCTCCAGCAGCCTGAGACCAAACTCTTCTGAGATTCGAGGCCGCGCACCGGGATCCGAGACTCCAATGATGCGTGTGACGGTTACACGCATGCGGCGAGATATGGAGAGGCAATGCTGCCGGTCCTCTTCGCTAAGGCCCTGTTCCAGCAGAATGATGCGGTTGAGACGGGCGGTATTGATGAGTTCCCCCAGCTTGGCCGTCGGTCCGAGAACGCCCGCGGCCGCGGCCCGCCCGACTTCTGGGCCGGGAACGATCCGCCCAGCCAGCTTGCACGCGCCGAAGTCTCGAATTCTCTCGATGAAGGCGTCCCCGTGCTCCTCGTTGGCGACAACCGCAACTCGCTCGGCCATCGGCCAGTAGCGTTGCGCGAAGAGAGCGCACAACATGGTTGCTACCCGGAAGGCCCATAGTGAAAAGAAACAAACCGGCACGAAAAGCAGCACGAACGATCTGGACAGATCGGCTCCCATCTCACGAGAGAAGAAAGCCGCGACGATAATGACCGCCCCGCAAACCGTACCGGATTCGAGCACCCGAACAAGCGACGCCCCGCGGCGCGGGCTCGGCGTCTCGCGATAAATATGCAACCACCAAGCAGCGGCAATCCAAAGCCCCAGGACCATGTAAAGCGGCGGCGCTATCTTCAGCAACGTTTCCACGTCTAGTTGAAGAGTCATGAAGCGGTTCAGGAAGAAACGAAGATCGATGGCCGCGAACCAGGCAACGGTGACGGCAAGCACGTCGCCGACACAAAGCAGATACCGGTTCTCTGAACAACGGCCGGCAAAAGTCCGTGGAGCTAAGTAACCGGTAATGTTGGAAGCAATAGTACGGTCCATAAGCGTCTGATTGAATGCTTTAACTGGCGGATTTCGAGATCTTGCCAGGATAATAGGCGGGGTTGTAATAGGCCGAGCCGGCGTTGCCTCTAGGGCGCCAATCGTTCAAGATTGCGCCCAAGACTGGAATGCCGTCGTCCTCGAACCTCTGTTTAGCGAGGATCATAGATCCACGAGAGGTCTTTTCACAGCGGCCGACAAGGAGAGCGGCGTCCGCGCGCCGCGCAAGAATGCGTGCATCGGGCAACTGCAGAACGGGAGGACTATCGATCAGAATGAAATCGAAACGCGTGCGTAACAGTCGCAAGCAGTCCCCCAAGCGGTCCGAGTGAAGCAATGCGGATACACTCCCGTGCTGCGGGCCGCTGGGCAACACGAACAATCCTGGAACCACGGTCGGCAGTATCAGGCGCATCACCTCATCGGGAGCCGCCGCGGGATTCAGCAGATGGGTGGTAAGGCCGGCGTCATTCGGCAATTCGAAGATCTGGTGAATACGAGGCTTTCTGACATCGGCATCGATGACGAGTACGCTCCCCTTAATTTCCGCCATAGCTACCGCGAGGTTGGAGGTAATTGTGCTCTTGCCCTCGGACGCACCGGGACTTGTCATCACCAGCACACGGGTTTTGTTCACTTTGCGGCTGGAAAACAGAATTGAAGTCAGAAGCGCACGATAGGTCTCGGCCAGAAGCGTCGGCTTGTGGCGCCAGACGGCCAACTCCGGCACGCGGGCCGGTTGCGATTGATCGCGCTGCGTCACAGTAAGTGCAGGCCGCAGCTTGTTTGCAAACCCATCGGGTGAGCGCAGTGTTTTTAGATAGGGGTCCGCCGTGATGGACGGAATGACGCCAAGCTCCTGAAGATTGGCATGGAGCAGGCTGTCGCCGGGGTTTCGCAGCGTTACGTCGCTCTGATCTCTTACTATGACCAGTCCGATTCCAAGGACCAAGCCCGACAAGACTCCGACGACGCAGTTCAGCCAGAGGTTCGGCGTGAACGGTTCGCTTGGCGGAATTGCGGGCTCGAGCACCCGCACCGTGTTCTCTCGCATGGCGAGCGCCAAACTGGCTGCCTTCGCCTTTTGAAGCATGCTGTCATAGAGCGACTTGTACGTATCCATCTGGCCCTTCAGCAAGCCGTACGATACGACGTCTTTACCTTGGCCGGAGACAAGTTGGCCTTGCTTGGTAGCGATCTCCGTAAGTAACCGCTCGCGGCGGACGGCGGTTTCATATTCGTTTCTCGTGCGCTCAATCACTTTCTGGCGTTCCTGCTCGAAGAGGTGGCGCAACATTACAAGTTGAGCTTCCTGGCGCTTGATCTTGTAGTAGTCCGGACCATAAGTCGTCCTCAGTTCCACTAGCTGACGCTGAAGCTCCGCAATCTTGGAGTAATACTCACCGAGAGTCGGGCTGTCCAACACTTCCGGCAGCGCTTCTGGCGAGCTCGAAACAGCCATTTCATGCCGCGATTGCCGCACAATGCGGTCGGCCTGTGCCTTCGAGAGCTCAGTTTGCATGTTCCGCAGCGAGTCGGATTGCACGGTTGCCTGGCCATCCGTGAACAGGATTTGTTTGCGGCGTCCAAATTCCTCCAGATCGGCTTCCGATTCATGCAGCCTGTGTTCGAGCGAAGACACTTCTTTGTTCAAGAGGTTGGCAGTATCCCGGCTGGTTCCAGTGCGGACGGCGAGCGTATAATCGGTGTATTCTTTCGCCAGCCGGTTGACGAACGACGCAGCGTCGTCCGGCGTGCGAGCAACGTACTCAATGTCAATCAGCCGGGTGCCGCGTCGCGGCTGGACCCGCAGATTGCCGAGCGCTTGCCGCACCGGCGCCCACTTACGATCTCCGGCTGTGACCGCGGGACTGCTGAGCCGAAGTGCGTTGCGAATCGCAGTCCAACCCTGTCCTGCTGACTGCTCTGCAGGCGGAGTCGGAGGTGGCGGAAAGGCCGCAACTACTTTTTCGACCAGGGGAATGCTCTTGAGCGTTTCAGCCTGTGTCTGAATGTACGATTCGGATGTATAGCCCCGACTCTCGACCGGATCGATTTCCCGCGCGTTTAGAAAATTCTCATTCATCCCGACGATCTCGATCGCGGATCGCGCCAGGAATAGCGGCGTTCTTGTGAGCGTGAAGAGGCCGCCGGCGAGCAGACCGAAGAATGCCGCTACCAGCACAAGGCCGGGACTCATCTGGATTGCGCGCCAGTAGTGGTACAGCTTAGTGCGGCTCGGATCGGCTTCGCTCGCCGCTCCTTCTCGGACTCCATCCGTGCCGGCACAAACTTCCAGAACGGCGCGAAGTACGTCCAGCTTGGATTCGAGACGGTCTATCTGAGACTGCGGATTGACAGGTACCGGGCGAAAAGATTGCCCGTTAAGATCCTCTCTCATGCGAATTCGCCCTCCTTGCGAATTGCTCGCTACCGCCGCCAGATCGCGACGCCGGTACCGATTTCGACCAGTGTTTGCAGGCCACGAATCGTCGCGCTCTTAGCGGCGCTGTTGGGAATAAACAAGACATCGTTGGGCTGCATCCTGAGGTCTTCCCCTTTACCTGCCATGATCCGCTGCAGATCCACCGGGATCTCTATGCGCGGACCTTCCGCACTTACGCGCAATATCCGGGCACCCCTGGAAGATGCCGTCCGGTTCAGCCCCTCGGCGAGCGAGAGTGCCTGAAGTACCGAGAGCGATTCCCGGTCGTTGAGGACGAACCCCCCGGACTTGTGTACTTCACCGAAAACATACACAAGATCGGCTTTCGGCACCGACACCACATCGAACGGTTTCATTGCGATGTTGCTCTGCGGGCTTTCGGCGCCGATCAGACCGTTCTTCACATCGATCTTCACCGTGCTGAACTGGTGAGTGGAGTCATCGGCAGCGCCCGGCAAGGGAATCCTTCCATGCTCGAGGCGGCGTGTAACGGTGATGGTGTGTCCGGCGTCCGGCCGGAATCCCTCCGCCATCGATAAGACTTCAACGAGAGATTTGCTGCCTTGCACCTGCAAGACGCCAGGCCGATTCACAGCGCCAATCACCGACACAGGTTGGCTGCGAGCTTCGGCGACGGCTACCGTTACCTCTGGGTCAAGAACTTGGGGTTTCAGCCGCTTGCGAAGAACGCCTTCCAACACCTCTGGAGTGGCGCCTGACGCAAGCACGCGGCCGATCAGCGGCAGGCTGATGAACCCATCGGTCTCGATCCGTACTTGCTTGCGATTGATTTCATCGAGATCCCTGACCCACACCGAAATCTCATCGCCGGGCCCAAGTACATAACTCGCTTGTCGGGATTGATCCCTCTGTAAGTCCTGCGCCGGGGCGTATGCGCCCATTGTGACAAGTGAACTCATTACAAGTGCAGTCGTGGTGAGAACTCGACAACGGTTACGTTTCAGATAGTGGTAACTATCCGTCTGCCTGTCATCACACGCTGTTTTAGCGCCCTCGAGCAACATCATGTTCTTCGCAGAAAGCATACGGATAAGATATGGGATGATACGATTACGCTATGTATTCAAGATCCCGAGAGTAGATTGTTGGTGCTTCCCGTCATAACTGCTTGGCCTGAGGTCTGTCACTTAATCTAGCTCAGTTATCGCGAAAATAGACCTGTCAAGTCAACTAGTATGGCCTCGGGTTCTGGCTATCCCCTTACGGCTTGCGACGTCGTATCGCGACCGCCATGACGGGCCCGGAAACTGTGGGCTTTACGGGTTACGACGAAAATCAGGGGGTGTTATAAAATCTCAATGGTGTAGCTAGATGTTATGGGCTTTGGGAGGGTAACCGAGTGGTTAGCCGTTTGGGTTAATCGGTTTGCCGGACTATCACAGTTAATGCGTGGACTGTAAGACAACTCACTAGCGTTTGCGCCGATGAGCCGGGCGATTTCCGAGTGACTCGGCGGTCCAACGACAACGTAGACGGCTTGCCGGCAAGCGAATGCTGGACAGGAGAGCGGCGACTAGCTTCGCCGCCAGTACGCCAAATACTTTCGGTGCCCGAACGAGGGGACAGTACCCCAGGGGTATCGTGATTTACCACGAGCGGCAGATGGCTGTTTGACGGGATGATTGACCAAGTCTGCCGCCACTCATACTAAAACCAGTCGTCCCTTAGGGATTTTATCCGTGCCTGAGCAATCAGAAGCGATGATGATCGCCATGCGCGTGCTGTCGGCCATGAACGAGAAGCGCGCGCCAGCATCAGAAGATGTTGATTGGCTTTATCAGCATGTACCCGATTCGGAATCTTTGCCGCCCGATGAACTGGCCTGCAGCGTGGTTCGAGAGGAAGTCATCGCTCGCGCCGCCTTGCGGAAATCCACTCGGTCGTGACGCGCAAGAGCAGCCCAAAAGCTATTGCGGGGGCGCTTCCCAACGTGGTGATCGGAATTGAAGTCCGGCGGCCTCTCTAGCCCGGGGTGCAGAATCTGCTATGGGGAAGGCGTCAGTTATTGCGGAAGCTGGCTGTCTTCGCCACCCAAGGACCGAAGGTCACCTGCAATTTCGGTCTTGCGGACCGGAGCGCGGCAGCCCCTTTTTCGGTTACCGACGTTCCTTTTAAGTCGACTTCCTGCAAAGAGGGAATTTCGGCCAGCGCCGTTATTGCGTCATCATTCACCCTAATGCAGCCCTGAAGCTTCAACCGTTGAAGCTTGGGAAGACCCTTCATCTTTTCAATCCAGCGTGCGGAGAGACTCATGTTCGAAACGGTTGCGAGGCGCTCTCCTTCGGCACCGACACCGACGCCGGAGCATCCAAGGCGAAGCTCCCGAAGATCCTTGAGAGCCAGGATCGCATCCAGCCCGCGCTCCGTCATGCTAACGACCCAGACATTCGAGTCGGTACCCTGTCTACCGACGAGATCCAGGTAAGTCAGCCCGGGCATCTGCCGCAAGGGCTCTAACCCGCTATCGGTGATCTTATTCCCACCGATCGTAAGTTCCTTGAGATTCGGCAGCGATGTCATGCGCTCAATGCCGACATCGGTGACATTCGCCGACCCGGCATCCAGCGCTTCGAGCGTTGTGATGCCCGTAATGTGCTCGAGGGTCGTGTCGCTGATTTTGGTGCCGTGAATATTGAGCCGCTTCAGCTTCTTCCAATCTTTGATCACTGCAAGGCCTTCGTCGGTCACGTACTCGGCGAAGTAAAGGTTCAATTCCACGATTCCACGGAGGTTCTTGAGTTCCAACATTCCCTGGTCCGTGATGCGGGTGAGAGAAAGGTCGAGGAAGCTCAGATCCGGCAGCTTAAGAAGCTCACGCAGGTCGCTGTCTACCACCCAACTGGAGCGAAGATCTACGCCGGTGATTTTTCCCGCAGAGTCCCGAAGGATCGTGCCTCCCGCTTCTTCGATCCATTTCTCGCCTTCGCCCGCTTTTACGTCGGCAGCCGGCGCGGACGGAACGAAATACATGCAGAAGCTCAGTAGGGCCGGTAGGACCGGAATGCCGCGCATTCTCATCTCGATTATTTCCTTCGACTCGGCTTGGCCGAGTCACGATCAAAAACGATGTCGCAGGAAGTTAGAGCAGTCTTCAAATCCTGGACGCCGTTTTCGGTCACCATCGTGTGGTAAAGATTAAGATTCTTCAGGTTGGCCATGGACTTGAGGAGCGGAACGCTGCTGTCGCTCAGATCGGTCGAGTCCATGCTGAGCTCACGAATCTGCGGAAGCTTCTTCAGAATCTCGATGGCCTTATCATCGACCGTCGTGTAGTCCAAATTAATGGCCGCCAAGCTTTTGATCGGTACGAGAGCTTCGACCCCTGCGTTGCTTACCCGGGTGCGCACCATCTCAATTCGCTCGAGGCGTTGAAGCGGCTGCAGGGCGGCCAATCCTTTATCGCTGAATCGGCCGTAACTGACATTCAGTTCCCGGAGGCCCGGTAAGGCAGCGATCTGGACGAGACCGGCGTCGCCGACGTCAGTTCCGGCCAAGTCGAGGACCTGGAGTTTGGTGAGACCGGAGAGAGTCCTCAAGCCGGCATCGGTGATGTCCGTGTAGGCAAGGCTCAGGTGCTCGATTTCCCACATCTTCCCGATGTAGGGCATGGCCTCGTTATGCACGGGGCTCCCGCTTAGGTCCAGGTATTTCAAGCTTTTCAGGCCGGTCAGGCTCGCCAAACCCGGGCCTTCGACCAATGTGGAGCCGAGCTTCAGCACCTGAAGCTGGCTTAAGCCGGTTAGTTTTTCCAATCCGGAGTCTGAAACGATGGTTTGGGTCAGGTCAAGATACTTCAGCGCGGACATCTTTGCGAGCGCCGCGACGCCAAGGTCGCCAATCTGAGTATTCTGCAACTCGAGTTTTTCAAGACTGGTCAGGCCGGAAATATTCGACAGGTGACTGTCCCCGATGGAGGTCGAAGCCAAACTGACGGACTTCAGTTTGCCTCCCGCCAGTTCAGCGGTACCACCCATGGATTTGACCCAGGCGGCAATGGCGCTATCTGTGTCGGCAGAGGGCTTGGCCGCGGCTGTGGATTTGGTCTGCAGCGCGCCGGATCCCACAAACATCACTTTCGTCTTTGGCAGCGCGGCTCGCAACGAGTCGACGCCGTTGGTGGTGACCCTGCTGTAGCGTAAATCCAGGTCGGAGAGTTCCTTCAGTCCCTGCAACCTTGCGAGACCTGCGTTGGTGACGCGCGTACGATAAAGACTAACGACTTTCAGCCTCGGCATCCGGGCCAGGATATCCATCGTGGCGTCGGTAGCTTGGGTGCTGAGCAGGTTGAGTTTGCGCATACCGGTCATTCCGCGCAGATTCGCAAGCCCGGTTTCGGTAGCTGCTGTGCCGGAGAGATCCAGTTCTTCGAGTTGTGTCAGGCCGGCAAGATACTTGAGCCCCGCATCCGTGATTAGGGTGTCCCGCAGGATTAGGCGTTTCAGGTTTTTCAACCCGGCCAAACCTTCCATTGCCTTGTCGGAGAAAGGGCTATAACTCAGGTCCAAGCTTTCCAGCTTGGTGTACGGAGCCAGGCTGAAATTGGTGATGCGGCACTTTTCGCAGCGGATCTCCTTGAGGTTGGTGAGATTCGTCAAGTGATTAAATGCAGCATCTCGGATGTTGGTCAAAGCATGGTAATGCCATCCAACGTATAGTCTTTCGAGATTCTTCAGCGTGCCGATGGCTTTGAAGACTTCCGTACCATCGTCATTGCCGCCGCCCGGATTCCAGATCGGCCCCGGAAGATAGAGCTCTCGCAGGCTGGTAAGACCGGCGAGCTTCTCCAGCTCCATCGCGTGCATGACGGCGCCCGTCAGGTCGATCCCCACGATCTCGAACCCTTCAGCCGGGATTTCCGACATCTGGCGGATCGCCTTGCGGGACCCCTCAAGAATGACGCGGCCTTCCCACCGGATTACCCACTCGGCGATTTCGCGGTTCGTAGCTGCCTGGGAAAAGGTTGTGGCCAGGCACAAAAGACAAACGATTCGTAAAGCCAACATTCAGCACCTCAACTCGCGAGACGTTGCAGCTCTCGAACGAACTCGGAGCGGCCTTGAAAAACCTTCACAGCAATGGATTCTAGGCGACGACGCCCGGAAGCCTCTTGGAAGCGCTCGGGAAGGTTTCAATCCCAGCGTTGAGTGCTCCATCCGCCACGGCGAGGTATAGGTCGCCGATGGTGCCCTGCGATTTCGTATGCCGCCCCGTCACCAGCTTACCGGCATGTCCTGCCACGAGGACACCGTGACCATTGATCTTGTGAGGTCCGGCTTCCGCATGCTCATGGACGAACACCAGCGCCGTGTGATCGAGTACCGTCCCATCGCCCTCAGGGATCGATTTCAGCTTCGACACCAAGTAAGCAAATTCCTCGACGTGCCAGCGGCAAATGTCGCGCAGGATACGCTGACCTTCGACGCCGCCTGAACCCGGGGCCAACCCGTCGGCGTGCGTGTAATCGTGATGTCGGGCCGTGGTGTGTCCCAACCACGGAAATCGCGCGATTCCCTGGCACTTGGTCAGCATGTAAGACGCTACCCGGGTTTGCCGGGTGCTGAGCGCAAAGGACAGCAGATCGCTCTGCAGCTTGGCGATTCTCGGCCAATCCTTCATGTCCTCTACTTCCGGCGGATCGATATTCTGATACTGCGGCGGCAAGGTCAGAACCTGGCGCTCGATGTCCCGAATGGAGTCCAAATGCTCGTCCACCCGCGCGACATCTTCATTCGCAACTCTCTTCTTCAAAGCAGTCGCGTCCGCCTTGACCGTGTCCAGAACGCTGCGCTTGCGATTCAACCACGCATCCTCGTGATTTCCGAACAGACGATCGAAAAGCCGGTGAGGGATCATCTCCGGCGGCAGCGGACGCTCATATCCGCTCCAGCTCATGTTGCGCTGCATGCTGCTGCCAAAGGATTCCTGGGACACTCCGATCTGCAACGAGCGGAAGCGCGTCCCTGCGCCAATCTTCTTGGCGATCATCTGATCGATCGACGGGCCTGAGGCTCCGAGCCCCGTATATCGGGTGCCTGTCATAAGCGCCGACATTGCCGGCATGTGTCCGCCCGAGCCCGCTCCCGCGTTATCGAGCCCTGTAACTACATGCACGTCTTCCCGAATGGTCGAGAGCGGCGCAAGGCAAGGAGGCAGCCGGTAGTCCGACCCTGTATCCACCGGAACCCAATACCGCTCCGGGATGCCGTTGCCGTTGAACCACAATACGAACCGGTTTTCGATCGGCGCACCGCCCTCGGCCTCCGCCGCGTATGCGGTGCCGTTCGCAGTGAACATAGAAACCAACGGCGGCAACCCCACCGTGATGGGCGACCCGGCCAGAGTCACACCTTTCAGGAACGATCGGCGCGACAGCCGGACTCGCTTCGTGATCACATTCGACATACCTAGACCCCCTGCACCGGTTCGCCCGGCTCAACCAGAGTATACACCCAACCTCTGCCGTCCGCATCCGCATCCTGGATGCCTCCTGCATTGAGGCGACTACTGGTGAAGCTCTGCTGTAAAATGATCTCAGGCTCGCCAGTGTCCACGCCATCGGGAAAGGATCTGTCAACGTCCATGAAAATAAGGCTTTACTCTTTTGCGCTGCTGATGGCAACTCTGTCGGCAGGGATTCCACTCGCCACCGGAGCGCCGCAGGAAAAGGCTTTTTCTTTTGAAGATGCCGTTGCGCTGCTGGAAAAACACTGCGAGGCCTGCCATAACGGGAACGCTCCGGAGGAACGTCCGGTCAGTCAGTTTGATGTAAAACGGGTCCAGGACCCCAAAAGTCTCGTCGAGGAAGCGGCGCTATGGAAGCGGGTCCAAACAAGATTGAAGGAAGAAGAGATGCCTCCCGTGGGCCGGCCCGCCCCCACCAAGGAACAGCGGGCTGCCCTGGTGAAATGGATCGAAGAATCTGTCAAGCCGGCTAAGGCCGCGGTGCGGGTTGCTCCTCGATTCGCGGGCAAGGCCAGCGCCGTCCCGGTCCGCGTGAAACCGATCGCCGCTGTCTCCAACGCGAATTCCCCGCGATAGTGAGGCCAACCAGGCAGTAGGGGAGCCTCAGCTAGCCCGAACTTTTCGCCTCTTCCAATATCGGTCTGGAAGCGTCGATCTTTGCGAACAGAAGTGCACTGATCAGAACCATGGACGCCACCATGGCGAGCGGCAAATTGTAGCTGCCCGTCGCTTGAACCGCGTACCCGTAAGCAATCGAGCACAGGAAGCCGCCGAGTTGTCCCGCGGTGTTCATGAACCCGCTCACCGACCCGGCGAACGCGCCCCCGATATCCAGACAAATTGCCCATGCCGTAGGGAGCATCAGATCCGCTACGCCGAATCCCAGCGTGGCAAGAACGACAATCGCGATCTTTCCTTTCGCTTGTGACATCGCAACCAGCAGGATTGCCGATCCGGCAAGACTCGCGCAACCAACCAGCCGGCGGCCAAGTTTGGGTCCGAATCTCCGGACCATCCGGTCGCTCAGAAATCCTCCCGCCACATTACCCGCGGCACCGGCAAGAAAAGGCAGTGCTGAGACATATGCCATCTCGCCTTCACTGAATCCAGCGCTTTTCGTGAGGTAGGTGGGGAACCATCCGAAGAAGAACCACGAGCCCCAGGCATAGCAGAAATACATCGAGAAGATCAGCCAGAGCTGCGGACTGCGGAAGATCGGTCGCCAAGGGATGGCTGCGTGCGATTTCCCGGCCGATACACCACCTTGCGGGCTGGCTTCCCGAAAACCGACCCGCCAGCAGATCGTCCACAGAACACCGATCAATCCCAGAATCGGAAATGCGACGCGCCAGCCGAGCCATCGCTGAAGCGGCACCACGATCAATGGTGAGAGGGCCCCGCCAAGACGGCTGGCCGCCCAGACGTACCCTTGGGTGCGCGCACGCTCCTTCAGAGGAAAATGCCGTGAGATCACGCCTGCAATATTGGGGTAAGCTCCGGCCTCGCCGATACCGAACAGGAACCGGATCGCGACCATGCCGAAAAAACCTGTGGCGGCGCCGGTAAGGGCCGTGAAGCCGGACCACCAGAGAACGATTCGTGTGATTACCTTGCGCTGTCCGAGCACATCTCCTAACGCCCCCGTGGGTAGCTCGAAGATGCCGTATGCCAACACGAACGCGCCGATCACCCAACCCCAGCGATCGGGCGTGATCTGCAAATCCTGCTGAATTCGCGGGGCAGCGACCGAGATCGCAATGCGGTCAAGGAACGTCAGTATGCTGAGCGAAACCAGCAGGAGCAAGAGCGAGCCGCGATGCATTCGTTTGTGCCGCGCTTACACGACTTCGACGAACTTCGCGCAAACCGGCGCCGATATCGGGACATTCTCACCCGCCCGGGACAGCTTTCCGGTCTGCGGATCGATACGCAGCGGTACGATCGCATTCGACCGCTGGAGCATCGCGAAAAGGTACCCACCGGTGGGGTCGATATTGAAGCTCCGCGGATTATTTCCTTCCAAAGGAAATGCCTCCACCAGCGATGGCGCGCCGGTGGACTGGTCGATGCTCATCACCGCAATAGAATTGTGTCCCCGATTTGACACGTAGACGAACTTTCCGCTCGGATGCACTTCGACCTCGGCGCACGTCATCCGCTCGCGATAGCTTTCCGGGACTGTGCGGCCCGTCGGACCCTCCTCGAATGCTCCGCGTTGCGCGTCGTAGCGCACCAGCGTGCATCCGGGGCCGCTCTCGTTCGCGATATAAGCCCAACGGCCGTTTTGGTGGAAGCGGAATTGACGCGGGTTCGCCTGGTGCTTCAACCCGAGGTACGGCGGATCGTGCGGGGTGAAGGTCGCCTTCGCGGTGTCGATGCGGTGCACGAAGACTTTATTCAAGCTGGTATCGGTCGTGACGAGGTACCGGTTGTCCGGCGTGAAATTGACCGAATGGCAATGGAATTGGACCGGAGGTCCTCCAGCCGGCACGCCCGACCGTTCGCCGGTGTGCTGATAAAGGGTAGCCAATTCACCGAGACTGCCGTCCTTCTTTACCGGAATACTGGCGGTGCTTCCGCTGGACCAGTTCGCTGCCGCCAGCATCGAGCCAGTCTTGTCCACATTGAGGTGGCATGGCATCACGCCCTTGGTGGATGAGCGGTTGATCTCGGTGAGTTTTCCCGTGCGGGCGTCAATCGAGAACGCGGTGACGTAGCCGGTGGCGGTCTCGGTATCGTCCGCCCCGAGCTCGTTGACTGAGTACAGGAACCGCCGCGACGGATGCACTGTAACGTAGCTCGGGCTTTTGGTCTCGGCCGCGACTTCAGGCGTCGAGATCTTTCCAGTCGCACTATCGAACCGCGAGACGTAGATGCCCTTGCTCTTGCCGTCGGCGAACCGCGTCAGCGGCGTGGTATACGTGCCCCAGTAGATCAGATACTGTTTGCCGGCCGCCTGGGCGCGGCCCGCCAGTACCGCGGCGATGCCGGTATGTTGTAGCAGGGTTCGTCGTGTCACTGAAGTCTCCAGGATTCGTTAAATAGGCCACCCAGCGCAACCGCCGGCTCGCCTTCCTTTACCTTTAGCACGGCGAAATCACCAAGCTGCGGCATAGGATGGTCACCCGCCCAATCGTGCCACTCGGCGGTCAGTCCGCTGTTCACCACAACATATTTTGAGGTAGCCATGGGGTTGGGGTAGATGAATGCGGGCAGCGATTCCGCGGCGGCGAAGCTCTTTGCGCCGAAGGCAACGGTCTCCTTGGTCCAACTCACCGGCAGCTTGCCGTTCATCCTGCCAATCCACGAGTTGCTCCCGGGATCGCCGAACAGCACAACATTGTATTTCGCGAAATCGGCCTCGGTGACATCCTTGTCGTCCTTCATCGGGAGGTAGCCGCGATAAGCCAGCCGGTACCGCTCGTCGAACGTCCGGAGCATCCGCATGGATTGGTCGTGCGCAGCCTTGTTCCACGGCGTTCCGGTTGGCCGAACCACCAGGAACGCGCCCAGGAAAGCGTCGTCGATGGGCCCCTGCAATCCGTGCCTTTTGCGGACCGCGGAGCCGCCGGCGCCGGTAGTCCAGCGGTCACCCGACTTGGTGAGTGCAATCTGCGGCGCGCCCTTCACAGCCAGTTTCTGGCCGTCGATGCTCACGCTGGATGCACGCTCTGTCTCGCGTAATACGAGGTGCGTGATGTTGTGGGTGGTGATGTCGTACTGTGCGCGATTGTCGCTGCGCCTGGCATCCACATCAGCGCGATCATAGTGCTTCCCGAGACCGTCGACCGTGACCCAGTGGGCCTCGTTGTACCGGGTAGTGTATGTGACGAACCGGACGCGGTCCGGCGACCGGCGGCCGGGCGCGACGTACTTGCGATGAAATGCGTCGAGCTGCTGGCGATATTCCGGAGGGGTTCGATGCGGCGTGTTTTCGGCCACCAGGAATTGAATGTCCGGAGCCTCCACGCCGCGGTACCCGGTAAAGAGGGCGCCTTGGAAATGAATCCCTTCCCGCACTAACTGCTCCTTGGCGGCGATGTGCTTGACGAAGCCGCCGTCAATCTCGCCGACATAGGCGGTGAAGGGAGTGTTGGTGGCGTTGAGCGACCACTGGAACATGTAGTCGAAGAGCCGGGTCATGGCCTGCTGGTGCGGGGCAAGCTGATCGTGAACGGCGTAGCGCTGCGACCGCGTGTCGCCTGCTCCGGCTTCGATGGTGACCCACCGCGTCGGATAGTGCAGTCCGATCTGCCAGACGCCGGCCCCGCCCATCGAGAAGCCCTTCAATGCGATGCGGTCAGGGTCGATCTTGTAACGTTTTTCGACTGAGGCAAGCGCCTCGAAGACGTCGGTCTCGCCGGCCCATTGGTAGGTATTGTTGCCCCGTCCGTACACATCGAGTTGGATCCAATTGGGATCGGGCGGCCCGCCGGCGTTGCCCTGGGGCGGGCGGCTGGTGGCGCGGAGAAAGTTCACTTCATAGGTAGTCACGGCACGTCCGTGGAGATTCACGAAGAGAGGCACGGGTTTCGATCCGTCGTACGACTCGGGGACGATCACGCGGTAGGGCTGCACGGACCCATCCACGATCGACCGGTACCCGCGCGCGACCCGACCCTTAGAGGTTACCCACGGAGTTTTTCCCTCCTCCATTTGCCGTGCTCGATCGATTCCCTCGTCCAGCACTCCGAGCGTCGATTCGACCGATGCCTTGTTAAAGAATTCATCCGGGAACTCCATGATCCACTTCGCCGCACTGTGATAGATCTCCACGTCGGCGAGCAGCGCGTCGTCCGTGTTGCGGCCCTTCAGCGCGCGGATCATCGAACCGAGCTGGTCGGTCTTCGTGGTGATCTGTTGCTTCTCCTCCGAGGTCGGCTGGTACGGCTGGTTGTTGGCCGGACGGAAACGCGCCATCGGCACGACCTCACCTGGCTTCCCCGGCGAGGGTGTGGGGAAATGGACCACCGGGTCCTTCGTCTGCGAAACACCCAACGCCAAGGCAATGAGGAATAGCGAGGGAACGACGTTTCGTCTCTGCATTTTTGACCTCCAGGTACGGACGGCTTTTATCATATACCTACAAGCTGCGGCGATCAGCGCGCTTTCTCTACGGCGTATGCTATGGCGGTGGAGCGGCTGGGACAAACCATCGAGCAAGCGGGAAGCTCGCTAGCGAGGCCGCAATATCTGGCGATCTGCAGCGTGCCCTTCCACGGCTTTCCGGCTAAAGGCAAGTGGAAAGTACTCATTGTCTGCCCATAGTGGCAGCAGGTTGCCGTAAAATTTGCTTTCCGGCTGTCCCGATTGGCCCGGCACCTGAGTGACGACAGATCGATCCCAGTCCCCGGCATCCAGGATCTCGCGATAGCTCGCGCCATCGGCAGCCACCGTGCCGGCGCCGCCACCCCTTTCCACGGTGGGCAGGTCAAACTCACTGACAAACGGATGAGGAAGTGCGCGCGTATGCATCCGCCCATACCGCCACTGCGACCGGTCTCGTCCCTGCTGCGCGCTCAATCGCGCGATCGCCTTCTCCAGGCCTGCCTGGGCGAGTTCGTGACGGCTGGCCAAGGGCGTGCCGGCGTCCCGGACTCTTGCATCCACCACGTCATGCCACGAAACATACAGCGCCGCTTCCATGCTCTCCTTGCGCAGCGTCTTGTCCCACTTCAACAGCGCCGCACGCGCGGATTCGAGATCCCCGTCTTTCGCTTTCCAACCTTCAAAAAGCGGCAAGTCCTGTTCGGCACGCGTCAGATACATGTCGTGCTGCAGATTTTGGTGGTCCCGTATAGAGAATTTCCTGCCGGGCGTGATTACCTGGAGGATGCGAGTGATTCGCTCTGCCGCCTGAGGATTCTTGAACATTAAGGGCGGTGAATAACCCTTCGGTTGAATGTTGTTGTTGGCTGTCGCGACGAAGCCCCGTTCCGGGTTGAACTCGCGCGGCAGATCCCGCCGAAAACCCCGCCACTCATATTGCCCAGTCCCCGGTACGGGTAGTCTGCCGGACCATCCGGCGCGTGACGGCGTCAGCGCGGATGCCTGCCACGAGATGTTGCCGTCCACGTCCCCACAAATCAGGTTCTCGGTAGGCGTCATCCAATACATCGCTGCATCGAGGAACTCACGACAGTTGCTTGCCTGCGCCAGGCGGAGAGATGCCAAATACCAGGCTGTTCCCGGCTCGTCCAGCACCGACCGCAACACGTAGGCTCGCTTGTGCTCGGTGTCTTCGAAGACCACGGCGCCATGCCGACTGTACTTCAGCTCTACCTGTCGTGCGGCTTCGCCCCTGACCTTGACCTCTTCACGCACGACCCGCAAAGGCTCCCACTTGCCTTTATAGAGGACCTCGTTGGCGTTCGCAGGATTCACTTCCTCCACCATCACATCGACCTGGTCCGTTCCCACCACAGTCATTCCCCAGCCCAGTTTCGCGTTATGGCCGATATGCACTCCAATAAAGGGCGCCTCTGAGGCCCCGATCACGTTCCATCCTGGCGCATTCAAGTGAATGATGTACCGCAAGGAGGGATTTGTGACTTCCCGATGCGGATCGTTGGCGATCACCGGTTTACCTGTGGTCGTCATCCTGCCGCTCAATACCCAGTTGTTGCTGCCGGGTTCCGGGTTCGGATCGAACGGCATCCAGGCAGAGGCCGTTAATCGGAAAAGTGCTCGAAACGCTTCAACGATCTGCGGCTTCGGGAGTGCGCGGCCGCCACTGCTCACACTTCGAAGCACTTCATCCCCGATGATCTTGACGTCCAGACCGGCCGGGACCTGGAGATCATCCCACGGATCGGGGGCAGCGAGCCGATTGGCCTCGGCGACTCCGAGTCTCGCAACGCTCCGGGCTAGCCGTAGCTCGCTGGCAGCGTCGCCGAGCGCACGTTCGTTCGCGCGTAACAAGACAGTTTCCGGCGTCCAAAGGTCGGGCCTTA
>JADMIO010634483.1_pt1 | contig 32669 bp, 27 predicted proteins | sample 8958161 | NCBI WGS metagenome assembly JADMIO01 (sample SAMN16585339, study PRJNA669376) | soil metagenome | isolation source: Crop rotation soil | place: USA: Cullars Rotation, Alabama | collected 2011
TTCGATGCGCGGAGCGAGGCCCGTGGGGTGACGACCGAGGACCGGCAGACCGAGGAATGGCGTCGGCGGCAAGCCGCTATTCGCATCGCGGCACGCATCGGCAGGGCTGGCGGTGCCGCGGCCTGGATCGGTCCTTATGAGCTGGCGTGGTTCGGCCCGCCGATCGATGTATCCTCGATGGTGCGGCTCGCAGGCGGCCTCATCGCGGATCGACCGCTTACGTCGCGGTTCGCGGACGGCGCGGTCGCAGCGTCGGCGTCGTGCAGGACGCTCGGTCTGCCGGCGGAAACCATGGCGGGCGCCGACGCGCTGGTGGCCGACTTCGAGCGCATGTTCCCCGCCGGGGTCGTCTATCGCAGCGGCCGGCCGGCGCCGAAAGAGGTCACTGCGATCGGGTCGCGTGCCCGGTCCGAGGTGTTTCGGGCGGCGCTGTCCTATGCGGAAAGTTTGAGCGAGGTCCGGCGGGGGCGGTGGGAGGTCTCGGCACTGGTTGAGAATGGCGCGCTCGAGGCGATCTTTCTGGTCGACCATCGGAGCCGCGGGGCCGCCCGACGGCGGTGGGCCAGGCTGATCTGGGCCCAAAATCTGCTGGTTGCGGCGCTGGGTCCCCAGCCGCGGGACACTCGGTTGCCGGTCTGACCGCCGATCACCGGCCGATCCGGCTCCCCAATCTCCCGCTTTGCTGTCCTCCCGCGCGGCGCTATTCTGCTGGCGCCCAAGGGCAGGGGAGGGGTCGACGGTTCTCGCGGCCAACCCGCCGCGATCCTGCGAGATGCCGATAGGGACTGCGGTCCTTTCAGTGTCGTTCCGGCGCTTCGCGCCGGGGATCTACCGTAAGCGTGCGTTAGATTCACCAGCCACACGCCGGCTCCTCCCTCCGGCGTGGTGCCGGACTGCGGCCGGTACCGCCGCAATGGCGCTCTAGTCGCCACCGATCTTGCCAGCCAGCCTCGCTCTTCGTAACGATAGGGAGCGAGAGCAGCGTCGGCGTCTTGCGTTGGGGAAACGGCCTTGGCCCAAGTATTCATCTCCTATAGCCGAAGCGAAAAGCAGGCGGCGTCGCTGCTCGCCGAACGGCTGACCGAAGCCGGCTACGACGTGTGGTGGGATGCCGAAATCCTGGGCGGCACCCGGTTCGAGGACGAGATCAACCAGGCCTTGCGGCAGGCTCCCGTGGCCATCATCCTTTGGTCGAAGAGTGCCGCCGCGTCGGACTGGGTCCGCGCCGAGGCCGAAATTGCCCGGCATCAAAAATCCGCCCTGCCGGTGATCATCGATGACATCGACATCACGGCGCTGCCGATCCTCTACCAGCAGATCCATGTCATCGAGCTCAGACACTGGGATGGCAACCCCCAGGCGCCAGGCTACCAGCACGTGCTCAAGACGCTGGGCGAGCGCCTCGCCCTTGCCGAGCAAAAGGCCGGAACGGCGGCAACCGCTTCGACAAAGTCAACTGCGCCGTCGATGCAGAAAGCTGCTGTTGCCGAGCCGGCCTCGGCCATGGCCGAGGCCGACGCCTGGGCCGAACTGGCACGGGTCAAGGACCCCACCGCCGACGACTACCGCGATTTCCTGCACGACTTTCCGAGCGGGCAATTTTCCGGGGTCGCACAGATGCGGCTCAAGCGGCTCGAGCGCCGCAGCGGTCGCACCTGGCGCTGGATCGCAGGAATCGCGGCGGCGGTCGTCGTGGTGGCGGGCGTCGCGGCGTTCGCGGTCCCATCGCTTCGCGATCGGCTGCTCGTCCTCTTGCCGCACGATGCCGCCGCTTGTCCGCTCCAGAGCGTTGCCACACTCACGCTCCTCACCCGCGTCGAACTCTGCGCCGACAACCGAATCTGGCAGCCCTTCACGGTTGCCGGCACCCTCCCGGGTACGCTCAATTTCAACAGCACTGGCGGGGTGAGCGTCCAGATCACTCCTCTGGTCCAGCCGATAACACCGGACCTGGTGAAGACCTATTACCTGCGGACCGCCGACCCGTCGGGCGTGCTCAAGGTGGGAGAGCCGACCAATGAGACCATCAATGGCCACGACTGGATAGTCTGGCACTGGACGGCGACCTTCCCGACCCTGAACATGAGCTACATCACATACTACTACAGCTCACCGCAGGTGGGCGGGATCGTGCTGACCTTCTTCAGCTCCAACAACGACGATCTGGTCAAGCAGTACGCCACGCCAATGGTGCAGTCGATCAAGTTCTAGCCGGCCTCAATCAGAACGATGTTCTTGGACGAGCCGCCGGGCCCAGCCGCTTTGTGATCGGAAGCGGGCGGCGGGCTGAAGCGGCTCTGCGTTGCAGCTACGTCGCCGGCATAATGCCCGTTTACGATCCCTTCGTCGAGAGCAACCAAATAGCGGGGAGCGCCATTACACTAAGACGGACTGCCGCGGAACGGCGCGGCAACACAGCGCCACCGGAGTGTCGAAGTGACCGTTCATACAAAACACGCGAGGGTCCAGGATCGCATCGTCATGCTTGGACTGGGCAGCATTGGCCAAGCTGTGCTGCCCTTGTTGCTGCGCCATCTCGATGTGCAGCCCGAGCAGATCGAAATCTTCGCCGCCGACGAAATCGGCAGCGACATCGCCCGGCAATATGGCGTCACGCTTCGCGTCGAGCCGATCAACAGCAAGAACTATCGGCAGCTGCTCGATCTGACGCCCGGATGCTTTCTGATCAACCTTTCCGTCGGAGTGTCCAGCAAGGCGCTGATCGAGCTCTGCCGTGAGCATGGCGCGCTTTACCTCGACACCTGCATCCTGCCCTGGCCGGATCCGCGCGACGACGAGTTGAGCGCCACCGAGCGTTCGAACTATGGGCTCAGGGACGAAGTCTTCGCGATGCGGAAGAGTGGGGCCCCAACCGCGGTGGTCACCATGGGCGCCAATCCGGGCTTGGCATCCGCGTTTCTCCAGCGCGCCCTTGAGACGATGGCCGACGACAACGAAGTCGACGTTCCCAGATCCGCGGGCCGGAAGGATTGGGCCCGCCTCGCGCGTGACCTCGGCATCAAGGCGATCCATGTCGCCGAACGCGATACGCAAACCTCGCATCAGCGGCGGAAGCGCGGCGAGTTCGTCAATACCTGGTCCGTGCAGGGTCTGATCACCGAAGGCTTGCAGCCGGCGGAGCTGGGCTGGGGAACGCATGAAAAGCATTGGCCGCGCGATGCCGGTCGGCACAACTATGGCAGCGACGCCGCGATTTTCCTCAATCGGCCGGGCGCCGGCACGCGGGTGCGCAGCTGGACGCCGCTCGAGGGGCCCTATCATGGCTTCCTCATCACCCATGCGGAGTCGATTTCGATCGCCGAGCACCTCACGGTCAAGGAGGACGACCGGGTCGCCTACAGGCCGACGGTCTACTACGCCTACCATCCGTGCGACGATGCCGTGCTGTCGTTGCACGAAATGGCTGGCAAGAACTGGGAGCGGCCGAAGACCACGCGCATCATGCGTGATGAGATCAGCTGCGGCATGGATGAGCTCGGGGTCCTTCTGATGGGCAACCGGAAGGGCGTCTATTGGTACGGCTCGCGGCTCGATATCAGCGAGGCGCGCGACCTTGTCGAATACAACAGCGCGACAAGCCTGCAGGTCGCGGCGGGCGTGCTGAGCGGCGTCGTGTGGGCCCTCAACAATCCACGTGCCGACATCGTCGAACCCGACGATATCCCGGCCGACGACATTCTCGACGTCGCTTCGCTGTATCTCGGAGAGGTCGCGGGCATCTATGGCGATTGGACGCCGCTACAGGGTCGCGAAAGCCTGTTCGAAGAAGACATCGACCGCAACGATCCCTGGCAGTTCAAGAACTTCCGGGTCAACTAGCCCGAGGCGAGCCCGGTAGCCCGGACCGCCTACGCGCTCACTCCATCCACCGGCTGAAATCGGCGGCGGCGCGGCTGAGTCGAAATATCTTGGCGTCGCGGTTGCTGTAGACGAGGTCGAACCGGGGCGACGCGATCAGCTTTGCGATCACGGTTTCGAGGGCCCCCGCCTGCACCACGCCGAGGTCTTCCAGGCTGGCGATCTGGCTATGCGTGAAAATGATGTAGCCGCCGTTGGGCGCCTCGCCCAGCCAGCGCCCGAGCACGGCCACCGGGTCGGCCAGGATCTCCGCAGTGGCCGCCGGCGTCTCTTCGGAAATGGGCACGTAGTTGAAGTTCTCATAGTTGCGGAACTGCGAGGGATAGTTGCGCGAGCCTTCGACCAGCAGCGACTGCGGGGGCGCGGTCGAATACAGCCAGTTCGCGGCCATCACCTCCAGCGGACTGAACCGGTACTGGCGATCCTTGCCGTTGTTGGCGAGCAGGAAGCCCAGAATCAAGACTGGGCAGATGAGCCAGAGGACGCAGTTGATCCACGGCGAGCGGCCCCTCTGGGCACTTGGATAGAACACGGCTCCGGCGAAGAAGGCGAGGAACGGCAGGGCATAAAAGTACAGCCGAAAGATGATTTCGCCGCCGTAGGAGGTGGCGAACAGCAGTGGCAACGGCACCATAGTGAGCAGCGCAGCCACGCCGTCGACCCGGCCCAGGGCCAGCCGTCGCGCCCCCCCGAGCAATGCCATCGCGGCGATGGTGGCGGTCAGGCCGCGTGAAGCGATCGAGACCCAGCGCTGGCCGGGGCTCAGCAGTTCGAACCTCGCCATTTTGCTCAGGGTATCGGCATTCAGCGAGGGCACCTGGCCGACGATTTCGGCGAGAATCTTCGAGACGAAGGGGTCGGCAAAATAAAAGATCCAGAGCGCCTCTGCGGCGATCGCGAAGAGACAATACAGGATCGGCAATCGTCCGAGGATCGTGAGGGCCGTAAGCGCGCCGATCGTCAGCAGCGGGGTGAGCTGATGCGTGACCGTGATCGCAGCGATGGCAACGAGCGCGGCGATCATCGAGATGACCCACACGCCGTTGCCGGCTGGCGGTGCAACGGGTTGAGCAGCCGATGCGCGATGGAGCAGGCGCTGCATTCGTCCGCGCAGCCCTGTGGCCGATGGCGCCGGCAGCTGCGGTACGCGGGCCAGTGGGCCCAGAGCAAGCGCGAGCAGTCCCAGGTAGAACAGGTAGGCGGTTCCCTGCGGCGAGAAATAGTCCTGCCCGACCCAGTTGCCGATCAGAAAGAAGGCTGTTGCGGTCCACACCAGCCGGGGGTCGTCTGTCAGGCGGCGGACGATCCACGGCAGGACGGCGAGGTAGAGCAGGTTGAGGATCGTCGGGTAGTAGCGAGCGATCTCTGCGACGCCGAGCGGGCCGAGCCTGAAGGCGTCGTCCAGCAGGGCGTAGGTGGCAAAGAAGCCGGGCCAGTTGTGGTAGACCGACAGGAATCGCGCCTGCGGGGCCAGGGCGTGGTGACGCGCGATGAAGTCGATGATGCCGATGTGCTTCCAGGCCCAGGAATAGCGCAGCGTCTCGTAGGCGATGGCCGGGGTGAGGTGAAGCACCAGCACCAGCACGGCGAGGGCCAGCCAGGGCAACGGTCCTTCGACAGCAACCGGCCTCAGGGCGAGCGTGAAGGAAGTGACGACGAGGGCGAGGGCGATCCAGATCGGCACGGGGAGGATTGCGACGATCCCCAGGTCGGTGAGCTTGTCGGGATCTACCGTGGGCAGACCAACGAACCATGACGCGAGAGCGGCGAGCAGCAAGGTTGCCGACAACAGCCACGTGGCCCCTTCTGGCTGAGACCGGGACTGCGGCTCGATGGCGATTCCGGCAGGTGCAACGGCGGTCGGCGTGTCCGCGGAACGAAGGGCGGTCCCGCTCATATGCCCTGCCGTTCAAGGATCCAGCGAAGGACCCAATTCACGTTGGCGGTCTGCCACAGGTAACTCGAGCCATACCGGTCCGACTTGCGCAGATCGCAATAGAGATGCTGAAGCCAGGCAAAGGCGACCAGGGTTGCCGATTGCCCCATATCGGACCAGTCGACCGCGCCGCCGGTCGCGCGATCGAGAAGGCGTCTTTCGTCGGCTTCCCATCGAGGCTCGGCCAGGAAGGACCGCACGACTGTGCCCAGTTCCTGGCTCCGCCGCAGAACCCGGGTGGTCGCCACCAGGTGACACGCATCAAAGCCGACCGGCGCGCCATCGCGGGACTCCGACCAGTCGATGATGCCGCTGAGCCTCAGCCTCGGAGATGTGCCGTCCGCGTCCGTATCGGGCAGGTAGATCAGGTTGCCCGGGCTCAGGTCGCCGTGAGCCACCCCGAGCATCCAGGTTCGTCCCAGCCAGAAGGCCCGTTGCTGGGCCTTGAGGCGGTTCAGCGCGAGCTCACGCTGGTCGGCGCTGAGAAGAGCGCCCGGTCCGCTCCGAAGCAGATCGATCGGACGGTTGATCCAGGAGTCGAGCCAGGCCTCGTCGACCATCGCTGAAACGGCGGTACAATCCTTGAGCGAGGCGAGGGCGTCCGCCGCGAGCTCAAACGCTGCCTCGGGGCCGGTGCCGGACCGGTTGTAGATCGCGCGGGCGTCGAGGCCGGGGAGCACCTCTTCGACGACCAGCATTCCTCCGTGTGCTGCCGTGCTCGCCAGCAACCGGGGAACAGCGAAGTCCAGCCGGGCAAATCTCTGGTCCGAAGCCAACTTGGCGAGAATGTCGGAGCCGCGGCTGAGGGCAGCAAGTCCGCGCTCGGTCGAGGCGAGCTTCAGCATGGCAACTGGCTTTAGGGCGCTGTCGGCGGCATCCAGCACGTTCAAGGCAGCGACCGTCGTGTCGCTCTGCGAGTTCAGGACCGGTCCCACCTGCCAGGTTAGAAAACCGAGTTTGGCGAGGGTGGTGTCAAGGTCGAGGTCGTGGGCCGCGACAAGAATGGACTTGCGGTGCGGCAGGAACGGTTCAACGAACTCAGCCAGAGCCGAAGCCATCTGAAGCAGAAGCGCGCTGGCGCTGGCACGTCCGAATTTGTGCACGCAGAACGCCCCGATTGAGACTGCAACGAGCAAGTGCGCACACAGCCAGGCCAGGCCAATGCCGGTGACGCCCATACGGGGCATCAGCAGGGCGGCGGTGGCGAGGGTGATGACGAGCGTTGCGGCTTGCGACGCGACAATGGCGGCCATCCAGCCTTGCGCCCTCGCTACCGCGATGAAGATGGTCACCAGGCCCCAGGGGATGCTGGAGATGGCCAGGATCGACAGCAGGGTCGAGGCTTCGGCGGCATATTGCGATCCGAACAGCGACATCACGATCGGGGCGCCCAGTGCAATCGCCCCCGCAGCACAAGACAACGGGAGAACGGTTTGCACTATTGCCGCTGCGGCGAGGGCGCCCAGTTTCTCCTTGCTCGCGACGCTCTCGGTCAGCAGGGCAATGCCCATCGACCGGCTGACCAGATAGAGGGAGTACGTGATCGTCCAGCACAGATGGTAGCTCGCACTGGCCTCGAGGCCGCAGATCGTCAGCACCATGATCGGGGCGGTGCCCATGGCGGCGATCATCATCAGGCTGCCGACATAGTCCCACCGGAAAAACCGAAAGACCGTTCCCCAGGCGAGGGGGTTTTCCGCTGCCGGCGCATAACTTTGGCGGGCCGAGGCGAGCGCGCGGAGGATCAGGATGTTGACGATGATGTCGATCGGCAGCAGCGGCACGGTCCAGGCTGCAAACAATCCGGCGCTCATGATACCGACGCCGGCCAGCGCCAATAGAACGAGGATCTTCACCGTCGAGTAGATGGTGTTTTCGATCGGCACCCAGACGGCTCGTCTGAGGCCGGCCAGCACGCTGTCCTGAAGAGCAAATATCGTCCAGACCACCGTTCCGAAAACGAACAGCAGGCCGGTCCAGACGTTGCTGGTCACGCCACTGAGTTCGGGTAGCGCGCGGTCGGCAACGAGGACGAACACCGTCGACAGGATCACTGCGGCCGTTCCCGCAGCTGCATAGGTGCTGGCGATCAGCCGCAGCTGACCCTTGCCGGCGGTGGGCAGAAACCGGTTCAGCAGATTCCCGAGGTTGAGCTGCGATACATATCCGATCGTCAGCAGGCTCGAGATCATCACGCTGCCGATGCCGAGTTCGGTTGGGGTGATGACATGGGCGGCAATCACCCAGAACACTACTCCAAGGCCGGAGGTCGACACGGCACTGGCGATAAGCGCATAGCCGTTTCGGGTCAGCGGCGAGCGGGCCAGACGCTTGATGAATTCGACGACCCCGGCGCCGCCGACGAGTGGCCGACTGCGTTCCCTCGCCAAACCTGGGAACAGGGGCCCGTTCATCGCGTCCCTCGGTTCCACACCCGGACATAGTCGACGAGCATCGCGGCCGGGAACGACGTCGCCTCATCCGGCGGACCGGGCCAGTCGCCGCCCACGGCGAGGTTGAGCAGCAGGTACATCGGCTCACCGGAGATCGTCGCCTGGTCAGTATACCGCCACTGCTCGACGCCATCGAGGTACCAGACGATGGCGTCCTTTTCCCAATCCATGCCATAGACATGCCAGTCCAGCGACAGGTCGGACTGCGTCAGCGTCTTACCGACGCTCTCGGATTTGCCGCTGCTCTTGTAATGGTAGTGGAGCCGCAGCAGCTCCGGCGTGTCTCCCAGCAGCTCGGCCATGTCGATCTCGGGCAGCGACTCGTGGCTGGATGGCAGCAGCCAGATTGCCGGCCACAACCCCTTGCCGCTCGGGAGCTTGGCGCGCACCTCCACGTAGCCATAGGTGAACGAAAACCGATCGGCCGCATCGGCGGGACGACCATCGTGGCCGGTCGTGACCATGCCGGACGAAAACGGGTAGGTGTTGCCCTGGCGATCCTTCGCCGAGCGCGGCGTGGCCGTCAGGTGAAGGACGTCGTCGGCAACGGAAACTCCGTCGGGCACATACCACTGCAGTTCGTGATTGCCCTTGTTGGTACAACCGTCGTCGTTCCACCAGTAGCAGACCGTCCATTTGGCTGTATCGAGGGCAGGGGAGGAGAACTCGTCGGCGAATATCGGTTTCCAGGATGCGGCGTCTCCCGGCGGATCGGCGATCGCCGGCCATGTCATGGACAGACCTGCCGCGGCGAAAACGGCGCCGGCGCCCACACGGCGCCAGGGGTCGCCCAAAAGCGCCGCGAGCAATAGTCCGAGCATTGCCGAAACAGCAAAAGGATCACGTTACCGCCACGTGAGCGTAGAGAAATGCAATGGCGAGAGGAAGTGATATTTGGGTGAGGAGCGACGAGGCGCCTTTGCGGACCGCGAGATATTTGGGTGAGGAGCGACGAGGCGCCTTTGCGGACCGCGAGCCTCAGGTCTTGTTGCCAATGACTTTCGCGTTCGACTGGACTTGCATTTTGGACCTGCGCAAAATCAACTAGGTCGTTGCCGTTGGTCTCTGTGGGTCCCGATGGCGGAGTTCGTGAGTACACCCGCTGGAGCGTTGTACCATGGGTGAGGTGAGCGTCGTCACGCCGGCGCCCCGCGATGTTTGGCAGCAGTTGATGCGGTCCGATCCGGAGGCGCTGCCATACCAGTCACCCCAGTGGATGGATGGCCTTTGCGCATCCGGCGCCTTCCAGGATGCCAGCCGGTTTTATGTCATGCCCGACGGCCGACGGTTCCTGCTGCCGCTGGCCCAACGAGCTGGGCGCCCCGCGTGGATGGCCACCGCCGGCTCGCTTCCGTCATCGTGGGGAATGGGAGGAGTGCTCGGCGACACCGCGCCATCGACGGAGGATCTGCGGATCATCTGCGATGACATCGAAGCTCTCCCCTACCTGCAGACCAGGCTTCGACCCAATCCACGGCAGGGCTACCTTTGGGAGACTGCGGCCGGTCAGTCGATCGGCCGGGTCGAGCGAGTGAGCCATGTCCTCAGCCTCGAGGGCGGATTCGACCATGTTTGGTCGAAGGTGTTCACCGGATCTGCCCGCAGTGCCGTGCGCAAGGCCGAGCGCGTTGGCGTGGTGGTCGAGCAGGACCGCACCGGCCGACTGCTTCCGGTCTTCCATCAGCTGCTGGAGCTGTCGTTCGACCGCTGGGCCCAAAAGCAGCACGAGCCGCGCCTCTTGTCGCGATTGCGAGGCAACGCCCGCGATCCGCTCGAAAAATTCCAGCTGATCGCAAAGCATATGGCCGAAGCCTGCTGCGTTTGGGTGGCATGGGTCGACAAAGCGCCCGCCGCAGCAATCCTCGTCTTTCAGGACAGCAACGCGAACTATTCGCGCGGCGCCATGAACCCCGAGCTGGCTGGAACCACGAGGGCCAACAACCTCCTGCAGAAGCTGGCCATCGAGGAGGCGTGCCGCGCCGGCTGTCGCTACTACCACATGGGAGAGACCGGCAACTCCAGGAGCCTCGCGCAGTTCAAGGCGAGCTTCGGCGCGGTTCCGGTGCACTATCACGAATATACATTTGAGCGCCTCCCGCTCAGCCGCATCGATCGGGCGCTGCGCAGCGCGGTGAAGGGCGCCATTGGGTTCAAGGATGCCTAGGTCCCGGGCGGTCTCGAACCGCGTCCTCGGCGGGCTCGCGCTCGTCACGTGTAGCGTTATGCTGTTGGGGCCTGGGGCGATCGCCGCCGAATTTCGGCTGCGCGACACGACCGATCCCGAGGTGACTCGGGCCCTTGCCAGCGCAATCGCGGACGTTTCGACTTTAGACGAGGCGCCCGCGACGGAGATCGAACGGTCGCGGCTTCAGAAACTCGCGCGGGCCTTCGGCTATCTGGATGCCTCGGTGACGCTTGCCCCGGCGGCTGAAGCCAACCGGCCGCAGGTCTTCGATCTGACGGCGACGCTCGGCCACCTCTACAAAGTGGGGGCCATTCAGATCGTCGGTATGCCCGACAACGGAGCGGATTCACTGGCGGTCGATCTGCAGGCCCGACTGCAAAGGACGGTCGCCCAACCGGCGCGAGCCGACCTCCTGTCACGGCTCGTCGACGACCTGCGGTGGCGCATCGAGCAGTCGTCCTACCCGTTGGTTCGGATCACTCGCACGGAACTCGTCATCGACCGGCTGACGCAGACTGCCTCCGCCGCGATCACCGTCTCACCAGGTCCGCGAGCGACGTTCGGCCCGGTTGCATTCAAAGGTGTTCGCGGACCGGAGACGGGGGATTTGGAGGCGCTGGTTCCCTTCAGGCCCGGCACTCCGTTCGACCCAGCGCAGCTCGACGTTCTTCGACAGGCCCTGGCGCAGGTGCCCAGCATCCGTTCAGCCTCGGTGTCGCTGGGCGACGCCGTCACCCCCGCCGGCGAGATTCCGGTCGAGGTCCGGCTCGATCAGTACCAGGACCCGCAGCTGCTCACGAGCAACAAGACGTTGGGCGCCGCTGCGCTCGGGGCGGGACTGCTCCTGTTGGTGGCCCGGGAGGTTCGCCTCAGATTTCCGAAGGGCGCAGGCCTGCGCATTGCCATCGACGCATCTTTGCTCGTCGCCTTCGGGCTCGGCCTCGCCGTCACGGCCATGCGGGCCTGGGCCTTCATCCAGTTCGGATGACGCTCAGCGCTGGCGGTGACGGACGTCCGGCACGCTTTCGAGAGCGTCGTCGGGATAGAGGGTCGCCACCGTGAAATTGTCGCCCTTGCCGTCGCGGCTCTGGGCACCCTGTTTGATCAGGGCGTCGATTTCGACGCGAAGTTGGACGAGGCCGACTTGCAGCTGGTCGAGGTCGCGGCGAATCCGAGCCTGGGCTTCAGGATCCACTTCGTTCGCCAGTTTGCGGGACAGCTCCGAGACCTCGGAGCTTTCGGCAGCCCAACGGGTCATCAGTTCCTGCCAGCGCCCCGCAAGCGCTTCATCGAACGATGGTGACAACTCCATCCCCCTTCACAAAAGGGCGATCCGCAAGACGCGAATTGTGGTCCGCCAACCTGACGGGAAGATGACACCAGTATGGCGGAACGCCAACCGATACAGTCGCAGTTTCACAGCATTTCCTGCGCACCGCCTAGGCAAGCCTCGGCCAGGGGTCAGCGTTGTTCTGCTGCGTGGCGACGAAGGTCGCCACGTAAAATATATACTTTAGTCTCCACAGTATTACACAATCTCTGGCAGTTTTGCTGCCCATCCTTGCTGACTAAGCCGCTGAATTTGATAGCGTACGCCGCTTTACAATACCGGTGCAAAGTGCAACATTCATGGTTGACGAGTTATTACTTTCGCCAAGCGAGGGTAAAGCTAGGTTGTTTTCTGCAGCGTGGCGAGCGTTGCAGCTAGTTCTTGTTCGCGACCAAATAGAGTTTGGGGAAAGTCATGAACGATACTGTATATTTCACCAACAAACGTGCCCGAGGACATTTGAAGAACATCAGCAACTCCGGCCATGCCCGGGATTTTCTGGGCACCCCAAGCGTCTCGGTTGTCATTCCGGCAAAAAACGAAGCACCCAACCTCCCTTATGTCCTCACCAAGATCCCCGCTTGGGTCGGCGAAACGATCCTGGTGGACGGGAATTCCACCGACGGAACCGTCGATGTGGCACGGGCGATCATGCCCGACATCAAAGTCGTCGGACAGGATCGGCCCGGCAAGGGGGCCGCGCTTCGCGCGGGCTTCGCTGCGGCGACCGGCGACATCATCGTCATGCTCGACGCGGACGGGTCCACCGATCCCGCCGAGATTCCGGGGTTCGTGGGGGCCCTCCTGGCTGGTGCGGACTTCGTCAAGGGGTCGCGGTTCCTGCAAGGCGGCAGCACGCAGGACATGGAGTGGTACCGCCGACTTGGGAACTGGGGCTTTGTGAAGCTCGTGCAGCTCCGCTTTGGCGGTAGGTTCACCGATCTGTGCTATGGCTACAATGCCTTCTGGCGCGACGTTCTAGACCGTCTTTCCTTGGAACAGGACGATGGGTTCGAGATCGAAACCAGCATGAACGTGCAGGCGCTGCGCGCGAAACTGGTAGTCAAGGAACTTGCCAGCAACGAGCATCGGCGAATCCACGGCACCAGCAATCTGCGAACTCTGCCCGACGGTTGGAGGGTATTGTCCACGATCTTCACGGTTGACTCGAGGAAGGCTCCGGCCGCCGGGACGAGCCCGACCCGCGTCGCTGCCTCCACAAGTGGAACGACCCGCAAGGCGGCGGGCAGCTAGCCAAGGCGAGACGTCATGCCGGAGCGTGCTCATTTCTCGGTCGTTGTGTGCGCCCACGCCGACCGGCGGTTTGAGACCTTGCTCGACGCCGTCAGGTCCATCCAGACGCAGTCGGCCGCGCCGCTCGAGATCATCGTGGTCATCGATCACAATGATCGCCTGCTGGAGCGGGTGCGGACGGCGTTGGAGGGCGTGCAGGTCAGCGAAAACCGCCACGCCCCCGGTCTGTCGGGGGCCCGCAACACCGGCATCGATCTGGCGCAAGGCGATTGCGTTGCGTTCATCGACGATGATGCGCTGGCCGCGCCTCATTGGTTGGAACGCCTTGGCGAAGCTTACGCCGACCGGCGCGTCATCGGCGCCGGCGGGCGCGTCGATCCGTCTTTTTCGAACGGCCGGCCGCGATGGTTTCCGCAGGAGTTCGACTGGGTGATCGGATGCACCTATCGCGGTCACCCCAACGTGATGGCGACGGTGCGCAACCTGATCGGCTGCAACATGTCGTTCCGCACCGAGGTGCTCAGGCGGAGCGGCGGTTTCGACGAGAATCTTGGTCGGAGCGGCGGCGATGCCGCCGGGTGTGAGGAAACCGAACTGTGCATTCGCGCCGCGCGCCTGTTTCCCGACACCAGGATCGTCTTCGACCCGAGCGCCCTGGTGCAGCATCGGATCGAGCCCAGCCGACTGACCTGGGTGTACTTTCGCAGCCGCTGCGTTGCGGAGGGCCGCTCCAAGGCCCTCGTCGTCCATCGGCAGGGACGGCAGGCCGGGCTCGCCAGCGAGCGAACCTATGTACGCAAGACCCTGCCGCTGGGGGTGCTGCGGAACCTGAGCGACGCCATCCTCAAGGCCGATGCCGCAGGGTTGGCCCGTGCCGCCGCGATCGTCGCAGGATTGAGCCTCGTCGCCGCGTCCTATCTTGGTGCAAGAATCGGTCGCGGGGCGGCAGCGGCTCCTGGTCGAATGCCGAGTTTCGCGCCATACAGAATTCTCGACATCGACCTGAGTGCCCCCTTGCCGGATGTCGAGGCCGTGGATTCGCAGACAGGTATCGCCTTTGGAGGGGCGTTCTGCCTGGTGCGGCAGCGCGGGCGTCCGGTCGGCATCGTCGAGTTTCCGATTTATGGCCGCACGGTCGGCAAAGCGGAGCTGGCCGAGTTGCTCGCCCCGCCGGCCAATGTCGTGCGCTCGTCGTTCCTCCCGCCGCCGGCGAGCGCGTCGCCGCTGGTGCGGGTCGTCGTCGCCACGCACGATCGGCCGCAGGCCCTGGCCACCTGCCTCGATAAGCTGCTGGCCCAGGACTATCCAAACTACGAAATCGTCGTGGTCGACAACGCGCCGTCGGACAGCGAGACACGGGACATGATCGCGAGCCGTTTCGGCGCGATCGACAAAATCCACTACGTCGTCGAGATGCGGGCTGGCCTGGGACACGCTCACAATGCGGGTCTGGCCGGAGCAACCGCCCCCATCGTCGCCTTCACGGACGATGACGTGGAGGTCGATCCGCGCTGGCTTTCGGCGATCGTCAGCAATTTCGCCCGATCCGACCGCGTCGGCTGCGTGACCGGCCTGATCCTGCCGGCGGAACTCGACACCAAGGCGCAGCTCTGGACCGAACGCCACGGCGGCTTCGGCAAGGGGTTTGACCGGCGTGTCTACGACATGGGCGAGAACCGTCCCGACAACGTCCTGTTTCCGTTCGCGGCGGGAGCCTTGGGGTCGGGGGCAAACATGGCATACCGGACGGAGGCGCTGCGAAAGATCGGCGGCTTCGACGATGCGCTGGGTGCGGGAACCATCGCCAAGGGCGGCGACGACCTGGCTGGATTTGCGGCGACACTGCTTCTCGGCTACCAGCTCGTCTACGATCCGGAGGCAATCGTCTGGCACCACCATCGCCGGACCGAGGAAGGAACTCGCGGGCAGGCTTACGGCTATGGCGTCGGCCTTGGCGCCTACCTCACCAAGATGGTGCTGGATCGGCCGGCGACGCTTTGGCATTTCCTGATGGCGACCCCCTGGGCCATCGCGCACCTGCTGCGAAAGGGGCAGGGACTGCCCGGCGATTACCCCAAGAGTTGGCAGCGGCGCGAATGGCTGGGGGTGGCGGTGGGCGTGCCGGCCTATCTGCGGAGTCGCGCATCGTTTCGCCGGCATCGCCGCCGCAACGAGATCGGTCGCGTCCTGTCGGCAGGGAGATCATAGGCGATGATCGCCCAGCAGCTGCCGATCCTGCTCTATCATTCCGTGTCCGATGTCGCGTCGCCGTCCTATCGGCCCTATGCGGTCAGCCCCGCGCGCTTTGCCGAGCACGTCTCGGTTCTGTCGCGGCGGCACTTTACGCCGCTGACCGTGGCGCAGGCGATCGAGAGCAGGCGGCCGGGGCGCTCGCTCCCGCCGCGGCCGATCGTGATCAGCTTCGACGATGGCCTCGAGGACTTTCTGACCGGCGCCATGCCGATCCTCGAACGTCACAGCTTTCCAGCCACGCTCTTTGTCGCGACCGGCTATGTCGGCAAGACGGCAAAGTGGCTCGGCAGTCTCGGCGAGGGCGATCGGCCCATGCTCGACTGGACCCAGTTGAGCGGCCTCGCCGCTTGTGGGATCGAGCTCGGCGCCCACACCCGTTCACACTTGCAACTGGATGTCATCGGCCTCAAACAGGCCTGGGCCGAAATTGTCGGAAGCAAGGTCGATCTCGAGACGGCTCTGTCGATCGAGGTGACGTCGTTCGCCTACCCGCACGGCTATTCCACCGCAGCGGTACGCAAGATCGTGAGCGATGCCGGGTTCACGGCGGCCTGCCGCGTGCGTCACGCAGTTGCCACGACCAATGAGAATCCCTTCGCCCTCTCGCGGATCGTCGTGACGGAGGAGATGGACGAGGAAGCGCTCATTGCCGCCATCGAAGGCGAGTCCGTTCCGATTGCTCCGCCGACCGATGCGCTTCCCGCGGCAGGGTGGCGGTTGGTTCGGCAACTCGACAGGCGGCTGCGCGCGGGAGTTGGCAATTGACCCCCGGTGCCGCGATGGCCGCGACGATGAAGGTGCTGCTGGCTGCAGCGCTTGGCGGGGCGCTGGCGGCAGTCGCCCACGCCGCCGACGACAAAACCGACCCGGCGCACCTCGCCGGCGTCATGGCGGCCGCAAAGTTGGAGCTCGGCGATCTCCTGCTCGCTGGTGGGATCGACGCGGCCGGAACCGATGCGGCGCTTGCCTTCTACGCCCGGGTGAGTGCCAGCGCTGCTCCCGGCGCGATCGTCGCAGTGATGCCGCCGAGCGGCTTTGCGAGTGGCGCCAAGGCCCAGCCCGACCCCGACAGGGCGCTGACGCTTTACGCCGACGCCCTCAGCGCCGGCCAGACCGACGCGCTGCTGCGGCTCGGCGACCTCTATAGCGACGGCAGGGCGATCACGGCCGACCTCGCCAAGGCGTTCGACTACTACCAGCGCGCGGCCGCTGCCGGGAGCACAACGGCCGAGCTGCGGGTCGGCCAGATGTACGCGCTTGGTCGCGGCACCCAGCAGGACGTTGCCAAGGGCCGCGCCATAGTCGGAGACCTCGCCCGCAAGGACAACGTCGCCGCCCTCGAGCTGCTCGGCGATCTGCTCACGCAACCGGCCGCCGGACCGGTCGACCCCAAGGGGGCGATCGATGCGTACGAGCGCGCCGCAGCTCTTGGCCAGGTCGACTCGCTGGTCCGGCTGGGCAACCTGTTTCACGAGGCCGTGCTGCTCCCTCCCGACGAAGCCCGCGCCTTCGGCTATTACCAGCGCGCCATGGATGCCGGCAGCGATGCCGGAAAGATTCGCGTCGGCGAGTTGCTGGTGCGGGGGCTTGGCGTGCCGGCCGACCCCGCGCGGGGGCTGGCGCTGGTCGAGTCCGTCGCCGCCACGGGCAATTCCGATGCGCTCAACCTCCTGGGCGATATCTACAGCGGCGATACCGCGACCAGCGTGACCGTCGATCTCGCCAAAGCCTTCGACGACTATTCCAAGGCCGCGGCGCAAGGGAGCAATCAAGGCAAGCTGCGCGTCGGCGAGATGCTCGTGCGGGGTCAGGGTGTTGCCCCCGATCGCACACGCGGCCTGCAACTGATGGCCGGCGTGGCGGCGAGCGGAGATGCGCGCGCCTATCTGGCGCTCGGCAACATCCTTACAGATACGACTCTGCCTCAGACCGATGCCGCGGCCGCCGTCACGGCCTACCGGCATGCGGCCGAGCTGGGCGCCAGCGACGCCTACCTGCTTCTGGGCGACCTGCTGAGCGACGGCAAACTGCTTCCGGCGCAGCTCCCCGTCGCCTTTGGGTACTATGAGAAGGCGGCCGCAACGGGCAGCCAGACGGCCAAGCTGCGGGTGGGTCAGATGACCGCCCTCGGGCAGGGCACGGCGAAGCGGTTCGAGGATGGCGTGCGCATCGTGCAGGAAGTGGCCGATACGGGCAGCCTACCGGCGCTGCTCCTCTTGGGCGATCTCCTCGTCGGCCCCGATGCGCCGACACCCGACGTCAACAGAGCCCTCGCGGCCTACGAGAAAGCCGGAAGTCTGGGCGACCTGGATGCATGGCTGCGCCTGGGAGACATCTATCGGGATGGCACGCTGGTGCCGCTCGATGGCGACAAAGCGGCGTTCTACTATTTGAAGGCAACTGCGGCGGCAACTCCTGGAGTGCCAAGGGATGTCAGCAAATAGCAGAACCCCCAGACAGACACTCGCCGCGTTAGGCATCGGACTATTGTTCCTGCTGCTGGCCGTGACCGCTGCGGCAGGCCAACAGGCCGTAACCCCGGCGCCCGGGTCCGCGGCGGCGCTGCTCAGGCTTGGCGATCTCTACAGCCAGGGCAACGGTGTGCCTGTCGACCTGGCGCGGGCCTATGAGTTCTACGGGGAGGCCGCTGCAGTCGGCGACGAGAACGCAAAGATTCGCATCGCGGAAATGCTCGCCCGCGGCGAGGGCGTCAAACAGGATACCGCTCGTGGCCTGGCGATTATCCGTGCGGCCGCCAGCAGCAGCCCCGCGCTCTATGTGACCCTGGGGGACCTCCTGATCAGCGGCGAGGCTGGCCCCGCCAAACCGAAGGCTGCGATTGCGGCGTATAGTCAGGCCGCCGCCGCCGGCAATATCGATGGCGACACGCGTCTGGCCGAGCTTTATTTCAGCGGGAAGAGTGTCCCGGCCGACCATGCGAAGGCGTTCGGTTACTTTCAGGCGGCAATGAACGGCGGCAGCGAGAGTGCCGCTGTCCGTGTTGCCGCGATGCTGATGGGCGGCGATGGGGTGGCGCGCGACCTGGACCGTGGATCGGCGCTGCTCGATGAGCTTGGTTCGAGTGACAGTGCCCGCACGCTGATGGCGGTGGGCGACGTGCTGTCGGGAAAGGCGCCGGGCATCCAAGCGGATCTGCCCCGGGCCATTGCGGTCTACCGAAAGGCGGCTCAAGCCGGCAGCGTCGATGCATTGCTCGCCCTGGGCGATGCGCTGGGTGCTCTGCCGTCCGCGCAGGTCGATGGCAGCGCGATTGCGGCGGCCTACGAGGCGGCGGCGGCGAAGGGGTCGGTCGATGCGCGCCTGAAGCTTGGCGACCTCTACGTCGAAGCAGCCATCGTGCCGCCTGACCTTAACAAGGCCGCAAGTTACTATGCGGGGGCCGCGGAAGCCGGCAGCGTCAGTGCCCAGTTGGCACTGGCCAGTCTCCAGGCGGAGGGTGGCGATCCCGGTGATGCGCTTGCCAAACTCAGGGCCCTTGCCGCCTCGGGCAGCGGCAGGGCCTACGTCATGATTGGCGATCTGCTCGCCGCCGGCCGCGGTGAGGGCACAAAGGGCGCAGTGACCGCCTATGAGCAGGCCGCCAGGCTTGGACGCACCGACGCGATGCTCAAGCTGGGCGATCTCTACCGCTACGGCACCCTGGTGAAAAAGAGCGGAAAAACTGCTGTCCAGTACTACCAGATGGCGATCGACGCTGGCGACGCCTACGGACTCTATTCGCTCGGCCGGGGCTATTTGGACAATGATCTGGGTGGATCGGGAACCCCGAAGCGGGGCCTCGCCCTGCTCAAGCAGGCCGAGCAGAAGGCCATTCCAGAAGCGACTGTGGCCATCGCCGAAGCCTACGAGTCGGGTTCCGGGGTAAAGGCCAGCATCCCCACCGCCATCGGCATTCTGGAAAATGCCGCGCAAGCAGGCAACGCCGCGGCGATCTCGCATCTGCTCGGCATCTACCGCGACGGCATCTCGGTCCACAATCGGCGCGTGACCCGTCCGGATCTGGCAAAGGCGACTGCCACCCTGGCAAAATACGGCAACAAGCTCGACCGGGGCAGCTTTCTTTCCGAGCAATTGCAGCTCGAGGCCGCCGGTCAAAGCTGGAAAGCCGGAACCAATATCGCCAGCCGGCTTGCAGAACTGTCATCGCACGAGCGCGCGGAGTTCCTGCAGGCATTGCGGACGATCAACATCAACACGCTGGTGGCGGTGATCCAGGTGCAGCACCGGCAGCTCGGACTCTATAAGGGCAAGGTGAACGGCCTGCTCAACAACGCGACCGTAGCCTCCATCGCCAAATTCTGCACGGCACGGGCCACTGTCGCGGCCTGCAACCCCGGCATCCTCGGGAGCGCTTTCCCCAGCATCGAAGCCGACGCTTTTGCTGGGGCTCAATCACGCAAGCGCTGATCTGAGGATTTGTCGCACTCAGGCAAAGCCGGCCGCGCCCGGAGACATCCTGCCCGATACATGCCTTGACAGGTATATAACTGTGATGGCATATAAGAGGCATGACACCGTTTGAAGCCATCGCCGAACCCAACCGTCGACGTCTGCTCGAGCTCATCGGCACCGGCGAGAAATCCGCCGGCGACCTCGTTGCGGGCAGCGGCTTGAGCCAGCCTGGCGTGTCCAAGCATCTGCGGCATCTCAGAGAGGCGGGGCTGGTGCAAGTGCGCGCCGACGGCCAGCGCCGTCTCTACAGCGTCGACGTCGCAAAACTGGCGCTGCTCGGCAGCTGGCTGCAGCAATTCTGGGCGGTTCGCCTCGACGCCCTCGATGCACATCTGGAGAAAGAACAATGATGGACGCAGAAATCCACCGGGACTCGCCGATGGGCGATGTCGCGATCGAAAATGGCCGCATCCGCGTGGTCTTCCGGCGCAACTATCGCAAGCCGATCGAGAAGGTGTGGGCGGCGCTCACAATTCCCGAGCGGCTCGAGGACTGGTTCGGTGCGGCCAAGATCGATCTGCGGGACGGCGGCTCGTTCGTCTTCACCTATCCCAACGGCTTTTCGACCGAGATGAAGGTCATCGAGCTCGATCCGCCGCGGACACTCGGCTGGGCTTGGAACCTCGACGGGATCGACACGCGCGTGCGGTTCGAGCTCACGCCGACTGCCGAGGGCTGCAATCTGACGCTGACTCACAGCAACGTGCCGCAGACCTCGGGCGGCGTGCGGAGGGGTTGGCACGCCCATCTCGACGGCCTTGCCGATTGTCTCGAGGGCAGGGCCACCCCATGGGCCGTCAAGGAAGCGCGCGAGAAGCGCATCGCCCCGCTCTACGAGAACCGGGGGAAGTGATGGCCGCCTCACTCTCGCAACCCAAGCCGGATTCGCCCTACGGCTGGGTGGTCGTCTTTGCCGGCGCATTGATCACCTGCGTCGCCATGGGCGCGATGTTCGCGCTGCCGGTGTACCTCAAGCCGATCAGCGCCGAGACGGGCTGGTCGAGCGGCGGCATTTCGGCGGCGATGACGGTGGGCTTCGTGGTCATGGGTGTCGCCGGCTTCGGCTGGGGCATCCTCAGCGACCGCATCGGCGTGCGCCCGGTCATCCTGGTCGCCGGACTCATCGGCGGCGCCGGGCTGATCATCGCCAGCCAGGCACGGGACCTGGTCGTGTTCCAGCTCGCCTATGGCGGGCTGATCGGGGCGTCGGGCGGCGCTTTCTTCGCCCCGATCATGGCGGCGACGGTGGGCTGGTTCGACAAGCACCGCAGCCTCGCCGTGTCGCTGGTCTCGATCGGCGGCGGCGTCGCGCCGATGACCATGACGCCGCTCGCCAGCGTGCTGATCGCGAGCTACGGCTGGCGTGCGGCGATGCTGAGCATTGCCATCCTGGCGCTCGTCATCGTGCTGCCGACAGCGCTGCTGATCCGTCGCGCGCCTGCCGCTCAGGCGCCGGCGATGGCACCGACCTCCGTCCCGCAAACGCCGCGATCCGAAGCCTGGGCGGCCCTGCGCACGCCGCAGTTCATCATCCTTGCCGCGACCTTCTTCCTCTGCTGCGCGGCACATTCCGGGCCGATCTTCCACACCGTCAGCTATGCGGTGATCTGCGGCGCTACGCCGATCGTCGCCGCCGGCATCTACAGTGTGGAAGGCTTGGCCGGACTGTTCGGCCGCATCCTCTTCGGTGCGCTGGCCGACCGTATCGGCCCGCGGCGCGTCATCGTCGGGGGCCTCGCACTGCAGGCCGCGGGCATCTTCGCCTATGGCTACGTCTCCGAGGTGCCGCTGTTCTTTGCCATCGCACCGATCGTCGGGCTCGCCTATGGAGGCGTAATGCCGCTCTATTCGATCCTGGCGCGCGAATATTTCGGCCAGCGCGTCATGGGGACGGTGTTCGGGGCAGCAGCGATGACCTCGTTCATCGGCATGGCGGTCGGTCCGGTCGGGGGCGGCTGGCTGTTCGATACGTTCGGCACCTATCACTGGCTCTATGTCGCTTCGGCCGCCATCGGCCTCGCGGCAGCCGGCATGGCGCTGGCGTTCCCGCCGGCGATGCGGAACGACGAGGGCAGGCCGGCGTTGCAGGCCGCCTGATCCGGACCTGAATACCGCTCGGGCACGTAGAGCCCGGGCGGCACCGGCCACCGCACATAGTTCGGGTGATGCACCCGCGGCGGCAGCGCCCCGTCCTCGCAGGGGATGCGCGAGCAGTTGCGCGATCATGTTGAGCCGTGCCCGCTTCCTGTCCACCGCCCGCACCACCCGCCGGGACGCGTTGGCCGAATGGGTGCGCGCCAGCGTCTCTTCCTTGGCGCGGGTGTGGTCCTCCCAGTGGGTGAACGCGTCAGCGAAGGGATCGGCAGTGGGGCGCTCACGGCGGACCGACGCGCGGGATCGGCTCCTGCCGCACGACACGGCGCTTCCCCCGATAAACATTTCCCTTGCAACTAACTGACCGGTCGGTTATTAACATACTGACCAGCCAGTCAGTTGGAGACGACGTATGTCCCTGCCAGAGTCCGCCGCCGATCGTGGTCCCAAGTTCCGCCGCCGGGCCGAAGCCCGCCCGGATGAGGTGCTCGACGCGGCGCTGGCGCTGTTCGTCGAAAAGGGCTTCGCGGCTACCCGGGTGGAGGACATCGCGGTGCGGGCCGGGCTCAGCAAGGGCGCGGTCTATCTCTATTTCCCCAGCAAGGAAGCGATCCTCGAAGGGCTGGTGAAGCGGGCGGTGATGCCCATCGCCGACAACGCGCTCGCCTTCCTCAACAACTATTCGGGCGACCCGCGACCGGTGATCTCGCAAGTGATGAAGATGGTGGCCGGGCGGCTTGCCGATCCCAAACTCGTCGCCATCCCGCGGCTGCTGATCCGGGAGATCGTCAACTTCCCCGAATTTGCCGAGATGTACCGGCGCGAGGTGCTCGACCGCATCATCCCGGCGGTGACCCAGCTGGTCGAGACCGGCATGCGCGAGGGCTATTTCCGTGAGCTCGACCCCGAGCTGACGCTGCGCTCGATCATCGGGCCGATCGTCGCCCACATGCTGATCTCGGAACTTTTCGGCATCCGGCCCAAGGACGGGCTGGCGGTCGACCGGCTGATCGAGAACCACCTGACCATCCTGTTCGACGGGCTCAGCGCACCGCAGCGCGAGCGCCGTTTCATGGCGACCTGAGGAGGCGTCGATGAATGGACTCTTCGCCTGGGTGATGGGGGTTCTGTCGTTCATTCCCGGTTTGGGCCACGCCGAACCCGCTACCTGGAACGGCTATGTCGAGGACGACTACGTCTATGCGGCGGCCGCAAGCGCCGGGACCATCCAGTCGATCGCCGTCAAGGAAGGTCAGCTGGTCAAAAAGGGCGACACGCTGTTCGTGCTCGACACCAGCCAGCAACAAGCACAGTACGATGCCGCCAAGGCGCGCGCCGACGCCGCGCAAGCAACGCTCGCCAATCTTCAAACCGGTAGCCGGCAAGAGGAAATCGACGTCACCAAGGCGCAGCTCAGCAAAGCCCAGGCCGACCTGCATCTGGCCGAGCAGAATTTGGCGCGCACGCAGGACCTGTTCGATCGTGGTCTGACCCCGATGGCGACGCTCGACCAGTCCAAGGCGACCGTCAAATCGGCGCAGGCGGCTGTGGATCAGCTCACTGCGCAGCTCAAGGTGCAGGAACTACCGGCCCGCGACGCGCAGCAGATCGCCGCCGAGGCCAATGTCGCCGCCGCAAAAGCCGATGCCGACACGGCCAAGGCGGCGCTCGACAACCGCACGGTCACAGCACCCGAGGCTGGCCGTATCGAGCGGCTGTTCTACAAAGCCGGCGAGGTGGCGGGCGCCGGCGTGCCGGTCCTCTCGATCAGCGGTGCCGATGCAATGAAGGTGCTGTTCTATGTGAGCGAGGCCGACCGGCAGCAGTTCGCTCTGGGCGATGTCGTCCAGGTCAGCTGTGACGGCTGCGCCCAGGGTCTCACCGCAACCGTCAGCCACTTCGCGTCCGACCCGCAGTTCACGCCGCCGATCATCTATTCGCGCGACGAGCGGCACCGGCTGGTATTTCTGACCGAGGCGGTGCTGGCCGACCAGAGCGGCGTTCTTCCCGGTCAGCCGGTCAGTATCGGACGGGAGCCATGAGCGACGCACCGGTCATCGACGTCAGGGGCCTCACCAAGCGCTTCGGCGAGCGCACGGTGGTCGATCACTTCGATATCCGCGTGCCCAAGGGGGCCATCTACGGCTTCCTGGGGCCGAACGGCTCGGGCAAGACCACGACCATCCGCATGCTGTGCGGCCTGCTTACGCCCGACGAGGGCGAGGGCACCTGCCTCGGCCTCGATGTGCGGCATGAGGCGAGCCGCATCAAGGAAGAGGTCGGCTACATGACGCAGAAGTTCTCGTACTATGAGGATCTCACGATCCGCGAGAACCTCGATTTCGTCGCCCGCATGTATCGGCTGGACCGGCGCAAGGAGCGCGTCGACGCGGCGATTGCCGATCTCGGTCTCGTCGACCGCCAGAAGCAGCTGGCGGGCTCGCTGTCGGGCGGCTGGAAACAGCGCCTGGCGCTCACCGCCTGCCTGCTGCACGAGCCGCAATTGCTGCTGCTCGATGAACCGACCGCCGGTGTCGATCCGAAGGCGCGCCGCGACTTCTGGGACGAGATCCGGCGGCTGAGCGCCAAGGGCGTCACGGTGCTGGTCTCGACCCACTACATGGACGAGGCGGTGCAGTGCGATTTCATCACCTACATCGCCTACGGCAAGAAGCTGATCGATGGGCCGTCGGCCGACATTCCCAAAATGGTCGGCCTCGAAACCTGGCGCGTCGACGGCCCGGACCTCGCCAGGTTGGAGGAGCGGCTGAAGCACGAACCGGGCGTCGAGCAGGTGGCGCGCTTCGGCTCGGTCCTGCACATTTCGGGCACCGACAAGGCGACACTCAAGGCCACTGTCGACCGGCTCAAGGCCGAAGGCACGCATCGCTGGAGCCTGCAGGTCGCCGGGCTCGAAGAAGCCTTCATCTATCTGATGGCCGGTGCCCGCGACAATTTCGCCGCCGACCCTCCGCAGGTGGCAGCATGAGCGACCTTTCGTTCATTGCCCCCGCAGTCGTCTCCCGTCCCCTGTTTGGGGGGAGGGAGACCACGGAGATTGCGGCATGAGCGCGCTAGAGGCACCGACCCGCACGCCAACCGCACCTGAAGTGCCGGCTCCGGTGCGTCCGCCTGCCCTGCCGGAAGCACCCGCTCACAAGCCCGCCGGCCACGGCTTCTCCTTCCGCCGGTTTGGAGCGGTGCTCTACAAGGAATTCATCCAGATGCGGCGCGACCGCATCACCTTCGGCATGATGATCGGGTTGCCGCTGATCCAGTTGTTCCTGTTCGGCTTCGCCATCAATGCCGATCCGCATCATCTGCCCACGCTGGTCGAACTCGGCGACAACGGACCGCTCACCCGCGCCGTCATCGCCGGGATGCAGCAATCGGACTATTTCGATTTCCGCGGTCAGGTCGCCGGCACCTCCGCCGGCGAGGAAGCGCTGCGGCAGGGGACGGCCAATTTCGTCGTCGTCATCCCGCAGAACTTCGAGCGCGACGTGGTGCGCGGCCGCTCACCCGAAATCCTGATCGCGGCCGATGCCTCCGATCCCTCCGCGGTCGGCGGCGCCGCGTCGGCGCTATCGGGCATCGTGCAGGTGGCGGTGAGTCAGGTCCTGACCGGACCGCTCGCTTCCGCCGGCGGACCCGCGCCGTTCAGCGTCGCGGTCCACAAGGAGTACAATCCGGAGGGCAAGACCTCGACCAACATCGTGCCGGGGCTGCTCGCCATCATCCTCTCGATGACCATGGTGATGATCACCGCCGTCGCTATCGTCAAGGAGAGCGAGCGCGGCACGATGGAAATGCTCATCGCGACCCCGGTCAGGCCGTTCGAGGTGATGCTGGGCAAAATCCTGCCCTATGTGTTCGTCGGCTACGTGCAGACCGTGGTGTTCCTGATCGCCGCCTATCTGGTGTTCCACGTGCCGTTCGACGGCAGCTGGCTGGCCTTCTTTCTCGGCTTCAACCTGTTCATCGTGGTCAACCTGGCGCTGGGCTTCCTGATCTCGACCGCGGCGCGCAACCAGATGCAGGCGATGCAGCTCAGCTTTTTCACCATCCTGCCCTCGATTCTGCTGTCGGGCTTCATGTTCCCCTTCGCCGGCATGCCCGGCTGGGCGCAGTTCCTCGGCCAGGGCGTGCCGGCCACGCATTTCCTCCGCGTCATCCGCGCGGTGATGCTGAAAGGCGGCGCTGTCCCGGACGTTGCCGGCGAATGCGGCGCGCTCGCCATCATCCTCGTCGTCATTTCGATCATCGCGATGCTGCGTTATAGGCAGACGCTCGACTAGCGACGCGAGGACCAATGAAGAGCGTGGTGTTCGACGAGTACGGCAGCCCTGGGAAGGTGCTGCGCATCGAGGAGCGGCCGGTGCCCGAGCCGGGCCCTGGACAGGTGCGTGTACGCATGCTGCTCTCGCCCATCCACAACCACGATCTGATGATCGTTACTGGCCATTACGGCTATAAGCCGCCGCTGCCGCACGTCCCCGGCACCGAGGCGCTGGGGATTGTCGACAAGCTCGGCGACGGCGTCGCCAATCTTAAAGTTGGCCAGCGCGTCACCGGCGGCGCTTCGGCCACCTGGGCCGACTACTATCTCGCCGGCGCGCAGTCGCTCGTGCCACTGCCCGAGGGGATCGACGACGGCACGGCCTGCCAGCTCGTGTCGATGCCGGTCAGCGCCTTCCGGCTGTTGATCGAGCTCGAAATGCAGCCCGGCGACTGGCTGGTCCAGAACGCCGCAAACGGTGCAGTGGGCAAGATGCTGGCCAAGCTCGCGGCCGAGAAAGGCATCCGCGTCCTCAATCTGGTGCGGCGTGAAGAGGCAATCGCCGAGCTCGCCGCCGAAGGCATCGGCGATGCCGTCTCGACCTCCCATGGGGACTGGCGCGAGCGGGCTCGTGCCGTCACCGGTGGCGCCTCCATAACGCGCGCCCTCGACTCGATCGGCGGCCGGGCAGCCGACGACCTCATGGACTTGGTGGCGGAGGAGGGCTGGCTGATCTCGTTCGGCGCGCTGTCGGGCCGGCCGCTGCAGATCAGCCCGGACAATCTTCTGTTCAAGCGGGCGATCGTCAAAGGTTTCTGGGCCGCCAAGCCCAGCCGCATCGTGACACCGGAGCAGATCCGTGGCGCCATCGGCGACTTCGTCCGCCGCGCCGTGTCCGGCACGCTGAAACTGCCGATCGCCGAGGTGTTCGACCTGGCGGACGCCGCCAAGGCAGCTACCGCGCACAGCGAAGCAGGACGGCCCGGCAAGATCGCGTTGCGGGGCACCGCCGCCTAGCCGTTAACCCACGCAGCGCCGAAGACCCGGCCGGCGTACCCGCAAGGTCGAAGATGCGATGTATGCCCAGATCGGCGCGCAGTTGGGCGCCGATGGTGTCGCGGCCGCGCTGCACCTGCTGCGTCCGATGCTGCAGGGGAGTCTGCCCGGCAACGCCATTGCGCGGCGGAAAGCGATCGTCGCGAAGGGCTAGCTCAGCCCGAACATCTGGTCCTGGCGCTGGCGCAGGGCATAGAGCCGCGTGCTCTGGTCTGGAGCGGCGTTCTTGCGGGTCAGCAGCTCGCCCTTCTTGACCGGCGCGATCACCCTGCCGCCTTCGAGCAGCCCCACCGGCACCGCCAGCTTCTCGCGTGCGTCGCCGATGGTCAAAATGAAGCTGCGGTAGCAGGTCTCGCCGATCGCATCGAAGCTCTCGCCGACCGCGAGATCGCGCTTGGCGACGGCGCAGACCTCGGCCACCGGATTGGGCAGCGGCACCATGTCGGGTTTGCCGTAGAGCATGATGCGGGCGGCGGTCAGCGGCACCTCAAGCGAGGTCAGGTGGTAGGGCCGGAAGAACGAATAATAGGGCCCGACGCCGACATGCAGGTCGTCCATGCGCTCGATGATGCGCGGATGCTCGGCCTCGACGATCACGAACACGCCCGGCGCCACGCCCTTGCCGATGGTGAAGTCGACCACACCCTTGTTGTCGAGGATGCCGCCATCGGCCTTGGGGATCAGCACCTTGACCATCTGGTCGCGGTCGGCCTTGGGCCCGTGCATACCCGGAATGTCCGGCACCAGCCCGGTGGCATTGGCGATGGCGCACATCTCGACCATGGTCTTGGAGCCATCGACGAACTCCACCAGCATGCGGGGGTTCATGTTCCGCCGCGTTGCTTCCTCGCGGTAGTCGTCGGGCACGGCGTCGTGGTTGAGCGGATTGTTCTTGCCCTTGCCGGCCGAGACGATCCGGTAGCCGAGCGCGGTGGCGAACTCGATCAGTTCCATGCAGCTCGAGGGCTCGTCGCCGGCGCCGACCGAATAGACCACGCCCAGCCGGTCGGCTTCCCTCTTGAGGTAGGGCCCGATGGTGACGTCGGCCTCGACATTCATCATCACCAGGTGCTTGCCGTGCTCCATCGCCAGCAGATCGTAGTCGGCAGCAACCCCCGGCTTGCCGGTCGCGTCGATGATCACGTCGATCTCGGGGGTCCGGACCAGCGTATCGGCCGAGGTGATGGCGAGCTTCTTGCTCGCGATCGCCGCCGATACCTTGCTCAACGTGTCGGCCTCGACCGCGTGGCTGGTATCGCCATAGGCGATGGCGGTGGCTTCGAGTGCCGTGTGCGGCCGGCGCGTGGCGATTGCCGCCACCTCGATGCCGCGCATCAGCATGCCCTGGGTCACGAGATCGGTGCCCATCTCGCCCGAGCCGATCACGCCGATGCGGATCGGCCTGTTCTCGTCGGCGCGTCTGGCGAGGTCGCGGGCGAGGCCCGTGAGGGCGACGTTGGTCAGCGGCTGGTAAGTCGGCATGTCGCGGCGGGGTCTAGCATTGGGTCTGCGGCAAGGAAACGAGAAAACCACGGCGTCATTGCCGCGCAGGGAATCCAGGGGCAGTCGCCATGTGACGGTGAGCATGGCTCCTGGGTTCCCGCCCGCGCCGGAATGACGCCCGGCCGAGCACCCGCCTCGCTGGCACGTGGCGGCTTTCTCCCTCTTGGCGGCAATGCTATCTTGTGTGCTGGCGCCGCGCCCAACCTGCCACCGGGTTAAAGCGGAGATTTCTTGGGCGGCAGCAACGACTTCCGACGGTCGATGCGTAATCGGTGGACATCGACCGGAACCGGAAGGTGTTGCGATGGCCTTTGTCGTCTTTACGCGGCGCAATGTAGCCGCCCTGAAATCCTCGCTGCGAACGGCGTTACCAGCGATAGGTTCCGCGCATGCCGACGAAGCTCTGGCGGCGGGCATCGGGTTCAAGACCTATGCGGCCATGTTGGCGGCGCTTAAGGCTCAAGGGAATGCGAAGCTGACCGTTGTGCTCAATGAATGGTCCGTAAGTTTGCGTCTTGCGGAACTTACGGGAAGCAAGCCGGATTTCGAGATCCTTCGGGCGACGCTTGGGAAATCAAGCTACCTGATGCAGCGGACGGTCCGCTACGCATGGGCGACTGGTGGCAGAACGTAGCCAATGAGAACTAACGTATGACCGACGACCTCCTCGTATCCACCGACGGCCATCTCGGCCGGATCAGCCTCAACCGGCCACAGGCCATCAACGCGCTGAGCCTTTCGATGATCGAGCGGATCAAGGAGACGCTGCGGCTGTGGGCGGCCGACGCCGGCATCGGCGCCGTCGTCTTCGAGGGCATCGGGCCCAAGGGGTTCTGCTCGGGGGGCGACGTACGGGCGGCGCGCAGCCTGGTGCTTGCCGGCACGCCCGACCAGGCCGAGGCCTATTTCGCAGCCGAGTACGAGATGAACGGCATGATCGCGGCCTACCCCAAACCGCTGGTCGTGCTGGGCCACGGCATCACCATGGGGGGCGGCATCGGCATTGCCGGGCACTGCACCTTCCGCTTCACCCAGCCGGGCGCCCGCTTCGCCATGCCGGAATCGGCGATCGGGTTTTTCGCTGACGTGGGGGTCAGCGCCATCCTCGCCAAGGCGCCGCTCAACCGGGCGCTGCTGTTTCTGATGTCGGGGGTCAGCGTCGGCGCTTCCGACGCGGTGGCCCTGGGCCTTGCCGACGCGGTCGCCGCCACCGAGCAGGCCGATGACCTCAGGGCCGACCTCGTTGCGGCCGCCGCCGCCAGCGATCCCGCCGCTGCCATCGGCCGGCTGATGGCGGCAGCGACGGTGGTCGCCGGCGATGCCCCGTTCTGCGCGCTCGCCGATCAATTGCCGTCCGCCGCCGAGACGCCGGCCGAATTCGTCGCGCAGGTCGCGGCGGTTCCGGCGCTGGCCGATGTGGCGCTCCTGCTCGCCGCCCGCTCGCCGGGTTCGCTGGTCGCGACCTTCTTTGCCCAGCACGCGGCGCGTCGGCTGATGGGGGTGCCGCAGACGCTGGCGATGGATCTTCGGCTGGCCCGCGTCATGGCTGCCCGGCCCGACTTTGCCGAGGGCGTCCGGGCAGTCCTTGTCGACAAGGATCAGGCGCCCCGGTGGTCGCCTCCGACGCTTGGCGATCTCGACCTCGAGCGCGATGCCGGCCCCATCCTCAAGGCCATCAAAGGCCCATAGGACCTGCAATTTTCGGTCCCCCGGGGCCGTTACGGTTAGCACTTCTTAAACCGTTCCCATGGACACTGGCAGCTGGGGAAACACCCTCGGGGGACGGGCTATCCATGGCCGAAACAGCAGCCAAAATCGTGGCGCTGCCTGCGATCGTCGATCTCGACGCGCTCGACATCGTGCGCGACGGGCTGATCGACGCGGTCGAGGTCGGTCCTGTCGATATCGACGCGAGCAAGGTCGAGCGCGTTGCGACCAATGCGCTGTTCATGCTGATCAGCGCGTCCGAAACCTCGCGGCGCAATAACTTCCCCTTCGCCATCTCGGGAGCCAGCGCTCCGATGCTCACGGCCATCGACCGCCTCGGTCTGGCTGCGAGCTTTTCCGGTTTGATGAAAGGATAGTCGTGCATGCGTGTTCTGACGGTTGACGATTCCCGCACGATCCTCGCGATGCTGCACCACACGCTGAGCAATGCCGGCTTCGAGGTGCTGCAGGCCGAGGACGGCCAGAAGGGCCTCGACGTGCTGGCAACCGCAAATGTCGACGTGGTCATCACCGATATCAACATGCCGGTGATGGACGGCATCGAGTTCATCAAGAAGGTGCGGGCCTCGGGCGAGCATAACAGCCTGCCGATCCTCATCCTCACCACCGAAACCAGCCAGGACAAGCGCGATCAGGGCCGTGCCGCCGGCGGCACCGGCTGGATCGTCAAGCCCTTCGACCCCGAAAAGCTGATCTCGGTGATCCACCGCGTGGTGCACTGACGATTTGGCGCTGACCCAGAAGGGGAGTCGCCTCCTGTGAGCGATCTCGACGACTTCAAAGCCACCTACTTCGACGAATGCACCGAGCTCCTGACCGAGCTCGAAGAGCAGTTCGCGGCGATCGAGGCGGGCGAACGCACGCCCGACCGGCTGAATGCCGTGTTCCGCGCCATCCATTCCATCAAGGGCGGCGGCGGTGCGTTCGGTTTTTCCGAACTGGTCGCCTTTGCGCATGCCTATGAGACACTGCTCGACCATGTCCGGGACGGCCGCATCGAGCTTTCGGATCCGGTCACCACGCTGTGCATCCGGGCCAACGACCTCGTCGCCGACTTCGTCAATGCGGCCAAGGCCGGGACCAGGCTCGGCGCGACCTATGGCGCCGACGAGCGGGCCCAGTTCGACGCTCTGACCAGCGGCAACGCCGCCGAGACCCGGGCCTCGGGGGACGACGACACCGGCGGCGAGCCGATGGACGAGTTCGACCTCGATTTCGTGCCCGTGATGGTCAATCTCGGCGGCGACGCTGCCGTCGACGACCCCGCGCTGCAAAGCGAAGACCAGTTCGCCGCGACCCCGCTCACGATCGAGAAGGGTCAGTGGGAGATCCGCTTTGCGCCGCACAGCGAACTCTACGCCCGCGCCAACGATCCGCTGCTCTTGTTCCGCGAGCTCGCCAACCTTGGAGAGCTCACGGTCGTCGCCAAGCTCACCGAAATTCCGCCACTCGCCGACTTCGAGCCGTTCGGCGTCTACTGCACCTGGGAGCTGACGCTGGTGTCGCCCACGGCGACCGCCGACTCGATCGCGGAGGTGTTCGAGTTCGTCGAGGGCAATTGCGACCTCTCGATCGCGCAGCTGCCCGGACGGTCCAACAAGCCGGCCGAACCAACCCTGGCCGATCTCGCACATCTGGTGACCCCGCCGAGGCCGGCACCGGCCGCCGACGAGGTGCCGACCCTCAGTTTTGCCGAGCTCGCCGAGACGGTGAAGAAGGACGCGCCGCTACGCGTCACGGCTTCGGCGCCGGCCGCTCCGCCCAGGCTCGTCGTCCCCGATCCGGCGCCGTCGCTGGCGGCCGAAGATCTGGACGATCGCCGCACCGGACCCGAAGATCGCCGCGGCGCCGGCGTGCAGTCGATCCGTGTCGACCTCGACAAGGTCGATCGCGTCGTCAACATGGTGGGCGAGCTCGTCATCACGCAGTCGATGCTGAGCCAGCAGATGGATGACACGCTCCGGGCCCGCTACCAGGAGCTGGTGCGCGGTCTCGAAGTGCTCGCGCAGACGACGCGCGGCCTGCAGGACGCCGTCATGGCGATCCGCGCGCAGCCGGTCAAATCGGTGTTCTCGCGCATGCCGCGCCTCGTGCGCGAGCTCGCCACCAAGACCGGCAAGAAGATCAAGCTCGAGACCATCGGCGAAGCGACCGAGATCGACAAGACGGTCATCGAGCAACTCTCCGATCCCTTTCCAGCACATTGGGATCCTAAGCTTAGAATTCCACGTGGACAAGTTGTCGCG
>JADMIO010796556.1_pt1 | contig 32665 bp, 19 predicted proteins | sample 8958161 | NCBI WGS metagenome assembly JADMIO01 (sample SAMN16585339, study PRJNA669376) | soil metagenome | isolation source: Crop rotation soil | place: USA: Cullars Rotation, Alabama | collected 2011
TCGGCGACCCGCCGTGGATCACCACCGACAACAGCACGATCAGCGAGCAGACCGCAAACAGTCTCTCGCTTCCCGGCAAACCGGCAAACACCGCAATCAGCACCAGCAGCAGGGAACTGAGTCCGCTTGGTCCAAACCACGCGATCAGCAACCGGCCGCGGCGATCGATGTGCGAGCCGATCAACGAGAGTAGGTAAACCGGAATCCGGATCAACATCGCCACGACCGCGAAGATCACGGTCGACCAGTTGAGACCGGAGAAGCCAGTCCAGATCAAGGAGCTGCCGAAGATCACGAACGTAAACAGCAGCAGCATTTCCGCTGTCACGCCGCCATACTCGATGAAGCAGTCGCAGAGTTCGACGTCGAGCGCGGCGATGGTCATTCCGGCCGCGAAGGCCGCGAGAAAGCCGCTGCCGTGAACTGCTTCGGCGGCCGCGTAAGCGGTGAATGCGACGCCGAGCGAATAGAGTGATTCGTAGTCGCGGCGCACGCCGGTGCGTTTGCGAACCAGATCGAGAGCCGCAACCGCGACGAGTCCGACTGCGATGCCTGCTCCGGGGCCGAGAATGAAGAGATCCAGGCCGAGCTTTGCGAGAGTACCGGCGTTGACGTCGAAGTGGCCGGTAAAAGCGAGCGCGATCACGACGATGGGTAACAGCACGACGTCGTTAAGGCCGCTTTCAAGTTGCAGCGCCTGGCGTGCTTCCACTGGAATATCCCGCCGGCGCAGCAGTCCGCGCAGCAGCACGGGATCTGTCGAAGCGAGCGCGGCGCCGAGAATAGCGGCGTAGGCGGGCGGCACTTTCAGCAACCACCAGGCAGCGAGCGCGGTGATCGCGGCGCACAGCACCGTGCCCGGGCCGAGCATGCGAAACGCGAGACCGCTGCGACGGCGGACCTCGCTAATGTTGAGCGCAACCGCGTCAGTGAACAGGACCAGCGTCAGGCTCAACGTCGCCACAACGCGCAGAATCGGCGAGTCGAGCGTCATGTTGAAGACGTTGAGACCCGCGGGGCCAAGCGCCGCTCCGATCGCGATGAAGACCGCGACCTGCGGCAAGCCGCTACGATCAATCAGGCCCGACAGCAATGCCGACACGACGATGACAATGCCGATCAGCGCCAGACCTGCAACGATGAATTCGCCTGACATGTTTGTAGTCCGGGGCAAATGGTAATCGTTGAGCCACGCTTTCCGCCAGCGCGCTTACGTTCGGTGAGGTTAATTCCGAAGCCAACGCCGGAGGCGTCAACTAATGCAAGCCCAGGTTCGGTGGGGGTTAATTCCGAAGTGAACGCCGAAGGTGTTAAGTAATGCAAGCCCAGGTTCGGTGGGGTTAATTCCGAAGTCAACGCCGCAGGAGTTAACTAATGCAAGCCCAGGTTCGGTAGAGGTTAATTCCGAAGTCAACGCCGAAGGCGTTAACTAATGCAAGCCCAGGGTTGTTTCAACCCTGGGTCAACAAACCCGCAAAAGTCGCAACGCTGAAAGCGTTGGCCAACGCTTTCAGCGTTCAATCCTGTCATGTCGCGAAACCCAGGGTTGTGCCAACCACTGGGCTGAAACTGGCAAACGCCTTCGGCGTTCAAGTCAGGAGATCATTCAAACGCCGAAGGCGTTAACTAATGCAAGCCCAGGGTTGTTTCAACCCTGGGTCAACAAACCCGCAAAAGTCGCAACGCTGAAAGCGTTGGCCAACGCTTTCAGCGTTCAATCCTGTCATGTCGCGAAACCCAGGGTTGTGCCAACCACTGGGCTGAAACTGGCAAACGCCTTCGGCGTTCAAGTCAGGAGATCATTCAAACGCCGAAGGCGTTAACTAATGCAAGCCCAGGGTTGTTTCAACCCTGGGTCAACAAACCCGCAAAAGTCGCAACGCTGAAAGCGTTGGCCAACGCTTTCAGCGTTCAATCCTGTCATGTCGCGAAACCCAGGGTTGTGCCAACCACTGGGCTGAAACTGGCAAACGCCTTCGGCGTTCAAATCAGGACATCGTTTTAACTTCGGAATTCTTTAGCCGCGGAATTCGTTGACAAACTCGCGACGGTGAATATAGTCATTGCCCGATTCCCATGGCTGCTCCTCAACCAACACCACCAACTCCCAACGAAAGCGCGCGCCGGTCTCCGTCAGGCGCCGATCTCGTGCTCCTTTTGTTGCTCATCCTCGTCGGCTTCGGCATCTGGGCGGTGGTCGAGCGTGGGCTTACCGAAGCGTTGCGCAATCAGCAGCCCAACGAGCAGAAGATTTTGGCGGCGCACGGCGTCACGAGGGAAAAAGCCGAGCTCACGGACGTGCAAAACGAAACGGCGGACGTGCAGAAGTATCTCAACGCTGCGCGGCTCGAAAAGATGAAACAGGACGCAGCGGTGCAGTCGTTCGTGAACACGTACCCCGAACTCGCGAATTCAACGCCCCCCGGCAATGTTCCAGCGGAAACCACCCGCGCGTATCTCGAAGCGAGACGGCAGTCGCAAGCGGCGACCAGCCTCGTCTCATCTCTCGAAGAGCGCCTTGATACATTGAAGACACGGGCGAACGCGATCAGCTCGCAGTTGGAGATTCACCAGGAAGCGGCACAGTCGCAGTTTCGTTGGGCCAACGGCCGCTACGTTGTGCTGAAGCGAGTCGGAACTTTCGCGGCGACGCTGGTCATCGTCATCGCGCTGATGGCGCTGGTGCGCTGGGTGCTTTGGCTGCTGGCAAAGAACAGAAGAATGTCAACAACTGAAGGCTTCCGGCCGTTCGTGTTTGCGCTGGCCGCGCTCGTGGTGCTGTTCGCTTACGATCAATTCAGTTACGCCGGCGCGGCGTTCGTAGGCATTCTCATCCTGTTATTGTGGCTGCGACGGATCAACTGGCCGAACAAGCCGGGCGTGTTAGCGAAATGAACTCGAACAACAAAACCTCCGCGCGTGCGATCGACGAACCATTGACGGATCCGGAAGGCGATCTGCTCGAGATGGACCAGCACGCGAAGGCGCTGGCCAATTACATCAAGCGGGATCGGAAGCTGCCTTTCACTGTCGGGATCTTCGGCGAGTGGGGCGAAGGCAAGACCACGATGGTCAACTTTCTCAAGCGCCATCTCACGCCACCGGTCACACAGGATGGCCCACCGAATCCGTTCAACTTCGTTTCCTTTTCGGCGTGGCCTTACACGACCTCGGAGAAACTCTGGCGCGCCTTGATTCTGGAGATCGCCAAAGTTCTCTATCACGTCGACACGCAAGCGCCGGAAACAACCGCGGCGGTAACGAAGCCAACCGCAGCCGAAGCTGGTAATGGACGCCTGGACCTCGTCGGCAAGTTCACCGACTTTCTGCACGGCGATCTTTTTCGCAAGCCGGAACCACCGCCGCAGCTCAGCCAGTTTGAAAAGCTCGTGAAGGAACTCGACCGCACCGACTACGGCAAGATCAGCAAACGAACGCCGAGCACGACGGCGGACCAGGAAGCGATGATGTCCGCTGTTGTGAGCGGCGCGTTGTCAGTGCTGGGAACTGTTTCGCCACTCGCCGCCGGGATTCGCAGTTTCATCGGTTGGGAACCAAAGCTCAACTCAGCACCGGCAAACGATGCAACGGACGATGACGCACCGAGCGAGGACGTCGAAGCGTTGCCGCGGTTTCAAAAACTGTTTCGCGAGATACTCGACGCGAAAGCCGGCAAGGATCCGGTTTACGTCTTCATCGACGATCTCGATCGCGCGCAGCCGGACGTCGCGCTCGACATCATGGAGTCTATCCGCATTGCTTTGTCGGAAGGCGACTGTGTTTACATCATCGCGGTCGACGAGCGTTTGATCGCGCAAGGCTTGCGCTTGCGTTATCGCGAGTTGTTTGAAAAAGAGGAAGACCTGGCGATTGCGGCAAAAGGCCAGGAGTATCTGGAAAAGATCATTCAGTTTCGCACGCGCGTGCCGCCGCGCACGCCCGAGCAGACGCAGCGATTAATCGCGGCGGAGTTTCCTCACTGGACCGCGGCCGGCGACATTATTCAGGGCATCGTCGGAAACAATCCGCGGCGCGTGAAGCAGTATTGCCAGCGTCTCAGCTTTCAAAACATGATCGGCTCGACACCGTTTACGCTCGGCTCCGCGCCGGACATTGAGACGCCGCAACCCGCAGCCGCAGAACCGTCAGCGCAACCCGCGTCTAGCGCCATCAACGAGCCGAACGCTCCCAATGAACCAGCAAAGCCCGACTGATCCAAAGCTCACGATCGAGTGGCTGAACAGGCTCGTCATGATGGCGCAGTGGCCTGGCAGACTGCCGTTTTGTCTGGTGCGGCTTTACGGTGCGCCCGAGAGCTATCAGAGCTTTCTCACGCAAGTCAGAACCGGAGCCACGGATGACACGGATGACACGGACCAAACAGTTAACACGGCGCGTGAGAAGTTGCTGGAAGCGATCGCTAAGTGGCCGGCATTGAAAGAACTGTTTGCTTCGGATGAGGATCCGTTCGCCGGCGCGCCGGTGGAGCAACTTCAGTTGTTGGCCGGCGTATCAGACATCACCACCGATCCGCAGCGCATGGTCTGGTCGCGAAACGGAACGTTCGTCGCGGTCGTCGAAGCGCTGCGGCAGTCGCAGGATTTCGAGCCCGAGGCGCTCATCGTCGATGGCTGCTACCAATTCTTCACGCTGCTCGAAACCGACGAAGAAGTTGCGGAGATGCTCTACAACCTGGCTGGCGAGCCTTACTGGCTGGTGGTAATGGCGTCGCTGCGAGACGGGCGTGACTACACGGGTAATGAAGAGTTGATCGTGTCGCAGGTGCTGCGTCACTGGCAGGCGAAACTCACAAAGGAATTGCGCTCGCTGTTGTTTGCGCCGCGCCACCTCTCACGCGCGCCGGCGAAGTTGATTCGCATGGCCTGGAACAACCAGCAACTCTTTACTGAAGCACGCAACTCGATACCTGCGACGCAACGCGACCAGAAGCCGGAGGAAGAACGCAGGCAGGTCGTGAATGAGTCGCTGAAGTTGTTCAGGGAAAACGCGACCGCTGATTACCAGGAGATCGTCGGTGACTTGATAGTGCTGGCGACGGTGGCGCGGCATTACATCAACGTGCGGAAGTTTGCGAAGCTCGATGGGTTTGTTTACACGTGGCCCGAGATCGCACGGCTTGCGATGTCGAACTATCCGGCGCTCGAGTATGTTGAAGACTTGCTGGTGAACCGGAAGCCGCGTCCGGTGGATGCGGATCTCGACACGCGTGAGGCGCGCGATCTGTATGAGTTGTGCGTGAAGAACGATCGATTGATTCGGTTTCTGCGTCTGCGGCCGCGTTTTGCGGAGATCGATGATGATGAGTTGCGGCGCTATCGTCCGCTCGCGCCGGTGACGATTAGCGCAGCGTCAGTTCAAGCAGCGACTCGAGGCGCCTCCGGCACGGCGGATTTTCCAAGTTCTCCTTCGCCCGACACAACGCCACCGCCAGCGCCGCCGAAGTCTTTGGAAAACTCTTACATCGAGATTGTGCCGGAGTATGCGGCTACGCCTGCGAACGCTGACGAACAATTTTACGCTCTCTCTTTTTCTGGGTTGGGCCGCACCTTTGCCGGACACAAGTTTGGGCTGATCATAAAACTACTCGAACAAGTGCGCGCTGCTGTTGGGGTTGGCTCCGACAACGAACTGCAAAATGTGTTAAGGGATCTTTTCGCTACGTCGCCGATTCAAGCGGAGGCGCGCTTGAGTCGGGCCGGAACCGTGCTATTGAATCAGGTTTTTTCTCAGGATATGCAAGGCTTGTTTGGCAATCTGGACTTATTTAATCGGCCGCTTCGTGTAGTCGTTCGGTCCAATGATAGCGAACCCCATTACCTGCCTTGGGAGTGGCTGCCGAGTCTTTCTCCTTCACAGGTGTTTCTCAGCACACCGGAACATTCGGTAGTCCGTCACATCGCGCCACCGACTGACACGACAACGCAGGAGATGTCGAGTCCGCTCATTACGCCACTGCGTTTGATGAGTATCATCCCGTCCGCACCGGTGGGCCAGCGCTTTACTTCAGACATCACGATCAGAGCGTTACAAGGCATCATGTCAGAGGGGCCGGTGCAGTATATGCCGCTGACCCGATCAGGAGCGACAAGCGATAACATCATTATTAGTCTCAACCCGTTTAAGCCTCAGATTGTCCACTTCGAGGGGTTTCTGAATACCTCGAACATAGATGTGGACGACGCAGATATCGAGTTTTACTTCGGAATAGACAACCCGGTGGTCTCGATAAATGCATTTGCCCAAGACCTCACGAACAATGGCGTCCAGCTTCTCGTGATCGGCAGAAACTCGATGGCCCGGATTTACCAAAACTTTGGCGTTAGAATGGCTCTCCAACTGATCAAACAAGGCGTGCCCGCTGTGATCGCGCCCATGCGCGCGATCGACGACGCCTCAGCTACGACCTTCACGACCGAGTTTTACCGCGCCTTCCTCCAAGGCAACACGCTTGAATCTTCGCTCCAGATCGCTCGCCGCAAACTCGCTTCGAAAGGCGGCGACTGGTCCGTCTTTGCGCTTTTCGCCAACCCCACACTCCTCGATCACTTCCAGCTCTTGCGCGAAACCCTCGCATAAATCGCTCCACACTCGACCTATCAGCCCAACGCGACAAGCCCATTAATCTTTTTTGCTTGACAGAACGGGCCGCATAACGTGAGATCACGCCCAACGCAACGCCTTTTAACCCAACAATGCGACGCCCGGGGCCGAAACTATGAAACTTTCAATATTGGACTGGTCTGTTATAGCCGCCTACTTCCTCTTCAATCTCGGCATCGGTCTCTACTACGCCCGCAGAGCCTCCGGCAGCACCAGCGAGTTCTTTCTCTCCGGGCGCAACGTGCCCTGGTGGCTCGCCGGCACGTCGATGGTCGCTACGACCTTCGCCGCCGACACGCCGCTCGTCGTCACTGGCCTCGTAGCCAGTAACGGCATCGCCGGTAACTGGCTGTGGTGGAACCTCGTCATGAGCGGCATGCTCACCGTATTTCTCTACGCCCGGCTGTGGCGACGCGCCGGTGTCATGACCGACATCGAGTTTGCGGAATTGCGTTACTCCGGTAAGCCCGCCGCTTTCCTGCGCGGGTTTCGCGCTCTCTATCTAGGCCTGCCCATCAACTGCATCATCCTGGGTTGGGTGAACCTCGCGATGGTGAAGATTCTCGAGATCACTTTCGGCCTCGACAAGACGGCCGCTCTCAAGATCGTAATCGGCATGCTGGTCTTCACCGCGTTCTACACGACGATCTCCGGCTTGTGGGGCGTGCTCGTCACCGACATGTTTCAGTTTGCACTCAAGATGGGCATGGTGATCCTGCTCGCGATCTTCGCCGTCAACGCTGTCGGCGGCATCGATCAGTTGAAGAGCAAGATGGGCGCGATGGATGCAGCGACTGGTTCGGGATCGCGTCTCGCTTTCTTTCCCGACTTGAACTCCGCCTGGATGCCGGCGATCACGTTCTTTGTTTACCTGGGCGTCGTCTGGTGGTCCACCTGGTATCCCGGTGCCGAACCCGGCGGCGGCGGTTACGTGGCGCAACGAATCTTTTCCGCCAAGAACGAACGGGAAGGACTACTGGCAACACTGTGGTTCAACGTCGCTCATTATGCGCTGCGGCCGTGGCCCTGGATCCTGACCGCGCTCGCTTCATTGATTCTCTATCCTACGCTCGCCGATAAAGAATCCGGTTACATCAAGACGCTGCTCGACCCGGCAGTCTTTCCCACTTACTTGCGTGGCTTCATGCTGGCTGCGTTTGCCGCGGCGTACATGTCGACCATCGGCACACAGCTTAACTGGGGCGCGTCGTACGTCATCAACGATTTCTATAGACGGTTCGTGAAGCGTGACGGCCGAGAGCGACACTACGTGATCGCGTCACAAGTGGTTACTGTGTTGCTGATGATCGCATCGGTGATCGTGACCTTTTACATGACGTCAATTCAGGACGCGTGGAAGGTGCTGCTTGTTACCGGCGCAGGCACTGGTACGGTGCTGTTGCTGCGTTGGTTCTGGTGGCGCATCAACGCGTGGTCCGAAGTATCGGCGATGATCGCTGCGGCAGTGGTTTCGATCTTTCTACAGGTTGTTTTGAAATGGGATAGCGGTAGTCCCAGACAGTTTGCCTACCTGATGCTGGTGACGGTTGGCATCACGACGATCGTTTGGCTCGTGACTACGTACTTGACTGCACCGGAGCCGAAGGAAAAACTGATCGCATTTTACGAGCGCGTTAGACCGGAAGGGCCAGGCTGGACCAACGTCGCAGCAGAGGCCGGTCACGCTGCTTCGCACGCCGAAGGCCGGCTCTCGCTTCAGTTTGCCAACTGGATTCTCGGCGTCGCGCTGATTTACGGAACGCTCTTCGGTATCGGAAAACTGATCTTCAAGGAATGGTTGGCGGGCGCGCTGTTCCTGCTGGTCGCCATCGTTGCCGGAACGTTAATCACACGAAACTTGTCGCGCGGTGAGATGACAGCCGAGTCTCCGCGTCTGGAGCCTGTTGAAGAGACCGTTTGAAACGGTTGATGGTTGGGATGCCTGAACCAGTCAGTCAGGGGTTGGTCTTTGCAGTCGACTTGGGCGGAACGTATCTACGCAGCGCGCTGATCGACGGTTCGGGAACAATCCACCAGCAATCAAAACAGCGAACGCCGAAAGGCGATACTCCCGATTGCGTCGTCAATGCTCTCGTAACTGCGGCGGGCAGTTCGAGTCGCAATGGTGATCCACCGATCGTCGCGGCGTCGATCATGGTGCCGGGCACCGTCGATAACAGGAACGCCGCGGTGGTCCAGGCGCCTAATCTTCCTTCACTCACCAACTACTCGCTAAAGACAGTGCTCGAGGACCGGCTCGGCTGGCCCGTGTTGCTGGAGAACGATGCAAACGCCGCGGCGGTCGGCGAGATGTGGCTGGGCGCGGCGCGTGGTTGTCAGGATGTGGTTAGTGTCACGTTGGGAACTGGTGTCGGCGGCGGCGTGATTCTCGATGGCGAGTTGTGGCGCGGCGCGCACGGTTCGGCGGGTGAGATCGGGCACACGACGGTCGATCCGTTTTCGGGGTTGAAGTGCAAGTGCGGGAATATCGGTTGTCTCGAGTTGTTTGCGTCTGCGACCGCGATCGTGCGGATGACGCGTGAGCAGTTGCCGCAATTTCCTGCGTCGATGTTGAATCACGAGGAGTTGACGGCGGAACGTGTTTACGACGCGGGCAGAGATGGCGACGAACTCGCGTTGAGTATCTTCAAGAAATTCGGCACTTATCTCGGGATCGGACTCGCAAATCTAATCAACATCATCGATCCCGAGATCATCGTCATCGCGGGCGGCGTGGTAAACGGGTGGTCGCTGTTTGCCTCGCACATGCAGCACGAGGTGAACGAGCGCGCGGTGCGCGCGACGGCGCAGCAAGTGAAGATCGCCGCGGCGCAGTGCGGTGACAACGCCGGGCTGCTTGGAGCAGCGCGCCTCGCGTTTGCTAGACTAGCCGGCGAATGACAGCATTAATCATCCACGGACACTTCTACCAACCTCCACGCGAAAACCCCTGGACTGGCGAAGTTGAAGCAGAACCGAGCGCCGCGCCGTATCACGACTGGAACGAGCGCATTCACGACGAGTGCTACGCGCCGAACGCCGCGGCCAACAACTACGTCCGCATCAGTTTCAACTTTGGTCCAACGCTCCTCTCCTGGCTCGAACTTCATCATAAAGACACGTATCAACACATCCTCGCTGCCGATCGCGACAGCGTCGCGCATCGCGGCGGTCATGGCAACGCGATCGCGCAGGCTTACGGTCACGCGATCCTGCCGCTCTGCAACGAACGCGATCGTTTGACGCAAGTCGTCTGGGGCCTGGCGGACTTTCGTTTTCGTTTTGGCCGCGAGCCTGAAGCGTTGTGGCTGCCTGAAACGGCGGCTAACGACGCGACGCTCGCGTTATTGATCGATCAAGGTTTGCGTTACGTGATCCTCTCGCCCGAACAAGCGAAGCGTGTTCTTGTTGATTCGAAGCCGGACCCGCACGCTAAATGGCTCGATGTTAGTAGCGGCAAGATCGACACGACACGCCCCTATCGCTTCGAGCACCCGGCGGACCCGCGTCGTTCGATCGCGGTTTTTTTCTACGACGGTCCGCTAGCGCGAGCGATCGCCTTCGAAAAAGCACTCACGTCGAGTCGCGCTCTGGTGGAACGCTTCGTCGATGCCGCACAACGCGGCGAGCTCGTGAACGTCGCAACCGACGGCGAGACTTACGGTCATCATTTCAAATTTGGCGATCTCGCTCTCGCGTACGCGCTCGGTGTCGAAGCTAAGCAAGCCGGCTTTTCGGTTACCAACTACGGCGAGTATCTCGATCGTCATCAGCCGGAGTTTGCGGTCGAGATTGATAACGGCCTTGCAGGTGAAGGTAGTTCGTGGAGTTGCGCGCACGGCGTTGGGCGCTGGATGCGCGATTGCGGTTGTCATACCGGCGGTGAAGCCGGCTGGAACCAGGCGTGGCGCGATCCTTTGCGCATGGGGCTGAATTTTCTGCGTGACGATACGGCAGAGAAATTCGAAAGTAGCGGCAGCGAGCTGCTGCGCGATCCGTGGGCCGCGCGAAACGATTACGTCTCGGTGTTGTTAGATGGGAGCGCGCGCGACAGGTTTCTCACACGTCAGGCGCGGCGTTCGCTGAGCGAAGCAGAATGCGTGCGCGTGTTTCAGTTACTCGAGATGCAGCGCAGCGCGTTGTTGATGTTTACGAGTTGCGGCTGGTTCTTTTCTGACCTCGCGGGCATCGAGACGATTCAGGTGTTGCGCTACGCGGCGCGCGTGATCGATCTGCAAACCCGATTGGGCTTCGAAGCGCCGCGCAAACAGTTTCTGGAGTTGCTGGGCGAGGCGAAAAGCAATCAACCCGACAAAGGCAACGGCGCGGATATCTTCGCGCGCATTGCCGAGCCTGTTGCCGCTCTCTGATGAGCAAGAAGATCAACAAGCCAGTTGCCCCGACGTTCGGCGAGATCGATCTTTATCTCTTCGGCGAAGGCAAGCATGAGGAGATCTACCAGAAGCTCGGCGCGCACGTGGCGAAACAGGGACGCGCGCGCGGTGTCGCGTTTGCGGTGTGGGCGCCGCAAGCCGCGAGCGTGGGCGTTGCCGGCGACTTCAACGGCTGGGACGGTCGCGAGCATCAGATGCGCCGCGTTGCGAATTCCGGCGTGTGGGAGTTGTTCGTGCCGAAACTCACGCCGGGCATGCTCTACAAGTTTGAAATTCGAACCTCCAGCGGGCAGAAGATTCTCAAGGCCGATCCTTACGCGCAGCACACTGAAACTCCACCAGATACTTCATCGATCGTTTACGAATCGAAGTACAAGTTTCGTGATACGAAGTGGCTGAACGCGCGTGCCGCGCGGGAGCACTGGCGGCAGCCGCTCTCGATCTACGAAGTGCATTTTGGTTCGTGGCGGCGAAAGATCGAGGAACAGAACCGGCCGTTCACTTATCGCGAAATGGCCGAGCCGCTTGCTGCTTACGTGAACGAGATGGGTTTCACGCACGTCGAGTTTTTGCCGCTCAAGGAACATCCGTATGGACCATCGTGGGGTTATCAGGTCAGTTATTATTACGCGCCGTCCGCTCGTTACGGCGAGCCTGACGACTTGCGTTATTTGATCGACTACCTGCATCGCAACGGGATCGGCGTGATCATGGATTGGGTGCCGGCGCACTTTCCGAAAGACGCCTGGGCGCTTGGCCGCTTCGACGGTTCGGCGTTGTACGAGCACCTCGATCCGCGCAAGGGCGAGCATCCCGATTGGGGCACTTACATTTTCAACTACGGCCGCAACGAGGTGCGCAATTTCCTGCTCGCGAACGCCTTGTACTGGTTCAGAGAGTTTCACATCGACGGGCTGCGTGTTGATGCGGTGGCGTCGATGCTTTATCTCGACTACAGCCGCAAGGAAGGGGAGTGGGTGCCGAACCAGTTTGGCGGGCGCGAAAATCTGGAAGCGATCTCGTTTTTGAAAGAATTGAATGAGGTGACGCATCGTGCGTGTCCGGGAATCATGATGATCGCCGAAGAATCGACGGCGTGGCCTTCGGTGAGCCGACCGGTGTATAGCGGCGGGTTGGGGTTTGATTTCAAGTGGAACATGGGCTGGATGCACGACACGTTGAAATACTTCCAGTCCGATCCGCTGTTTCGCGCCGGCAATCACAATGCGTTGACCTTTGGTTTGCTCTACGCGTGGAGCGAGAATTTCATCCTGCCGTTCTCACACGATGAAGTGGTCCACATGAAGGGATCGCTGCTGAACAAGATGCCGGGCACGAACGAACAGAAGTTTGCGACGCTGCGGGCGTTGTATGGATACATGTGGGCGCATCCGGGGAAGAAGTTGTTGTTTATGGGCGGGGAGTTTGGGCAGTGGCGGGAGTGGACCGAGACGGAGAGTCTGGATTGGCATTTGCTCGAGGATCCTTTGCATCGCGGTGTGCAGAGCCTGATTTGCGATCTGAATGCGTTCTACGACTCCGACAACGCGCTTTGGGAAGTCGACAGCGATCCCGCAGGTTTCGAATGGCTCGACGTCGACAACGCTTCCGAGAACATTGTCTCCTTTCTCCGCCGTTCGCCCTCAACGGGCCGTCAACTAATCTGCGTCTGCAACTTCTCCGCCGTCGCGCGTTCATCATACCGTCTCGCCTTATTGCCTGAAGGCGACTATGAAGTCGTCATCAACACCGACTCTAAACATTACGGCGGCAGTGAAAGCTTTGCTTTCAAAGACAACGTCCTCGACTTACCGGCTTTGAGCACAGTTTGGCTCTCATCAAAACCCGACGTAGAGAAACAAAAATCTTCGCAGCGCCGGCGCAAATAATTTCTCCGTTTTCCGCCTCGTTGTGGCAAACTCTCTGCAGTTGCCATTCTCATACCCGCGCGATATGTATGAGAAGTTCAAGGAAGTAGACGGTACGCATCCCTGGCGGAGTGTTAGCCCGGATGGTTATGTCGATTACCGGGCGCGCTATCGTCCGCAGGGCCGTGTCATCTATTTAAACTTCCCCCTCGCGAAAGAGATGGGCCTCATCACCATGGATCACCCGCACAGCATCAACAAGGAACTCGAGCACGCGATCCTCGACACGTTCTCGCTTCAGATCATCAACGAGTATGATCTCGAGCACGGCAAAAAGTATCCGCCCGAGACGATCAAGCCCAACCCTTTCATGGCGACGCGTTACCTGCAAACGCAGCATCGCAACAAACAAGGCAAGACTTCCGGCGATGGCCGCAGCATCTGGAACGGTTACATCAAAAGCGCGAATCTCATCTTCGACATCTCGAGCCGCGGTACGGGCACAACCATCCTCAGTCCCGGCGCGCAGGAAGCAAAGAGCGCCGTCCCCACCGGCGACTTCACACGTGGCTATTCATCAGGCCTCGCCGAACTCGACGAGATGCTCGGCAGCGCAGTGATGTCGGAGATCTTTTACCGGCAAGGTATTCCGACGGAACGTTGTCTCGCGGTGATCGCCTACCCGGATGGAACCGCGATCGGCGTGCGCACAGCGCCCAATCTCGTGCGTCCGGCGCACATCTTTCGTTATCTCAAACAAGGAAGACACGAGGAGCTGAAGGCATCCATCCATTACTTCATCGATCGCGAAGTCGAAAACGGCACCTGGCAAATGCCCGCGGATCCAAAGCTCCGCTACGCCACTGCACTCGACTACTTCGCGCGTTCCTACGCGAAGTTTGCTGCGCTGCTCGAAGAGGAATACATCTTCAACTGGCTTTCGTGGGACGGCGATAACATGCTCGCGAGCGGCGCCGTACTCGACTACGGATCGATTCGCCAGTTTGCCGCGAAGCACGACAAGTATCGCTTCAAGGACGTCGATCGCTACTCGGCTTCACTCGCGGAGCAACGTCGGTGGGCCAGAACGCTGGTCCAGGTCTTCGCGCAGGTCATGGATTTCATCGAAACGGGAAAGAAGAGGCGGCTGGACCAGTTTAAGGACGCGAAGTGTCTGAACGTTTTTGACCAAGCGTTTGCGTGTGAACGTGACCGGCGCATGTTGTGGCGCATCGGTTTCACGCCCGAACAGACCTGTTATCTGCTGAAGAATGCGCGACAGGAAATCCGCAATTTCGATCGCAGCCTGAGCTATTTCGAAGACCGCAAGGTTTCGAAAGGCATCGAAAAACTGCCGGACGGCTTCACACACAGTCCGGTGTTTCTGATTCGCAATCTATTGCGCCACTTGCCGTCATATTACGTAGCGCAATCGATCACGCGCGCCGGCGACGAGAGCGCCTATATGCCCGACGAGATCTTCCTGCGCACGATGGCCGCCTCATACGTCGGCCGCAAGGATCTGAAACTCACGCCGGCAAGCTCGGCGCACGTGAAAAATTTCCAGGCATGTTATTTAAGGCTGGTCGCCGCGCTCGGTGGGCCGATCGAAATGGTGTTGAAGACTTTGCAGGAGCGTTCGGCCGTCATCAATCATCGTCACCGCATCACCGGCGACGCCGTGACGTGGATCATCGAAGAAGTGATCGCGATGAAAGACAAGATCAAGATCGACGGCCTCCAGGAAGCGATCGAAGCCTTCATCGACTCGCAAGTCTTGATTCCCGGCAAGTGGCAACCGATCCCGCCGGAAAAACTGCAATCGAACACCCTCAAGTCGCGCCTCTTGCAAAAGATCCACGAAAACCTCGAAGCTTATAAAGAGTCGATTTAGTTACGCCTAAAAGGCATTAACCAGTTCGGTTAAGCTCTCGAAGTAGCGACGGTGAGTTCGCCGGAGCGCGTCTTCGTTTTCTGCTTCCAACAAAACTACCTCGCGCTCTATCCCACGACGATTCAGATCCAGTTCCAGCTCGAGGCGAGTTTTTGCTGCTAAAGCAGCGTCATCATCGAACTCTTTGAAGCTGACGATCCGTCCTTCCCTGCGGGCATATTCAATTAGAAAAAGCATTATTTAGCCTTGAATTTTTCTTCAACAGTTTGAACTACTTCTCGGAAAAGTTTAATACCTTTCTCTCTGTGCGCTCCCAAGTCGGCCTGAAGACGAGTGAGTTTTTCCTGAAGACTGATTATATCCGCACGAAGGACCTCGGTCAGTCCGGCAGTTGACAGCATAGTCACTACGTCGCGCTGCATTTCCAATACTTGTGCTTCATTCGTCTCGTGTTCGGCAATTCCTTCCGAAGCGTCAGCTAGAAGCTGTTTGAGTTTGTCATCGCCGCCGCCGTATTTGATTGCGGGATCGACCAAGTCAGCGAATTTCTCAGATAGCTCAGCCCACAACTGCTGCAAAGCAGTCCTAACCTGTATTTCTACTGTTCTCTGCTCAACCAATGCAATAACGTGCACAGCTCTGTAACCGTGACTGGGCTTCTGACGTCTGTCGACTACGATATTTGGAACGATCTCAACAAGCGAAGCGACAAGTTGTTCCTGGTCTGCAATCGCAGGCACGATAAGTCGGCAACCAGCTATGTCTTGCATTTGAGTTAGTCGAATGCTCTCTCGCCGCAACTTCTCAATAATCGACATGGTCGACTTTGCCGGTCGGCCAGTCGGTTCCACGGCTAGTCCCTGCCGAATGCGTCCAACTGTAGTCTCGTATGCATCGTTAAAGGAACGGCGGTATTCATCGAGGAGTCGCAAGTCATCCTGACCGATATCGCTTTTTCGCAGGCGATCACCAAGTCGGTCAATCTTAGTTTTGCTGATAGAAGTCTCCACCACGTAACATTCTATCGTAAGATGAGGAAAGATGATCGACTGGCCCAACGTTCGCAATCAGTTTTCTATCACGCAGAACTGCGTCTATCTCAACACCGCCGCGGCGGGGCCGTTGGCGCGCGCGACCGCGCAGGCGGGGGCGCTGTTTTACGAGCAGATGATGAATGATGGCGACGTGCACTGGGATGAGTGGCTCGTGCGGCGTGAGGAGGTGCGCGCGCAGGTGGCGCGTTTCATCAATGCCGAGCCGGATGAGATTGGGTTCACCACCAACACGTCGAGCGGCATTAACGTGATCGTCGATGCGTTGGAGAAACACGGTGAGGTTATCTCATGCGATCTCGAATTTCCGGTGACGACGATCCCGTGGATGCATCGCCGCATTCCGGTCCACCTCGTGAAGTCGGCGGATGGTGTGGTGCAGCCCGATCATCTGCGCGCGGCGATGAACACGCGTACCGGAATCATCGCGCTGAGTTACGTGCAATACTCGAACGGCTTTCGTTCCGATCTCGAAGAGCTCGGCATCATCAAGGGCAGTCACGCGCTGGTCGTGAACGCGAGCCAGGCGGCGGGCGTGTTTCAGATCGACGTGAAGCGAATGAAGATCGACGCGCTGTGTGCGACGGGACACAAGTGGATGCTGTCGGGTTACGGCTCCGGGTTTGTTTATTTGAGTCGCGAACTGCAAGAAGCTACGCAACCGCGCGAGATCGGTTGGCTCAGTGTGAAAGAACCTTACGATCTGCGAAACAACGAAGTGCACTTGCGCCACGCTGTTTCCGCACGAAGCGAGCTGGGCTGTCCGCCTTTCGCGGGCATCTTCGCGCTGGGCGCGTCGATCCAGATGATGCAGTCGATTGGACCAGCAAACATCGAGGCGCGTGCCCTCGAACTCAATCGGCAATTAACGACGCGTTTGGATGAGGCTGGGTGGAAGGTACTGTCGCCTCTAAGTGCCGAGCGCTATCGCTCCGCGGAAACGCTCGTTGCTGATCACAATCCGGCAGAGGTTGTCAGCAAACTCGCGTCGGAAAACATCTTCGTGACTCAGAAACCGGAAGGCTTCCGGGTTGCTACTCACTTCTTCAACAACGACGCCGACATCGAAAACCTGATCGATATCCTGCTTGGTTAACAGTTCAGCCACAGACTTTCACAGACAACACGGACAAACGAAGTAGAGAGGAAGAACTGTAACTGCCTTTCCTGTCTGTGTTCATCTGTGTCCGTCTGTGGCCAGTTCCTCGGCTACGCCTTCTTCGCTTTCGCTTTACTCTTCGATTTCTTTGGACCATTGGCAGCAGGAGCACCCGCCCCGAAGAGCTTACGCGCAAGCGACACGAACTTCTGCATGATCGGTGAATCGTAACCGTTACTCAGTTGCGCGATGCCCAGCTCCCAGTTGATCTCCGCGCCTTCGATCCACCAACGCACCAGCCGCCCCTTCTCAACATCATCTTTCACTGACTGCAGCGGCACGATCCCGACGCCCATGTCTTCTTCAACCATACGCCGGATTGCCTGCTGCCGGCTCAACTCCATCGCCACACGGATCGTCACGCCCGCTTGCGCAAAAAACTGATCGATCAAGCGCCGCGTGTTGCCGCCGCGTTCGCCAAGAATCAACCTCTCACCCGCCAGCGTGTAAGCGCTAACTGTCTTCTGTTTCGCCAGCCGATGACGCGGCGAAGCAATCGCGACCAGTTGATCTTCACTCAGCCGTTCAGTCTTGATGCCGCGCACATCAACCGGTAGCGAAACAAACGCAATATCGACCTCACCCGCGAGAATCTGATCGACCAGCACCTCGCTCGTTCCCGAAACGACGGAGATCTCCGCCGCCGGATGCTGCTTGCGCAACTCTTTCAGAATCGCCGGCAATTGCTCAGTCAAGACCATCGCGGACGCACTCCCGATACGCAAACGCCCGCGTTCAGCGCCGGCGAGTTCCGCGATCTCATCGAGCGCCGCGTCATGTTCGCGGAGGATGTGACGTGCGCGCCGCAACAGTTGCTCGCCCGCTTCGGTCAGAATCACATGCCGCGGCGCACGCACAAACACGCGCGCGCCGATTTCCGATTCGAGTTGTCTAATCTGCATGCTGATCGCAGCCTGGGTCACGTGCACGCGCGACGCACCCGCAGTGAAGGTCCCAGTCTCCGCGATGGCCACGAAGGCCCTTAATTGGCGTATTTCCACAACCGTCTCCGCATATCAAGATGAATTATCACAATAATAAAATCTTTTAGTTTCCATTATAAGTCATCGGCTCCTAGAATGGAGCGAAAATGTTCAAGCAAGTGTTTTTTGGACCAGCCGAGCCCCGATTGTGAGCACCGAACGACGTACAGCAGATCTCTCCGCGCCCAGACGCCTGCACACGCAAAATTCGGTGGTCGGTGTTGACGGCGGCGGCACCAAGACGGACGCCGTCATTCTCGACGCACAGCAGCACGTGATCGGCGAAGGCCAGGCTGGCCCATCGAATCCGCTGCGCGTCGGTGTCGCAGGCGCCGCCGCCGCGGTGCGCGAAGCGATCGATAGCGCCTGTGCGTCGGCGAAACTGCGGCGCGCGGATCTCGTCGCGGCCCAGATTGGCCTGGCTGGTGCGCGGCGGCGGGAACTACGCGAACGCATGCGCGAAACACTCATGCCACTCGGTATCGGCGACATTGAGATCGTTACTGACGCCGAGATCGCTTTGTACGGCGCAACCGGCGGCGCGCCCGGACTCGTCGTCATCGCCGGGACCGGTTCCATCTGCTGCGGCATCAACACGCGCGGCAAACGCTTCTGCGCCGGTGGTTGGGGACCGATCGCCGGTGACGAGGGTGGCGGCGCGTGGCTCGCGCGCCGCGCGTTGCGCGCTGTCGCGTATGCTTCAGATGGCCGTGGTCCAAAAACGCTCCTGACCGAACTCGCCGCCGCTTACTTTCACGTCACGGATCCCGACGATCTGACCACTGCGATCTACGCTCCGACAATCACCAACGAACGGCTGGCGGGTTTTGGACGCGACGTTGTCGACGCAGCCAAACGCAAGGATCCGGCAGCGTTGCAAATCGTCGTTGATGGCGGCAGAGAGTTGGGCTACTCGGCCGCGGCGGTGATTCGTTACTTGCAGATGGAACGCGAGCGTTTTCAGGTGGCGTACGTCGGCGGCGTATTTCGCTCGGCGGGCGATCTGATGCTCGATCCGCTCCGCGAGGAAGTGAAAAAGGTGGCGGCGCGCGCCTATTTTGAACCACCGCATTTCGCTCCGGCCGTCGCTGCCGCTAGAATGGCGCGCGAACGCATGAACCATATCGCTCTCGCAGTCTGATCCCAGATGAGTACTGAAACCGGCGCCGAGCTTCCGATCACTGAACAAGAAAATCCCCGTTCAAGGAATCTGAGTTCTCAATCGGCGCGCGAGATCGTCGCGTTGATGAACGCGGAAGATGCGACGGTTGCGGCAGCGGTGGAACTCGTGCTCGACGACGTGGCGAAAGCGATTGAGGAAACAGTTGAGCGGTTACACAAAGGGGGAAGGCTTTTTTACGTCGGCACGGGAACGTCAGGTCGATTGGGAGTGCTCGATGCTTCGGAGTGTCCGCCGACGTTTGGTGTGTCGCCGCAGTTGGTCCAGGGTGTGATCGCGGGTGGTTACGATGCGTGTCATCGCGCGGTTGAAGCCTCCGAGGACGACGAGAACGCCGGTGGGACTGATCTACAGCAACGGGATTTGACGAATAAAGACGTGGTGGTCGGGATCGCGGCTTCGGGCAAGACGCCGTATACGATCGGGGCAGTGAAGTACGCGCGTTCACTGGGCGCGTTTACCGTAGGTTTGACGTGCGTGCCCGGTTCGCCGCTCACGCGTGAGGCGGAGTTGAGCATCGTGCCGGTGGTTGGACCAGAAGTGTTGACCGGATCGAGTCGCTTGAAAGCCGGCACCGCGCAGAAGATGGTGCTCAACATGATCTCGACCGCGACGATGGTTGGGCTTGGATACGTGAGCGGCAATCGCATGTCCAACTTGCAGGCGCGCAACACAAAACTACGCGAGCGCGCGGTGCGCATCGTAGCTGCGGAGAGCGGCCGTAGTGAGGCAGAGGCAACAAGCGCGCTTGAAGCTAGCGGCTGGAAGGTTCCCGATGCTGTTGCGCGGCTGAAAAACTCCTGATGCTTGGCAGCTTGGTCCCAAGAGTCGGTTGCGAACTGATTTCTCTGTGCAACCTCCGTGTTCTCTGTGTCTCCGTGGTTAACCAATTCACGGCAAACATGCACCACAGAGACACAGAGAACACGGAGGTTGCACAGAGAAGAACGATCATACGATTCTTGTGCTCGGCTAAAACTCCTGAATGAAAGCTCTCGATCTCATCATCATCTTCGGCTACCTGATCGGGATTGTCGTGTTCGGCACCTGGTTCGGGCGCAAGCAGGAGACAACCAGCGACTACTTTCTCGGCGACCGATCGGTGCCGTGGTGGGCGGTTGCATTCTCGATCGTTGCGACGGAAACCTCGACGATCACTTTTATCTCAGTGCCGGGAATCGCTTTTGCACGTGCCGGAAACTTCCAGTTTCTCCAGCTCGTCTTCGGCTACCTGCTCGGCCGCGTCGTGATCTCCATCCTGTTCATCCCGTCTTACTTTCGCGGCGAGTTGTTGACCGTGTATCAACTCCTCGATCGACGCTTCGGCGGCAAGATCAAGATGCTGGCCGCGTCGTTATTCGTCGTGATGCGCAACATCGCCGACGGGATTCGGTTGCTGCTCACGGCGATCGTGCTCGCCGCGGTCTATACGTCGTTTCAACCGGGTGCGAACGTGGAAGCGATCACCGTCGGCTCGATCGTGCTCATCGGCGTGGCGATGATCATCTTCACGTACTTCGGCGGTATGGAAGCGGTGATCTGGGTAGAGGTCGTGCAGCTCGGGATCTACATTGCCGGTGCACTTGCGGCAGCGATCATTTTGGTGAATTCGATTGATGGCGGCTTGGCAACGGCGAACGCGCTTGCGCATCAGTTTGGCAAGTATTCCGTCTTCGACTTCACTTTCAACTTCACCAAGACTTACACGTTCTGGTCGGGACTCATCGGCGGCTGCTTTTTAACTATGAGCACGCACGGAACGGATCAGTACCTGGTGCAACGTTACCTCTGCACCGACCGTCCGCGTAACGCAACGATCGCGTTGCTGACGAGTGGTGCGATCGTGCTCGCGCAGTTCATCGGGTTTCTTTTTATCGGCGTGTTGCTCTTCGCGTTTTACTATCCAAATGTAGATCAGTTCACGAGCGGCGACCGCGTGTTTCCCGACTTCATCACGAAGCACATGCCGAGCGGATTGTCAGGTCTTGTAGTGGCTGCGATCTTTGCGGCGGCGATGTCGTCATCGCTCAACTCGATTGCCGCCACAGCGGTTAACGATCTTTACAAGCCGTTTCGTCCCGCGCGCAGCGACAAACATTATTTGCGCGTCTCGCACGTGCTGACGCTGGTCTGGGGCATCGTGCAGATCGGCGTCGCCTTAGCGGTGCGCAACCAGCCTGGTTCGGCGCTGAACAAGGCACTATCGATAGCTTCGCTGATCAATGGTCCGATACTCGGAGTGTTTCTCGTCGGCACGTTCTTGCGTCGCGTCAGTCAGCCGCCGGCGCTGATCGGCATGATCGTGAGCAGCGCGGTGATGCTTTACGTTTTCTTCGTGCGCACCGACATCGCCTGGACGTGGTACGTCTTCATAGGCAGTCTGATTACGTTCGTGGTTTCGTGGGTGGCAAGCTTTGCCTTCGCGCCCGCGCCAGCGGAGATGAGTGATGAACTCTCGCTTTAGGCTCAAATCGTGGTTTTTATCTGTGTTATCCCTGTTACTGGTGGTAACGCTCGGTATTTCTGCGCCACCAGCAAAGCCATACAAACGCGAACCGTCACCAGCCGCGCTAAAGTGGGCCAATGAGCAACTAAAGCGCATGTCCCTCGACGAGAAGATCGGCCAACTGATCTCCGTCGGCATAAACGCGACTTTTCTCAACCAGGACTCCGAAGCCTACCGCACTCTCAAACACTACATCGAAGACGACAAGGTCGGCGGCCTCATTCTCTTCCGCGGTCCCGTCTACGAATCTGTCATCCTCGTCAACCGCATGCAGCAACTCGCGAAGTATCCACTACTGATCTCCGCGGATCTCGAAGCCGGCGCCGGCATGCGCTTCGACGACACAGTCAACTTTCCCTGGAACATGGCCGTCGCCGCGACCGGCAATCCCGACTACGCCCGCCGCCAGGGCGAGATCACCGCCCGCGAAGCGCGCGCACTCGGCGTGCACCAGATCTTCGCGCCCGTAGTCGACGTCAACAACAACGCCGCCAATCCCGTCATCAACGTCCGCTCGTACGGTGAAGATCCGGCAGAGGTCGCACGTTTCGCCGCCGCGTTTACCGAAGGCGCACAAGCAGCGGGCGTGATCGCGACTGCGAAACACTTTCCCGGCCATGGCGACACCGCAGTCGATTCACATCGCGGCCTGCCCGAGATCAACGTCGGCCGCGAACGGCTCAACACAGTTGAGTTCGTTCCGTTCAAAGCTGCCGTCAACGCAGGCGTCGGCGCGGTAATGACTGGCCACATCGCGCTGCCGCAGATCGACCCGACGGCGGTCAAGCCTTTGCCGCGTGACGTGAAGAGTAAACCGATCGACACGGACGAAGCCGGCGAGATCGTCGAAGAGAAAGCCACGATGCCCGCAACGATGTCGCCCGTGCTGGGCCACATCCTGCGCAACGATCTCAACTTTCACGGAATGATCGTTACGGACGCACTCAGCATGAGTGGTCTGACGATCTATTTCACGCAGGAAGAAGCCGCAGTGCGCGCACTCGAAGCGGGCGCGGACATGCTGCTGAAACCGGCCGACGTCGATGCGGCGTTTCGCGGTGTGCGCGAAGCGATGAAGAGCGGGCGCATCAGTGAGGCTCGCGTCGAAGAATCCGCGCGCAGGATCATGACTGCGAAGTACGACCTCGGTCTCGTCGAGCAGCGACTCACGCCAATTGACTCGATCGATCGTGTCGTCGGCAGTAGCGACGTAGTCGCGCTCGCGACCGAGATCGCCGAGCACGCGATCACGCTCGTGCGCGACGAAGACAAAGTCGTGCCGTTGAAGAACCTGAAACCAGAAACGAAGATCTTCAATCTTGCAATTACCAACGGTGACGATCGGCTTTGGGTAGCGAATGCGTTTGTCTCGCAGCTTGCGAGCAGTGGCGTGAAGGTCGAAACGATCGTGCTCGACGATCGCTCGAGTGAAAGAGAAGTGCAGAAAGCGATCGAGCGCGCCAAAGCGGCAGATCTGATCTTTGCGTCGCTCTACGGTCGTGTGCGTTCGGGGCAGGTGTCGAGTGTGGGAGTTCCGAATGCGGGCGCGCGAGCTTTGAACACTCTGCTCGCCGCGAAGGCGCCCATAATTGGAATCAGTTTTGGCAATCCATATCTGTTGCAGAGTTTTCCGGAGCTGCAAACGTATCTTGTCGCTTACGGCGACATGCCGAGTTTGCAACAGGCGACCGCGCGCGCCCTCCTCGGGCAAATCGATATCACCGGGAAGCTGCCGATCTCGCTGCCCGGGTTGTATCCGCGCGGGACAGGCATTCAAGTTAAGGCGAGCAAATGATGAGGACCGGAACACTTTATCTCGACGATCACTTGGCTGGATCTTCTCTGTGCCTCTGTGTCTCTGTGGTCAATAAATCTCCTGGTAAAAACCAACCACAGAGGCACAGAGGCACAGAGAAATCAGTTCGCAACCGCTTTTTTTTGCAAAGCTGGGCCGGACTGAAACTTTCATTAGTCCTTCTGGTGGTGGCCGAGTCCACACTGGGCCAACTGCCGTTTGCGAAACCCGAATCCGTCGCGGTCTCGTCAACGCGGCTCGCGCAAATGGATGCGGCGATCAACAGCGAGATCGCGCAGCATCACTTGCCGGGCGCGGTGGTCCTGGTCGGCCGTAAGGGCCGCGTGATCTGGCAGAAGGCTTACGGCGCTCGGGCAGTCCAGCCGGCACGCGAACCGATGACCGTCGACACGATCTTCGATCTCGCAAGCCTTACGAAAGTCGTGGCCACCGCGACGAGCATCATGATCCTCATCGAACGCGGCAAAGTGCGTCTCAACGATCCCGTCTCAACTTACATTCCCGACCTCAAAGGCGAGGACAGGGAAAAGATCACCATCGAAGACCTGCTGACGCATCGCTCCGGCTACGCGCCCGATTTCGATCTGCGCGAACGCTGGACCGGCTACGACGAAGCGATCAAGCACTTAATCAAAGAGCCGTTGCGCAATCCACCGGGCACTCGTTTCGTTTACAGCGACATAAACTTCATCACGCTCGGCGAGGTCGTGAAGCGCGTCAGCGGAATGCCGCTCGATCAGTTTGCACAGCAGAACATTTTTCAACCTCTCGGCATGCGCGACACGACGTTTCGTCCCAGCGCAACCCTGCGCGCGCGCATCGCACCGACTGAAAATCGCCGCGGCCAGTTGAGCTACCTCGGCGACACGCCCGGAAACATCGGCGCTGAAGGCGACGTCTGGTTGCGCGGTCAGGTGCACGATCCGACGTCGTATCGAATGGGTGGCGTCGCCGGACATGCCGGTCTCTTCTCAACCGCGAAAGATCTTGCAATCTACTGCCAGATGATCCTTAACGGCGGCTCCTACGGATCGGTTCGTCTTTTGTCCCCATTATCCGTCGCCGAGATGACTCGGCCACGCCTGGTCTCGAACGCCGGCGGCACACGCGGTCTCGGCTGGGACATCAACACGAACTTCTCCAGCAATCGCGGCGAGCTCTTTCCACTCGGCTCTTTCGGCCACACCGGGTTCACCGGCACGTCCATCTGGATCGATCCGGCAAGCCAGATGTTCGTTATCTTTCTCAGCAACCGCGTGCACCCGGACGGTAAAGGCGACGTTGGCCCATTGCGCAGCCGCGTCGCCTCGATCGTTGCCGGCGCGATCACCGACGCGTCGGTGGCCCAACACGCGCGCGAACAAACTGCAAACTACTACGCCGAGATCGTCAAGGCACTCCAGCAATTCGCGCCGCGCAACGAAGGCACGGCTTCGTCGGTTAAAGTCCTGACCGGCATCGACGTGCTCGAACGCGACAACTTCAAACCACTCGCCGGACTCCGTCTCGGTCTCATCACGAATCACACGGGCCGCAATCGCGATGGACGTCAAACGATCGACGTGCTGAACAAAGCGCCCGGCGTCAAGCTCGTCGCGCTCTTTTCGCCCGAACACGGCATTCGCGGTGTTGCCGATGACAAGGTAAGCGACTCAAAAGACGAAGCCACCGGCTTGCCGATCTATTCGCTTTACGGCGAGACGCGCCGTCCCAAACCCGAGCAACTCAAGAATCTCGACGCGCTCGTTTACGACATTCAGGACGTCGGCGTGCGCTTCTATACTTACATCTCGACGCTCGGCTACGTGCTAGAAGAAGCGGCGAAAGCGAAACTACCGGTGTTCGTACTCGATCGCCCGAACCCAATCGACGGCGTCGACGTCGAAGGCCCGATTGCCGACAGCGACAAGCTCTCGTTCACTTCGTATCACACGATTCCGACGCGTCACGGGCTGACGATCGGCGAGTTGGCCCAACTCTTCAACCGGCAGCGAAACATCGGCGCGGATGTGCGGGTGATCAAGATGGAAGGCTGGCGGCGTTCGATGTGGTTTGACGAGACAAACCTCACCTGGATCAATCCGTCGCCGAACATGCGCAGTCTCACTGAAGCGACGCTATATCCGGGCGTTGGTCTCCTGGAGACGACGAACGTTTCCGTCGGACGGGGCACTGACACGCCGTTTGAGATCGTCGGCGCGCCGTGGATTCAGGGCGACAAACTCGCTGACTATCTCAACCCGCGCGGTATTCCCGGCGTGCGCTTTGTGCCGCTGCGCTTCACGCCCAGCGCTTCGGTCTTCAAAGGCGAGCAGTGTGGCGGCGTGAACATCATCATCACGGATCGCGTCGCGTTTCGGCCGTTGCTCACGGGGATCGAAATAGCGCTCGCGTTGCGACAGTTGTATCCGAACGACTGGAAGATCGATAGCTACGAGCGTCTGCTGGTGAACGCCGACACGCTCGCGCGCATCAAGCGCGGCGAGAGCGCGCGCGACATCGTCGAATCGTGGAATGCATCGTTACAAGAGTTTCGCCGCGCACGCGCTGAGATCCTGCTGTACAACTAGAGCCACAGACGAACACAGACAAACACCGACACTGAATAAGGTTGCTGTTCGTGTTCGTCCGTGTCATCAGTGGCAGTTATCAAAAGAATAAAAAACTTTAGCTACCATTATTCCAGCGACGTGACTATAATCCGCCGCGGTTTTAACTCAACCCCGCTTCAACAAAGCCAACAGAATGAGAGGATGAAATGAGAAAAGCTCCCCTGGCATTTTTGCTCTTGACGTTCTGTCTCGTCGTCGTTGCAAACGGTCAAGGAACGACTTCACGCGTAACCGGAAGAGTGCAGGACGCCAACGGCGCCGCGATCCCCGGCGCCTTGGTCACACTCACGAACGAGGCTACCGGAGTCTCTTTCAACGCGCAGACGAGTGATAGCGGCACATACGCGTTTGACCTGGTCCAGGTCGGTAACTACACCGTCTCGATCGAGAAGCAGGGTTTCAAAAAATTCGTCAGCCAGAACAATGCTATCAACGTCAACCTGCCGACGACGGTGAACGCCACGCTCGAAACCGGCGTGGTGCAGGAGACGGTGCTCGTGCCCGCAGCCGGCGAACAAGTGCAAGTGAGCACGTCGGGAAATCTCGGCACGACGATCGAGCAGCGCACGCTCGAGAGTCTTCCCATCGTCGGCACGCGCGGACGTAATCCGCTCGACCTCCTGAACTTTCAACCGGGCGTCGTGTTTGGCGGCAACACCGGCGGCGCGGTCAACGTCAACGGCTCGCGCGATCGTTCGTTCAACTTCACGCTCGACGGCATCGACATCAACGAATCGACCGCCGGCGGTTCTAACTTCACGCCGCTAAGGCCGAACCCGGATTCAGTGCAGGAGTTTCAGGTAGTGACGAGTAACTTCACCGCCGAGCTCGGACGCAGCAGCGGCGCACAAGTCACTCTCGTCACCAAGTCCGGCTCAAACGATTTTCACGGCAACCTCTTTGAGTACTACCGCACGCCGGCGCTCGACGCGAAGGCGTATCCCACCACGATCGCCGGACTGCCGAAAGATCAATTCGTGCAGCACATCTTCGGCGGCAGTCTCGGTGGTCCACTCTTCAATCCCGGTTTTGGCGAAGGCAGCCGTACCGGCTGGTTGCGCGACAAGGCCTTCTTCTTTGTGAACCTGCAACTGCTGCGCGCTTACGACACCGCGCTCGTCACGCGCACCGTCTACACGCAGCAAGCGCGACAAGGTCTGTTTCGTTACGTCGTCGGCCGCGCCAACGCGCCGGCGGGCACTTCGACAGCCGCGGTCAACGGCAGCGGCGCTGCGCTCTTGCCAAACTGCAACGGCGCGCCACCGACCAACGCGCCCTGTATCGCTTCATACAACATCGCCGCGAACCCAACGGGTGTCGGTCTCGATCCGACGCTCGCCGGATTCATCAATGCGATGCCGCTACCGAACAACTTCACGACGGGCGATGGCTTGAACACCGCCGGTTTCAACTTCGGTTCACCCGAACGCGAGCGGCAGTATGATTTCGTCAGCAAGTTTGATTTCAACCTGCGCAACAACAGCCTGCTCTACGTTCGCTATGCTCAGGGTAGCCAGAGCACTTTCGGTGATGCGGCGAACGCCGGTCGACCAATCTTTCCTGATTCGCCGAACTTCGTAGATACAGGCCGCACGCCGAAGAACCTGGCAATCAACTGGCGCTGGTCGCCGACTGCGAACGTCACAAACGAAGCGATCTTCGGTCTCAGCAAGTACTTCTTCACGTTCGCGACGCCGTTTCCGGATCCGAACCTTCCGTTTGCTTTCATCAACGTTGCCACCGCGAACACGAATTTCTCTTACAACGCGCGCGGCGTACGCACGTTGCAATACATCGATAACCTGACTTTCATTCACGGCTCACACACGCTCAAGGGCGGCATCAACTTCCGCTTCAACCGGCATCGCGACGATCGCTCGAGCGTTGCGGGTTCCGGGATTGAACCAGTCGTGACCTTTAGCAGGACGGCGGCGAGTTTCACTGGATTTGGCTTGCCCGCGTCTGGCAGCACGAGCATTAACGCAAACGATCTGACGCGTTTGCAGAATACGATCGTCGATGAGCTCGGACGCGTTGGATCGGTGTCGCAGGCGTTCGTGCTCGATCCGAGTAATCCGTCTGCCTTCGCGCCTGCCGGAACGCGCTGGCTCAACGAAGCAAACTACACTGAGCTGGATTTCTACTTTCAGGATAACTGGCGCGTGCGGTCCAATCTCGTCCTTGATTTGGGTGTGCGCTGGGAACCGAAGTTGAAGCCCAGCGTCGATGGACGTCCGATCCTCGTTCCCGATCAACCGGTGAAGCTGGGTGCAGCGCCGTCAAATACACTGAAGTGGGTTGAGGGTGATTTATTCGATAGCGACTTCAGCAAGATCATGCCGTCGGTGGGTTTCGCATGGGATCCGTTCAAGAGCGGCAAGACTTCTGTTCGCGGCAACTACCGCATGGCGTCGGACCGGTTCGCCACGTTCCTGTTCGGCTCGTCGATCTTTCAAAGCACGCCGGGCAACAACACGGCCGCGACGAATTCGACGTTCGGCGCCGGTGGTGGTCTCTATCGTAATCTTGGACCGGTAATCGCTTCGTTGACGCCGACGCAGACGCCAGCGCAACTGCGGCAACCGCCTGCGTTCAGCACCAACTCGATCAGCGTGATCGATCCCGACTTGCAGTATCCGCAAGTTCACGAATGGTCGTTGAGCGTGCAGCGCGAGGTTGGCAACAACGTCGTAGAAGTGAACTATATCGGCAAGCACGCGGTGCATCTGCTCGGTGGTTACAACGTGAACCAGGTGAACATCTTCGCGAACGTGCCGAGTGTCACGAGCGAAGCAAACTTCCTCGATGCTTTCAACAAGATCAGGGCGAGCTCGACTTACAACAGCCCGCTGATCAACTTGATCATGTCAGGCAATGCGGCCAACAACGGCGGCACCGCGAGGTTCCGCGCGCTCAACACGACCAACATTCCGCAGGGCAGCGTCGCGGCTGCGGCGCTGGTGGTTTCGCAAAAGACCTGCGCCTCTGATGACGTCACGGCGGGAATTTGTACGAACGCGCAAATCGGCCGGCGGTTGCTCGATCTCTACGGCTTCCCGTTCCTGCTGCAACCATATCCGCAGTTCACCGGTGGTCTGAACGTTTTCGATAGTAACGACTACTCGATGTATCACGGCTTGCAGATGATCTTCCGCCGCCGCATCAACAATGGTCTCGGGTTCCAGTTTGCTTACACCTTGTCGAAGTCGAAAGACAATCGCTCGTGGGATCCGTCGCTGAGCACGATCTCGTCGGGCTCAGTGCAGTCAGCTTCGAGCACGCCTTTCGATCTGCGCGATCGCAGTTTGAACTACACGTGGTCAGACTTCGATCGGCGTCACGTTTTCCAGGGCACTTACACGTATGATTTGCCGTTCGGCAAAGGCCGGCGGTTCTTTGGCGGCATGCCGAGCGTGCTGAACTACATCATCGGTGGCTGGGAAACGGCGGGCACGGTGCTTTGGGCGTCGGGCAGACCGTTCACGGTTTATTCGGGCATCAACACGGTGAGCAGCGTGGTCCAATCGACTGCCGATTGCAACGGCTGCACACGACACAGTGGTCACCTTGTTCTGGAAAGTGGGCGCAATTTCTGGTTCGACGCGTCGACGCGCAGTCAGTTCTCGGCGCCTGTTCCGGGTTCGATTGGCAACACGGGCCGCAACTTCTTCCTCGCGCCGAACTATTTCCAGTGGGATTCGTCGTTGTCGAAGAAATTCAGGATCACGGAGCGCGTGAATTTCGATCTCCGTTTTGACGCGCGCAACGTTCTGAACAACCCTTCGTTCGACAACCCGACGGCTGTGATCACCTCCACCATCTTCGGCCGCATCAACGACAGCGTGACGAACAACGCACGGAGGATTCAGGTCTCAGGCAAGCTGAGCTTCTAGTTGATCCGATAGACCAGCATTTTGAGTCAGCCACAGATTACACAGATTCGTCCGTGTAACCTGTGGCTGTTTTTCTGACAGGTTTTGATTACGGATTGCTGTTCTTGCAGAACGCAACCTCATCAAACAATGCGTCAGGGATTGAGTCGCCGGTCGTTAGCAGGAGCGGTGCCGACAGCTTGACGATGTAGGCACAGTCCTCGAGATCAGCGATGTTAAAGTCATTCGTGGCCGTGCCGAAACGGTTGTCGGCCGTGCCGCCTGCGGCCGGCGTGAAGGTGTAGGGACCACCTGGTCCTTCCATCCGGATGGAGAATGAACCGAGGTTCGGGTGCGCGGCGGTGTACTTAACCGTCAGCGAGTTGGTGATCTCGGTGCAGCCGGCGCCAGCCAGTTCCTGAATATCAAGCGAGGCCACTCCCAACTGCCCATCCACCGTGTGCGGAACCCACGAGCCGTTCTTCGAAACGTTGTCATAAAGCGTGTTCATGACCGCGAGACGAATGCAGGTACCGGCGAACTGCTCGCTGCCCGCGACAGGCACGCCGCCGATTGCCTCCCGCACTTTCATCCGCAGCGAGTAATAGAAGTCGCGCCCGAGCACAGCGTTTGGTGGCCCAGCGGTCTCGCCCGCTTGCACCGCCGACTCGTCAATGGTCCCGAACGCACGCAACGTCTGCGAGATGAGATTGATGAAGCCTGGGTAGGAACCTGTGCTCGGGACGAAGTTGCCTTGCGCCCCGAAGACATTGCTCTCCTGCGGCACACGCACCCAGCCGTCAGGCGACACTTGCGGGACGAGCACGTTTGGACCGGCCACGCCGTTGAGGATGTAGTCCTTCGTCTCGACCGGGTTGGGGAAGGCTCCGGTGAAGTGTTCCCATGTGCCGATGTTGGTCGGCGCGATCTGCCCCAGTGGGATCTGTGTGTAGCCCCCGAGCACGTTGGTCGTCGGGTCGTAGGCTGCGACCTCGAAGGCATACTCCAGCGGGTTTCCGTTCTTCGTCTTTGCCAGGATGCCGTTCAATCTCAACGTAGCGAAAAAGGCGCGATTGTCAGCGAGCGTCAGCCCGTCACCGCCAGCCCCGCTGTCTATTTGCGTGAGAAAATTGTAACCGCCGATCTTGTTGAAGACCGAAAGCGTCTCGGTGGTGGTCGGCGGAACCTTGTCCTTATCTATACATAGGTCAACACAGGTGCAGGGACCGCGGTTCTCACGTTGCGGAGTGCGACCCGCTGAGCGCGGTTCGGCGAGCAAGGCTGTGCCGAGCAGCGTCTCGACACGAAAGTAGATATCTGGTCCACCGACCCACTCGACGTTAATCCACGGCGAGAAGGGCGTGACGCGGAAGTTCTGGGGCGTGTAGTAAATGCGGAAGTGACCCCCGGCATCCGTAATGTCGGAGCCAAGCGGGTCGTCCTGGAGCCAGTCGACGTCAAAGGCACGCACCCTGACGTTGGGGACCGGAACATGAGTATCCTTTCCCTGCTCGCAGACCGTGACGCGACCGCAGATGACCCACACGCCGAAGCGCGCGCGGATCAAGCACCAGAGGCGCGCAGGCAGGCAGTATTCCCAGCCGTACAGGAGTTCGCCCTGCTCGCGCTCGCGCCAGAGAGGCTGGATGGTGGTGACGCTGAACTGGATCGGTTGGGGTTCGTGATGCGGCGGCAGATGCGGCGGGACGGTACCACAATAAACATCTACTTCGAACGGTTCGCCGTTGTACTTCTGCCCTTCGCCTAACTCGAAGGAGAAATTGCCGTCTTTATCGGTCTCGGCTTCAGCGATGAGGAGCTGTTCTTTCTCTGCCACCTGTTCGTCAGTCAGGATGGCGAAAGTGTCCTTCGGGGCGGCGACGGCCAGGGTCGTAACGTCACGGCCTTGGCCGATTCGGTAGAGTCTGATTTTAACGAGAGAGAGCGGCTCCAGACACTGGTCACAGATATAGCCACAGAGCCGACCTTTGAAAATGTATGCCATGTTGATTTAACTCCTTGCCCGCGCGTCAGAGGGCGGGGCGGTTGGCCTTCAACTGAAGGTATGAGGTTTCATAGCGGTCGCAACCTGGCTAGTCGTGAACGAGAAGTTCGTGGCGACTCGAGGAATAGTCAGAAGCGAGAAAGAGCGAGGCTGAGCGGTTCAGCAAGTGAATTAATCGAGAGCAACGCTTGTGCCATGTGGGCCACCACCCTCGCGCGCGCCGGATTCAGCGGGCCTTATGGCCCATCGCCGCGTACGGTGGTCCGATCGGTGTTCACAAAAGGTGAGACTCAAACGGGCGAATGTATACGGTTGTAGACAGTTATTTTTATCGGCTCGCTAGTTTCGTCTCGCTTGATCGTGTGTCCTGAACTAGTCTACAGGCGAGAGCGTGATGAGTGAATGAAATAACTGCCGCCAGATAATGTCCTAAGCGTGATCGAAACCGTCCAGGATCGTCGTGATCGTCTGGCTGAAGGGATGCGGCTTCGCCGCCGGATGTGAGGCGTGGCTCTGCCACGCCGGAGCGGGTTCAAAAAGGCAAGGGGCCAAGCCCCTCGTTCGGGCTGAGCCCGGGACCAAGGGCAAGCCCACCTGACTGGCCAGAGATTGACGGCGTGGCAGAGCCACGCCTCACATCCGGCGGCGAAGCCGTAAATCTGACATCCGGCGGCGAAGCCGTAAAGCTCACATCCGGCGGTGA
>JADMIO010830202.1_pt1 | contig 32665 bp, 21 predicted proteins | sample 8958161 | NCBI WGS metagenome assembly JADMIO01 (sample SAMN16585339, study PRJNA669376) | soil metagenome | isolation source: Crop rotation soil | place: USA: Cullars Rotation, Alabama | collected 2011
CTTTCCCTGCCATTACGTCTGACATATCCCACTTATCGGATTCAAAAGCCAGATAACGCACCACTTTATTTTGAGCAAATTTTTTACTACTTAAAATGTGAATGCCCCTGGCCAATATCCTTACCACTGGTAAAAGAATAACAAAGATGAAGATTAATGCGCCAACTAGCACAGCATCTGGTTTAGGCTGTTGCACCAATGTTGTAACTAAGCCAAAGAGGCTTTTACTTTGAAAAAATAATACTTGGTTTTCAAAAGTAACCCTTTGCCCCATTAACATAAAATTAAAAGACTGTATCTGAGCATCAACTTCTATGATAGATGCTGTTATTCCAACGGCCAGCAAAACAAGGGCAAATAGCAGCGACATGATAAAATGCACCGTATATAGATGCATCTTTTTTCTCATCACCAACCATAATAAAGCGGCTAATAAAACACATCCCAGCATGGCATATGTATAATAATAAGTAGTTGTACGGATAGCAGCCAGGCGGCTACTGATCACTTTATTATAAGTTTCCGCATCTGAAACCTGGTATTTCTTGTACAAATACTTGGTCACCTCATAATTGACAACACTGGTACTATCATATGTTTGCTTTTCAAGCTGGGCCAGTTTGCTGTTGACAATGCCTTTAAGTCTGTCCTGGCTGGCAGAACTAGTCACTTTATCGATTATCGTTTTAGCGAAGGACGGCACCTGGGCCTGAATTTCGTCAATATTGACCAGCGTATTAAATGCAAACTTCTTCAATTTACCGCCTAAGGATTTTTGAGGTTTGTTGATCTCGGCAGCCGTCTTATTTAGCAGCTCATGAAGCTGTGCCTCCACCTCTGCCAGCAAGGCTTTCTTTTGAGTCGGGGTCATATGATAATTGCTTATCTGCGGCTTGACAACCGCTGAAATTCTGTCCCGCCACTGATCTAAAGAAAATATTCCGAAAGTAATGCTATTGGACAAATAATAATCTTCCTTAATCTGTACCTGCTCTGCAGAAAGTGCAGACAGGCGGTAACCGAAAAAAGCCTCTCCGCAAAACAGGATGCTTAAGCCAAGAACGAGTATGATATGTGGCAAACCAAATTTTCCAGTGGCCGGTATTGTACCTTGCGTTGTCAAAGCGGTAACAGGTTAAGTGATTGTTATTGCGATTTGTGAGGTGTAATAAATTTCAGGATGGTAGATAAAATAAGGCCATAAAGCACAAAACTGATGAATACAATATAACCTGGTTGTAAAGCCGTATTATTTGTCGTGAGGATGGTCAAAAAATCGCTTTTGACGTTCAGGCTGGCTAGCTGGCCTTCTAACAAACCGTTCAAACCGATGTACGCCATCAATATAGCTATTACAATGACATCAGCCATACTCCATTTACCGGATTGAAAGGCGAAATACCTGATCACTTTATTTTCAGCCAGTTTCCTTTTGCTCAATATGTGAATACCGGTAGAGGTTAACTTCATGATTGGGAAAAGGATACTAAACGCAAGGATCAAAATACCTACGCCTATGGAATCAGCACCCGGCTGTTTAATCAATACCTCTACTACATCAAGGATGCTTTTACTTTGAAAAAATAATACCTGATCTTTAAAAACCACATGCTCCCCCAACAGAACAAAATCCAGCGATCGGACACGGGCATCAACCTCAATCATCGACGCGGTCAGCCCCACTGCAAGCAAAATAAAAGCGAAAAACAAAGACATTATAAACAGAGTAGCATGCAAGCCAACCCGTTTTCTCAAGAACCACCAAAGCATTAAAACAGTTGTAACACAGACCAGCATGCCGAAACAGTACTGATAGGTTTGTGTCCGAATATTCTTTAATGATGCGAGTAGCTTTTGGTTAAAATCATCCGAAGAAGTTGCATGATACTTTTGGTACATGCTATTGGTCAGCGAGTCGTTCGTAGCGATCGTACTGTCTACTGAGCTGCTTTGCAGAACCTGGTTAAATTTATCAAGAGCCAAGTTGCTGAGCTTATTTTTATTTGCAGGATTATCTATTTTGGCAATGATCGTTTTAGCAAAGCCAGGAACCTGTGCCTTGATCTTGTCCGTATTAACAAAGGTTTTAACGACCAGTTTCTTTAGTTTTCCACCCAATGTTTTCGGTTTTTTATCGATTAAGGCTTCGGCTTTGTTGATAAGGGCGAGTATTATCTGCTGGACTTCGATCTGCAGGTCCTTTTTCTGTTTCGGTGTTAAGGTCAAATGCCTAACCTGGCGGTTGATTATACCCGAGACTTTGTCGCGCCACTGGTCTACTGAAAACAAGCCTAAAGAGATATTATTGAGATCAGCGTAATCGGTTTTAAGTTGTTCCTGTTGCTTTGAAAGCTTATGCAGTTGGTACCCAAAATAACTTTCTCCGCATAATAAAACAGCAAGGCAAAGAATAAGCAAGAATCTGGAAGCGTTAAATCCCATTGCGGTTTTGATTTATTTTCTGGGTACTAAATGTACCAAAACTATAGACCGGATTATTATAGATTCAAGATACAATAAATCAATATACAATCTAATGAATCAATTATTAGTTATACAGCTGATGATGACATATTCAAGCTGTAAAATCTCTGGAGGAAATGATTTTACCCTGCTGACAATTTTACCGTCAACGCCAATTTCCCGCAGGTATTCCGAAACAGAAACATCAACAGCCTTCGCCTTTTCGGATATTACATTTCGTTCTGCCAGGGTGCATTTGATGGTAAGCACCTGGTCTTTTTTCAAGTCCTTTTTTGGCCGCCCTCTTTTCCTACTTTTATATTCAGTACTTTTTTCCACTGCTCTTTCCTCCCCTAATTTGATCAACACTAATGTGAAACAAACCTGTCGAATCCCGCCCGTGCGGGATGAGAAAACAGGGTTTCGGTTTAACCGAAACATAGCTGGCTACCTAAAACTTAAAAGTGCCTCCTTACCCCATGAGCTTCCTTATGTTTGGGTCTTTCTCTTTTCATCAGCCACTCATTCAGATCCTTACAACTTCGGTATATATGTCTTTTGTCCATAATTTTATACTGCTTTTTAGAGCCGCTCTCGTACATTTTACTCCCGCAGGATCCCGTCCAAATAAAGATGAACCTTGTCGTGGCGGTCCATTCTGATCTGTTCTTTTTCAAAAAATGCGAGCGAGTTCAGCACCAGAAAATTTGTCAGTGATGGCTTTTTTTCATGAAGAATTTGGTGAGACAGATGATCAAAGAAGCCTTCAAAAACGCTGACGATCTTTTTGCCGTGATCAAAAAAAGTAGTTGTCTTGGGAAAATTGCTGGCTTTAAAATCAGGGCCTCTTAACCCATATCCGCCTGCATTATTTTCAAAGCCGATCAGCGTTCTTGATTTGCCGTATAAGCTGATGTCAACTTCCTTACAAAATTGTCTGGCGATATGAGCGGGGATGCTTCTTGACTGAAGGTAATCCAGCAGCTTTTTTTCCTGCAGTTCACGCACTTCTATCTCGGTTATTTTTCCGGCTGCATCCCCCTTCTTTTCACCTGCAGAATTTTGCTTTGAGGAGCTTCTATTTAGTGTGGGAAAGGGATGGTAGCGTTTGTAAAAATTATCGATCTCTCTTTTGTAATCGAGATGGCAAGGCACGATGCAGAAGCCAACAATGGTCCTTTACCCAATTTACCTGTACCTTAAAAAACTCGAATCGTCACGTCGAAGATTAACAACTACTATATGTGGCTATCATGAAATTAAAAGCCGCTTTTTTAATTCTTCCATATTATTGCTCACTTTGCGTTGAGTGACTTTAGCATATATCTGGGTAGTTCTTATACTTTTATGTCCTAACATCTGGCTAACTGTTTCCAGTGGTACATCATGTTCAAGAGTGATTGTTGTCGCAAACGTGTGCCGGGCTGTATGTGTTGTTAAATGCTTTTTAATGCCACATATATCGGCAACCTCTTTCAAGTAACCATTATAGCGCTGGTTGCTGTTTACCGGAAGTAAACGATTACTGTACATACATGCTGGATGATCTTTATACTTTTCAATAATTTCCATCGCAATCGGTAACAAGGGAATTTGTTCCGGGTTACCAGTTTTTTCGCGTGTTTTGGCAATCCATTTCTTTCCATCTACGCCGGTAATGACATTCTGTGGAGTTAAATTATATACATCCAGGTAAGCATATCCTGTAAAACAACAAAACAGAAAAACGTCTCTTGTAGCACCTAATCTGGGCATCAATTCTTTGTTCCGCAAAACGAGTATTTCTTCCATGGTAAGCGTATCCCTATGAGGATGTTGATAGCTGCATTTAAAGGCTGTTAACGGGCTTGAAACCAGCATGCCGGAATCAATTGCCATTTGCAATACCTGCTTTACGTTTTGAACATACTTCAGCGCCGTATTGTTCCCAATTTTTTGAACTGTGGAAAGGTAATGTTCAAAATCAATCGCGAAGGAAAGTTTAATATTACTTAATTGAATATCTGTTATCTTATAATGATGTTTAAGAAACGATACAACTTTATTCCTTGTTATAACAAATCGCTTTAATGTATTTGCGGACTTTTTACCAACCTGGACTTTTTCCAGAAACGCTGGTTGTGCAGATCAAAAATCTCCAAAAGAGATTTTTCACTTTCCTTTACTCCGAGGTAGCATTGTTTTATTATATCGGCAGAAACAGGTTGCTCACGGGCAAGTAACAGACCATAATGCTTGTGAATATCGGATTGCATAATATCCAGGTGCCTGTTAATTCTTTGTGCTTCTTCTAACCTGCCCTTTACACGTTGGGCTCTTTGATCCCAGTTTTGGGCAAGTACCTTTTGATGAGTTGCAATCTCGACACGCTTTTTGTTGATAGTGAGTCGCAAGTAGATCGGTGCCTTTTCGTTTTTGGCACGTTGGCTATTTAGCCAGAATAAAATGGCAAATGTTTGTTGTCCCTTGTTCATACAACATAGTGTTTTTTGTTAACTGATTTAATTCATTTTCACAGATCCTACACCAATTTTCAGTTTTCTGAAACACAAGCCCAGTTTGCATTTGAGGGTTGTCGCGGTTAGCAAAATTATAGGAAGAAATCTGCTAACCGATTTGCTAACCGCGGAGTTTAGCATGTTTTCATTCAATTTGAAGTGCTTTTAAGCTAAAAACCGCTAAAATCGGGTGATTTTAACGGTTTTGAATCATTTTTGAACGCTATGTGTGATCTGGCTGGGACTCGAACCCAGGACCCATACATTAAAAGTGTATTGCTCTACCAACTGAGCTACCAAATCAAATTAATTACTAAAAATACCCTTCTTTTTAGCGGAGTGCAAAAATAGGGCAAAATCGTTTAAGGCCAAAGTTTTTCAAAAAACTTTTCGATATCTCCATGGCAATTATGGCAAGATTCTTTATAAACAGCGGCCGAAGTGGCTTATTTTTGCCTATAATTTATAATATGACTGAGTTTTTTAAGAACAAAGTGGTCGCCATTACCGGTGGCAGCGAAGGAATTGGAAGGGCATTGGTGGATGCCCTGATACCCCTGGGCGCAAAAATTGCTACATGCGGCCGTAACCAGGATAAATTATACAACCTGCAGGTGCAGTATTCTAACCATATGCTTCACTCGATTGTTGCCGATGTAAGCCGCTATGACGATTGCCGGAATTTCATCAACTCTACCATTGATACTTATGGCGGGATAGATATATTAATCAATAACGCTGGTATAAGTATGAGAGCCCTCCTGAAAGAGGCTGAAGTAGATGTAATCAAAAAAGTGATGGACATCAATTTTTTTGGGACGGTATATTGTACCAAGCTGGCACTTAATTCTATCATTGAAAGAAAAGGAACCATTGTAGGCGTTTCTTCCATAGCAGGTTACCGTGGTTTACCGGGACGCAGTGGATATTCCGCCTCAAAATTTGCGGTGAATGGATGGCTTGAGGCAGTTCGCACCGAACTTCTGGATACCGGTGTAAACGTGATGTGGGTATGCCCCGGTTTTACCAGGAGCAACATTCGGAATGCTGCACTTAACAGCAAGGGAAATGCACAGGGAGAAAGCCCTTTAAATGAGCGTGACATGATGAGTTCGCAGGATTGTGCTGATCATATTATAAAAGCGATCAGGAAAAAGAAACGAACATTAGTGCTTTCTCTTAATGGCAAGCAAACCGTATTTATGAATAAATTCTTTCCGTCGTTAACGGATAGGATTGTAAGAAAATTTTTTTACAAGGACGGGGAACTCATTAAATAGTTGATAAGAATACTACAGAACTTTATCCCGCTATTCTTAACCTTGAACTATTGATTAAAAAATATCGATTACAACAATGCCGATACTTACCCTTTCCTCTGATATTGGCCAACATGATTTTCTTACGAGTGCGATCAAAGGGCAGCTATTGCAGGCTGGCAACTTCTTCACAATCATTGATATTACCCACCAGCTATCACCGTTTAACTATCCACAGGCTGCCTATGTTTGCAGGAATGCCTTTAAAAACTTTCCTGTAGGTACCTGCCACCTGGTACTGGTAAATTTATTCGATGAAAAACCTGAACACTTATTATTGGCTGAACACAATGGTCATTTTATCGGCTGTGCGGATAATGGCCTGCTTACTATGATACTTGAGGAACTGCCGCAGAAAGTAGTGGCTTTGACACTAGATAAAAATCACCAGAAAAACGCGCTTTACTGTACATCCGTTTTTGGTAAAGCTTTCAATGAAATAATGAACGGTAAAACACTTGAACAAACCGGTGACGACTCCGTTTCCATCCAGGTAAAAAACCCTTTGCGCCCGCTCCTCGGTAACAACTGGATGGAGGGCCACATAATTTTTATCGATAATTTTGAAAATGTAATCGTAAACATCACCCGGGATGAATTTGAAGAACAACGCAGGGGCAGAAGTTTTAAAATTGTGTTTAAGCGCGACGAAGTGATCGATAAAATAAGCGACACCTATGCAGACGTGCAGGAAGGAGAAAAATTGGCCATGTTTAATTCAGCGGCTTATCTCGAAATCGCCATTAACAAAGGAAATGCTGCCGGGCTTTTTGGCCTGCAGGGTTTTTCCGAAAAGCAGCACCAGGCCCAACACCAATATTTGAACAACCGGCTTTTTTATCAAACAGTAAAAGTGTACTTTGAGTAAAAAGCAATTATTTGAACGGCTCAACTGAATATAATTGCACAGCGTTTAAAGCAATAAAATACAATCACATAATTCCAATAACGGCACAGGAAATACCTGCGCGTAAATTATAGTTTCGGCCAGGAAACAGCAGTTTGACATTTTTAAAAAATATATCGTCTGATCAAATGACAGACAGGGACCTGGTAACTGCTTTTAAAGAAAGTGGTGAGATCGGTCATTTAAGTGTGCTCTATCAACGCTATATGGACCTGGTATTCGGCGTATGCCTTAAATATTTTAAAGATGGAGAAAAGAGCAAAGATGCCGTGATGGATATTTTTGAAGAGCTGAATAGAAAACTACGACAACATGAAGTAGACAATTTTAAGGGATGGTTACATGTGTTGGCACGAAATTATTGCCTCATGCAATTGAGAAGTCAGAAGAATGTAAAAACGATCGAATTTAATGCCGATTTTATGCAATCGGTCCAAACAACACATCTGGTGAACGAGGCCTGGGAAAATGAAGCGACCTTTAAGAAGCTGGAACAATGCATGGAAACCTTGCCTGAAGATCAGAAACACAGTATTCAACTGTTCTTCCTGCAAAAAAAATGCTACAACGAAATAGCCGAAATAACCGGCTATGAATGGAACAAGGTTAGAAGTTATATACAAAACGGGAAACGTAACCTGAAGATGTGCATGGAAGGCAAGGATGAGTGACGGGTTGCTGCACCAGGTTGATTAGTTTGAAGCATCGAAATTTTATGGATCAAGGGGAAAATCATATTATCTACACTGCCCAGGATATTCAAAAATACCTGGACGGTAAGCTCGGGCCCTCCGAGATGCATGCGATGGAAAAAGCAGCATTGGACGACCCCTTTTTAGCCGAAGCTATGGAAGGTTATAGCGGCATGAAAGAAAAGGAATGGGACAGCCAGCTACTATCATTGAGAAATGATCTATCAAAAAAACAAATTGCCGAAGTTGTTTCGCTTAGCCCGGCCCGGCGCTATACTTCCTGGAAGGCAGCAGCAGCCATACTTATCCTTTTTAGCGGTGTTGCTGTTACATACGTACTTACCCGGCAATCGTCCGAAAATAATTCCATCGCGGGTATTAATGAGTTAAGAGATTCTTCGACACAAATTACCGCCGAGTCTGTCCATGCTGATACTGTTTCAGCAATGAGCGCTCCCCCCATCCCACAAAATAAATCCAGCTCTCCCGCTACAGCGCCGCCTGTTGTCCGGCAGAATGGGGAGCCTATGGCCTCTAGTAAAGCCATAAACAGGCCCACGGCTGCGGCAAAACTAATCCTGCAAGATTCAGGAGAGTTCAATTTGATTGCTTCGCCAAAAAACAGTGAGCCTGCCGCAAGGAGCGATTATGAAAGTGTAATCGAACAAAAAAGGCTTAGTCAAAGTAAAATAAACGTAGACAAAACACCGGCTTCAGATCAATTTAATAAAACTCCGGCTCCCCTCAACAGGAAGTTTATGGCTAAGGTTGTCGGTCCGGATGGTACTCCGCTACCTTTTGCCAATATCAGCGTTACCAATCAAAACGTCGGAACTTATGCCGATGCGAAAGGAAATTTCAGGCTGGTATCTGCCGATTCTTTATTAAATGTTGACATAAAATCAGCAGGCTATATCACGAAAAATTTTACCTTAAAAAGTGACGTACCGGAAAACAAAATTGTACTTGCGGAAGATGAACTGGCACTAAGATCAAAGACTGTTGTTGCAGGAAGAGCTAAGGAATCCGCAGCTTTAAGCAAACAAAGGAGTATATTGATCCCCGACTCTGTGATCAATGTAGAGCCTGAAGACGGATGGAGTAATTATGACACCTATATCACCAATAATTTATCCATACCTGGTAGTATACTTGAAAGAAAGATCCATGGCGAGGTGGAAGTATCTTTTGATGTACAAAGAGACGGCCTCATCAGCAATGTAAAAGTTGATAAATCGCTTTGTGGCGATTGTGACGAGGCAGCGTTGAAGGTAATCAAAGAAGGCCCCCGCTGGAAGGTAAAAAAGGGCAACCAGGGCACTGCCAGGGTAAAAGTGAAATTTTAATTATAGAGTATGCCATCATTTTCCATTTTCCATTTTCAACTTTCAATTAAAGTGAAACGATGACCAACAACGGTCACCAAAAAACGATTCACTGAACCAAAACTACCGGTAATGAAACGATCATTTGTTATTTTTTTAATAATAACTTTTGCCTTTATTCATGGTGCGTATCCCCAGGTAAAATTCCCCCCTCCTGCACCCATACAAACGATTAAACAGGAGTTTGCGTTGGGAACAATTGAGCTTACTTATTCAAGGCCCTCCACAGGTGGACGCAGGGTATTTGGCGACATCGTTCCCTACGGCAAGTTATGGCGCACAGGGGGAAACACAACCGCTAAGCTCTCTTTTTCCGACCCGATCGAAATTTATGGAAGAAAACTTGATTCCGGCATTTATGCATTATATATGATACCGGGGCTGGAAAGCTGGGAAATAATTATCAACAAGGGAACTAAAAATACGGGGATAGATGGATATAAAGAATCCGAAGACGTTATCCGGTTTAAAGTAGACCCGATAAAAACAAAAACAAAAACCGAATCACTTAGTTTTCAATTTGCGGATATAAAACCTGAGCGTTGTGAATTGCATTTAATGTGGGAGAAGAAATTAATTGTGATACCGATATCTGCCAATATAAAAGAAAAAATACGTGCACAAATCGACGCGGCCATGCTTACAGATAAGAAGCCTTACTGGCAGGCGGCACAATTTTACAATGAATATGACCTGAACTTCAACAAGGCTTTAGACAATGTTAATAAAGCGACGGAAAGCAATCCCAAAGCATACTGGATGTTTTTATATAAGGCAAAAATTCAGCAGGAGATCGGCGATCATGCGGGTGCAATAGAAAGTTCAAAGATTTCACTGGAGCTTTCAAAAGAAGCTAATAATGATGATTATGTGAAAATGAATCAGGCTTTGCAGAAGGAGTTAAAAAGGCAATGAGCATTTTTAGCCGGAGATCGCCAATTACTAAGGACTTGTTCGTTAGCTCATACCTGGTGTTGGCCTTGATTTATAATGTACTTGCAGCCCCGATAATCTGTATTCTTGAATAGAAGAATGTCCACAAGAATATGCGCAAATCGCTTCGTTGCCTTGGCAATACCTTCAACTAAAATCAGCCATTAAGACGAGGTGAAAAAATTATTTAATAGCGCTTTAAAGACGGTTGGCTTTTTGACCATTTTGTTTGCGATAGCTTCATTTGTCATAGGAGGGTATTTCATTTTTATTGGCCTTTATATTTTAGGAATTGGGTTGGTTATTTATTTGGTAAACTTTTTAGTTTTTCGTTTTATTAAGGACCGGAAAGTGTTTTTGCTGACACAATACACTCTTACAATACTTTATTTGTATTTCTGTTTTTGGGTCTATATGAAGGAAGGAGAACACAATGCAATAGTATTTCCAGATAACTATGCAGGACAAGCAGGTATTATTTTTGGTATTAAGGGCTACCCACCTTTGAAAGAAACAAAGTTTTGGAAAAAGACAATCGAAATACCTGACAATGGAATTCTTATTACATCAACTAAACAAGAAGAAATACCAACCACTGTACGCTATTATTTTAGGAATGGTAAAACAGGAGACCGCAACAAAATAACATGGGAGCCAAACTTTGAATATTCTTGTATTGTAAATAATAGCATTATTAAGTCATGGCTTTTTACGTTCGACAAAACGTCAACTACGCAAATTCAAAAGACAATAGCCGAGCTAGCCAACAAAGTAAATAATAGCGAAATTGAAAGTCTCTATACAACTGATAATAAGGTTGTATGGGACGATAACAAAGGAAAATACCTTTGGCTGCAAGACAAAAATCTAGACTTTTTACCAAATGCTGTTTCTAACCTTAATATTTATAAAGCTATTTTAACGAGTAATAACTTCAAAGAGATTCCTCATCAAATTTTGTCTATTAAATCACTTGAAGACCTAACAATTGGACACAATCCAATCACCGAAATAACACCAGCCATTTCAAACTTAAATCGACTGAAAAGTTTAGCTCTAAACGCTACTAAGATAATTGATATTAAGACAGACCTATCAAAACTTGACTCACTTGTGCATTTTGACTTTTCATCGAATGAAATATCTTATTTGCCAGACCAAGTGAAAAACATTCCTAATTTAATTTGGCTTTCACTTAATAACAACAAATTTCAAAACCTTACATTTATTGATTCAAGACTTAATAAACTTCAATTGCTCTACTTGTATACCAATAAGCTAAAGCGTATTTCTTCTGAAATAAAATTGCTGCCTAATCTCAAAGAGCTTTTAGTTTTTGATAATGAAATTGATTCAATTCCTGATTGCATTTCGTCTTTGGCAGACCTTGAAAAATTTGAAATTTGGGACAACCCTATAAAATATATTTCACCTGAAATTAAAAAGCTTATAAAATTGAAAGAAATGAGAATTGATGATGATTATTTGACACCGCAAGACAAACAAAAATTAAAAACCTGGTTGCCAAATTGTACAATAAATTTTCAGACGCGGGCAGACAAACAAAAATAAGAGCATGTACACTCCTTGGCAGAGTTGCACTGCAGATAATACAAGTATTAACAAAAGCTGGGCGGACGGAAGGCGTGATTCATCGATTAAGGCTTTTTGCAGCAGCATTTCTTATGCCTGACCTTCTTAACTTAACATTGGTTCTTAAACCGGGTATTCGTTTTTTAATTCCTATAACACTTATGTCTCCCCTACCTTCCCGAATAATCTTTATTTCGGCTGAAAAAAAATTGCAACCCAACGCCTATAAAGATTACCAATAAAGCGCCGATAACGTTTAACCATAGAAAGGAAACAATATCCAGCACATAAACAAGTATTACCAATAACTCTGAAACCACTGCTGCTATAAAAACCGCGTTTGCCCTTACCTGTTTTATCCAGAATGCCACAAGGAAAACACCTAGTATGACGCCATAGAATAAAGATCCCAGAATATTGACCGCCTCGATAAGGCTATTGCCAATGTTATGGGCAAACATCGCGATAACAATCGAGAACACTCCCCAGCCGAATGTATACCACCTTGATATGCTGTAATCCTTCGCCTCCGTGCAATCCTTATTAATAAATTTTTTATGAAAGTCCACCACCGTGCAGGACGCAAGTGAATTTAAGGCCGCAGCAATGCTTCCCCATGCCGCTAAAAATATAACTGCGATCAATAAACCTACCAGGCCCTTTGGCAAATTATCAATCACAAAACGCAGGAATATAAAATTGGTGTCGTTGGCATCATCGCCTGGTATTGCCTTTTTTAAAACATCTTTATACTTCCCGCGCAATTGTGAAGTTTGAACCTGGTCATTTGCTGAAAGTGCTTTGCTGTATTGTTGCTCAAGACTGGAAAGAGAATCTTTGTAGATTGTCTTTTTTGCAAGGACCACTTTTGCGTCATCAAAATAAACAGGCGCCTTGTGGTATTGATAAAATGAAAAAACCATGATGCCGATCAATAAAATAAAGAATTGCATAGGCACTTTTACTAACCCGTTTATCAATAACCCGATCTTGCTCTCCTGATCGCTGCTGGCAGTAAGGTACCTGCCTACCTGGCTTTGATCTGCCCCAAAATAACTAAGCGCAAGGAAGAAGCCCCCGATTACGCCACTCCAGATATTATATTTATCCTTCCAGTCAAAATGGTCCCCTGTAACGCCGCTGGTGATAATATTCATTTTTCCATGGTTCCCCGCCATTTTTATCGCCGAAGAAAATCCCATTCCATCAGGCAGCAGAACCACTACCATATAGCCCGCTAAAAACATTCCGGCAATAATTATTATGAGTTGCAATTGCTGTGTATACGCCACAGCTTTAGCACCGCCACTCATGGTATAGATAATGAGCAATCCGCCCATTACCAGGTTAGTATAATAAATATTCCATCCTAACAATGAACTTAAAATAATTGACGGTGCATAAATACTGATACCTGTTGACAACCCGCGTGAGACCAGGAATAAAGCCGAAGTGAGTGATCTTGTTTTTAGGTCGAACCTGTTCTCTAAAAATTCGTATGCCGTATATATTTTTAGTTTTCTGAATACAGGAACAAAAAAGATACAGATAACAATCATTGCGAGGGGGAGGCCGAAGTAATATTGCACAAACCGCATCCCATCAGTATAGGCTTGTCCGGGTGCGCTTAAAAAAGTAACCGCACTTGCTTGTGTACCCATTATGCTAAGCAGCACAATGTACCAGGGCATCGACCTGTTACTAAGGAAATAGCCGTCAAGGTCTTTGGTGGTACGGCTCTTGTAAACGCCATAAATGATAATACCACAAAGCGTTGTAATCAGTATGATCCAATCGATTGTACTCATAAGTGCCGGGCATTGACCAAAATACCGGCCCGGGCACTTGGATGATCAGGAATAGTGCTTCGATATTGCAATAGCATCGCCGTCGTTATTTATAATAGATCGTAATAAAATAATAAAATATAACCTGTATCAGCAGGAAAAGGATCACCGCTGCATACCATTTGCTCCAATATGATTTCTTTTTTTCCATACTCTCAAGCACAAAGGTTCATCGTTCCGTTACTGACTCACCTTTATTTACTATTTACTTTATGTACCTTATCTACCTTATTTATACTTCACAAGGGTTAATTTGTGAATTACGATTAATTGTAAACAGGTTGCTCCTCCGGAGCAAAATACATCTTTTGACATTTGCTACAAACAGGTTATGCCTCTGGCATAAGTTAAATTATCATGCAGCAGTGCAAATATTCGTTGCGTAACATCGTTCTATGTATGTAGATTAGGGAAAAACCCAATTCACCTTTTTATACTTTGCGCAGTATACTTTATCTACCTTATCTACTTTACTTATTTTATTTACTTACTCTCCCCCTTACTTACCTTCCCCGGCTTACCCGACTTACTTAACCCGTTCCCTGCAGCGATCAGGTTTGCAAACAACCTGTAAGCTCCCGGAACACCCGCGGGCAATTCCCTGAAAAAGACGAGTCCTGTATACACAAATCTTCCCTTGCCATAATTAGCGACGATCAGGCTGCCATCCTGCTCATTTTCGCCGGGGTCCTTCATACTTAAAATACGCTGGTAATTGCTGTCAATTTTTTCCGCATTGTATATACTGCGCTCCTGTATCCATCCATCAAAATCTTTTTCCGTTATTTTATTCGGGTAATTTAAAACAGGATGATCGGGCAATAAAAACTTAACGGCTGCGGCTTCATCAGTAATACGGTTTCGGCTAATTGAAAATGGATAAGGAGACATTTTTGCTTTTACAGGGCCTATCTGGTTACTGGTATTGTATTGGGTGAGTAATACACCGCCATCTTTAACATATTCCATCAACAAGTCATACACATTATTCATCCACTCATTGATATTGTAAGCCCTTACGCCGGCAACTATGGCATCAAATTGTTTTAAATTGCCGGTTCTTATATCCCGTTCAGTCAGCAATACCACGTGATATCCCATTTCGGTTAATGCCTGTGGCACTTTATCGCCGGCACCAGGTATATACCCCACTAATTTGCCTTCTATCTTAACATTAGTATAAACGGATCTCGTAGTTGCTTCCTTTTCATATACAATAGCCGGAATATGCTCATAGCTGATAATACGTTTATAACCGGCAGAGCCAATATCTTTTTTATCCGCATTACTTAAGGAAGCATGTATAATGGAATTTACGGCTTTATTATTTGAAGGCAAGTCAACCTTTACCAATGCAGGCGCATCTTTCGGCAGGCTGCTAAAAGAAAAGGTTTTTGCATTTTTTTCTTCACCTGCACCGCCGGTCATTGTTGCTTTAACATTGATATTTCCCGTAAGATCAATATTTGGTGTTATCCTGAGATCAACATGCATTGGGTCGTTTTCTTTAAACAAATAAACATCCTTGTCGAATTTCAGGTCCGCAACCGGCAATATGATTAACGGCTGATACAATTCCCCCCTTACCGGGTCAGTATATTTATAACGCACCGGTTTACTAAAACTGAATTTGGTCCCGGCTATATCTACCGAGAAATTTACCTGTAGGGGTTCGTTTTCGGCCATGCCGATTTGCTGCTGATCGTTCACATTAAAACTTCCCTTATCCATTGGTGCATTTAGCCAATAGGGTTGAGTGGATTTGGTTCCTGCTTCGATAAAAATGTTCCTTGCATACGAAAGATTTTCATTTTTCTTCGGATCATTAAAAACATGATGGGTATTCCATACATCGGCATCTACACCAGGAATATTTAATCCTGATCTGTTATTCGCCGTAACCGTAACTCTAATACTGTCACCTTCTACCGCATATTGATTGTTGGCAGTAGCTTCTAAAAATAATCCACTTGCCGCTTCTATGCAATTTTGGATTTCCTTCAATTTTTGTTTTTTCCAATATTCATCTTTCAATGAATTAAGGGATTTATACAGGTTGACCAGTTCGGCCACCGACTTTTCAGGCTGGGAAAGTGAAAAGATACTGGTTATGCGATCTACAATATTTGTAAGGTCGCTATTTCCAGTTCTGGCCCAGCTTATATTTACCCCATCCATCAAATCATTTATTGGTTTATCACCTTTCACTGGCGAAAAATATTCAATAACAGAACCGCGTTGGGCAGGTACCCCAAATCCCTGGCTCTTGTGCTGGCTTCGGCTAAGTGCTGCTATTTCTCCATAACTTTTTCCCAGTAAAGGGTTATACATTCCCACGTCAAGTTTGAATTGCTCTTCGGTAGTTGTATTCGTATTGCCAAAATTAAATGTGTTCCATAGTATGCGTTTGGCCTGCCATGCTGTAACACCCATCGACAACTGTTCCGGAAATTTATTCGCATCGGCTGCAGCATCAAATGCCTCGCGCGCTATAATGGCAGACGCTGCATGGTGTCCGTGCCCGGCCCTGGTATCTTCCGGAAAACGCGTGATAATTACATCGGGCCTGAACTTGCGAATCACCCAAACAACATCACTTAATATTTTATCGTGCCCCCAGGTCTGCAATGCTTCTTCAGACGATTTACAAAAGCCAAAATCATATGCCCTTGTAAAAAATTGTTCAGCTCCGTCAATTCTGCGCGCTGATAATAATTCCTGTGTACGGATCAATCCCAAGTCAATTCCCTGCTCATCCCCAATCAGGTTCTGGCCCCCGTCACCTCTTGTCAAACTTAAATAGCCGGTCCGGTATAATTTTTCATTGGCGAGATAAGCCAGCAGCCTTGTGTTCTCATCATCAGGATGTGCCGCTATATATAATACTGAGCCGAGCACATTCAATTTCTTCAGTTGTAATAATATTTCAGACGAAGTATATGACTTAGGTGTTTGGGCAACCGTGAGAAGGGAAACAACTACAGCAAAAAAGACAAGTAAAGACCGGCGCATATTATTCTTTGATTTACGAATGTAAGTTAACGGGGAATCCCGAATAGTAAATATTCACGACTTAAATTTGACTTTGCACGCCTTATTTAACATTAGTTTAAGTTTTCGGGCTTAGTTCCACGCAAAGGCGCAAAGAAACAAAAAAGGCGCAAAGTAAGTACCTGGTTAACTTTGCGCCTTTGCGTGAAATTTGTCGCCTACTGCCCTACTAAAAACACAGCATTTGAAAATAAGAGCTTCCCGGTTTCCCAGAAACAACGAAAGATCGGATCGTCCGCCAGGTATATAATTGATCCTCTTCCATAGTCCTGCACACCAATCGCCAGGCCACCATCTTTGATCTTTTCTTTAACCGTATTACCCACAAAACCCGCGGTATAGCTATCTTTTTTTATAATGCCCACATTCCAACCATCCTTTAGGTATTCATACATATTTGCATCCTGTTTCAGATTATAGAAATAATTTGGAAACCCAAATGCCAGGGGATGCGAATTATCCAATTCGATTTTAAATATCGCGCCGGCAATGTTACTCATAATACCATTGTGTTCGCTCTCCTCAAACTTCTTCAATTCAGCATAGGTAAGTGGCTTTTCTTCCTTTTTTTCATCCGGATTTTTTTTAACTTTTATATTCCAGTCATCGGCAGCCATATCAGCTACGGCCGTTTCCATCGCGATAAGTTTTCCTCCCTGCCGTATCCAGGTCTTAAGTTCCTTATCACCGTCTTTATCGGTTAGAAATTTATATTTCCCGTTTGGCAAAATAAGCACATCAATATTCTTCCAGTTCACACTTCCTATATCTTCGGCATTGATCAACGTGATTGGATAATTCAATTGCTGATCAAACAAATACCAAACCTCCCCCGCAGCGATCGGATCAACTGATTTGCCTGTCAACATCGCTACATTAGGCTTGTTAATAAAATGGACCTTTTCACTTCCTATATCAGCACCCATCTCGACAAAGCCAGAGGAAATGGCTTTTATGTTTACATCATATTTTTGGGTTGCCGCTTCAAACGCCGGCATCTTTGTCTCATTTCCTTTTTTAAGAATGATCAGCGTGCCTCTTTTAAACTTATTGCCATTAAAGCTAAAATCCCTTTCCGCATAGCGAACCCTGATGCCGCCTTTTACTATAGCAGCTAAAAATTGAGCGTCTTCAAAGGAACCATAACCGACCAGGTAACCATAAGAAGTTTCCGGAACAATGATTTTCTCTTTCTTAACGATATTGGCACTTACCGCAATCTTTTCTTTAACGGCGTAAGCCTGCAGTCCATATACATAAGGCAACGCCCAGGCTGTAATATCATAAGTGGCGGAATCGATTAATTTAGATTTGGGTTCAAACAAAACTTTTGCAAGCACCCCTTTCGGCTGATAGGTGCTTACTACCAAAGCATTAGTAGCTGTAAATGATTCTTCTTTCCCGGTAAAATAATTGTATCCCTTTAAACCAGTGGCACTGGTAATGCCGTATGTAATACCGTTTACATCCAGCAGGCGCTTTAGCGCATTAACTTTATTTGTGCTCACATCCGTCACCACAAAAGATTTATATTCTCCAACACCATTATTTCTATCATCATCAAAGAACTGTTTAAATTCTTTTAGCAGGCGGCTTGTATTTTTGGAGACTACTTCTAGTGTGCTTATACCTGTAGTAAAGTGATGGGCGATCCTGTCTTTTAATGTAAGCGTATCACCGCTGCTGGTAAGTATGGCCGATCCGGCGCGTCCACCGCCGCCCTGTTCAAAAGTCATCCCGATGGCGCCGTTATAAATCGGGTAGGTATCTCCGTAAGATGGATAAAACAGGTCAAACACTTCTTTGGTGAAATACAGCCAGCCATTTTCATCGAAATATTTGGCATTATTCTTACCAATAGCAACCTGGAATTCCCGTTGCCATGGCGTAATTACTTCATGGTAAGGCTGCGCCGCAGGGGCGAAATAGTAAGGATTATTATAGCCCTGCTCATGATAATCGCTGTGTACCTGCGGCATCCATTGGTTGTACCGAAGCATGCGCTGCTGAGTTTCCACTTGTGTTTGCCAGGCCCAATCCCTGTTCAGGTCAAAACTATAATGATTGAAACGTCCTCCTGGCCATGGCTCGTTATGTTCTCTCGCATTGCGATCGGGGTTCGCCGTTTTGCCTGACATCTGGGTAAACCAGTTTACATACCGGTCACGGCCATCGGGGTTGATACAAGGATCAATGATCACCACTATATTCTTCAGGTACTCTTTCGTTTGAGCATTGGCTGGATTTAACAGTTCGTACAACATTTTCATCGATACTTCACTGCTGCTTGTTTCGTTGCCATGCACATTATAGCTGAGCCAAACAATAGCGGGGGCATTCAGGTCACCAGGTTTATCATTCAATATCCCAGTCAAACGAAGGTTATTTTTCCTGATCTCTTCCAATCTTGAAAGGTTTTCTTCGGAAGCGATAAATGCCAGCAACAAGGGACGTCCCTCGTTGGTTTGACCGTACTGTTCCAGTTTCATCATTGCCGGTTTTGCTGCGGCTGCCTGTTGAAAATAGCTTACCAGCCTGTGGTGCGGAGTATACTTATCGCCAAGCGGGTACCCAAGAAATTCTTCAGGACTTTTGAGTTGCTGGCTATAAACAGAAATGATTGAGGTGAAAAACAGAAAAGCGAACGCTGAGAAATACTTCATAAGTTTATTGTAGTGTATAAATGAAATGGTAATATATGAATTAATAGGCCACAGCAAGCCTATCCGTTCTTTTCATTAGAAAGAAAAATTAGAAAGAAAAATGAATACGAGCCGTTGACGATTCGGCAACAATAAATGGGATATTAAACCTGACAGGTTCTAAAAACCTGTTAAGAAAAAAGCTTACTTGTTGCCGGCGATACTAAATGACAGCCTTGCAAATATAAATCTGCCATTGAAACCCATTTGCTGCACTCTCCTGCTATAAATAAAACGTCCCAACGACACATTGTTACTATGGATATGTTTATCCTGGTACACATCAAATATGTTATTGGCACCTACCGTAAGGGTGAAACTTTTGGCAAGATCATAACTTAGCGATAGATCGGTAACTGTTTTTGGGGTGAATTCCTGGTCTGATGACTCTTTCTGTCCGGTAAATGCGTTAAGCAGGAAACTGTTTGGGTCAGCTGGGTTGATAGCCGGGTCGAGGTAGATCACCTTGCCAAAGTAGGCAAACCTTACCATTGCCCCGAATTTATTGTGGTTGTAGTTGATAGTGAAATTGCCTTTGCTGGAAGGGTTTGCAACTTCTATCCTGCTCTGATCTTCCCGGTTAAAATAATTTCCCAGTTGGCCCGAGTTAACCAGGATATCGGAGGCTTTGATTATAGGTTTTCCGTCTGGCCCCTTCTTTACTTCATTTTTAATAAATGTAGCCGATAGGGTAAACCTCAGTTTATTTACCGTATTAAAAGTTGTGCGGTAACTTACGACTGCTTCGAGCCCTTTAGCCTTTGTATCGATCGCATTAGTAAAAAAATTAGCTGAAGTAGCACCGGCCTCTTTTAACAACCGCGTTAAAGCAGTATCTGTACCCCCGGTAAAGTTGTTGGTTAAAACGATCCTGTTTTTGATATTTATCAGGTAACCATCCACGGTAATTTCCAATCCTCTTACGGGTGTTGCTGTAAATCCGAGAGAATAATTTTGTGAAGTTTCCTCTTTCAATGTTGGAATACCCAATATCTGCGCGGGCTTGCTGTCGTTTGTGAATGTGCCGCTTTCTGTGGACACTAATCCCGCTGGTGTTGACACGAACAATGTATTGGTCTTGGCGTAAAAACGTTGTTGCATCGACGGTGCCCTGAAACCACTGGAGGCAGCACCGCGCAACGTAAAGTTGTCGCTCACTTTATAACGCGTACTCACTTTATAATTGAGCGTGCTGCCGAAATCTGAATAATTCTCAAAACGCAGGGCCGATTCCACCATCCATTGTTTTGTAATATCCAGTTCAAAATCAATATACAAGCTAATATTATTACGGGAATGTTTATTTGCATAAGCAGGCATAAATCCGGCAAAAACCTGTGCGCCGGCTGCAGCTCCCGAATTGGTATTATAATTTGTATAAGATGACTCTTCCCCTGCCTTCTGAGAATATTGATCTATCCTGAACTCTCCACCATAAGCAACATTCAAGCCCTTTAAAACATCAAAGTTGCGCGTGATGTCTGCGTTAACCGTGTTCTGTAAAAATTGCAATCCGCCAGCGTTAAATTTTGTCTGTGGATTTGGTGTAACAGCAAATTGGGTATAGTTAACAGAATTATCTACCATGAAATCAAAATTGTTTACTCCCAGGGTATTCGATAAGGATGCATTCCATTTACCCAGCTTACCATCTATGCCAACCGAGAAAGAATAGTCCTTGATATCTGTCTTGATCAGCGGTAAAAAACCATCGGGATACAAGGTTAAAGCCTGGGGCGCATAAATCGCCGCCGCTGTATTTATAGCAGAAGGGTAGCGAAAAACTCCGGCAGCTTCCCCGCTCTTCTGGCTATAACCTGCAAATAATTTAAGGTTCCAATTGTCACTTAAAGCAAAGCCCGAATTCACGATAAATGCACCGCTTGAAATCTTAGAGTTCCCGATACGCATATCGAAATTATTCCTGGTTAATCCTCTTGAACTTAAAATTGAATCATCGCGATTTACACCACCCACGTTTGGATATACGGCCCCTGTATAGGTTCCCGCCCGGTTTGATTGGTCCCTTAACGAATATTCACCGGTAAGATTGATATATCCTTTTTTGCCAACACTGATTCCATAATTAAGTCCTGCCTGGAAAGTGCCTCCGTCTTGTACACTCACGTCATCAGGCGATGTGTGATTCAATTTCCCGAATGCATAATTTTTCGGGTAACTGGTAACATTCTCTCCATATGATAAGCTTCCGTTCAAAGTGCCGGTGTTCTTTTTCAGCACAATATTGATCACGCCTGCTATAGCATCGGAACCATATTGGGCCGCAGCACCATCCCTTAATACTTCTACCCTTTCAATTGCGGAAACCGGTATGGTGTTTAAGTCTGTTCCTACCTGTCCGCGGTTTACTGTTCCGTTTACATTAACTAATGCAGATTGATGTCTCCTCTTTCCATTTATCAGCACTAATACCTGGTCTGTACCCAGTGCCCTGAGCTGGGCCGGATCCACATGATCCGTGCCATCGGAAACAGTTTGCCGGCTCGACTGAAATGAGGGAGCCGTAAAAGTAAGCAGCTGGTTGAGGTCTACCTGGCCTACTTCTTTGGCCAGGGTTGCAATAGGAATCACATCAACAGGTACGGCGGTCTGCGTTTTTGTCCGTGATAAATTCCTTGAACCTATAACTGTTATTTGGATTTCGTTTATCGAAGGATTTAAACCTATTGAATAGTCAGTAGCGGACCCGGCGATGTTCACTATCTGCATCTCATAGCCAACATAACTTACAGCAATTGATTTTACATCATTTGCAACCTTCAGCGTGAAGGTTCCCTCGCCGGATGTTGTTGTGCCGATACTACCTCCCTTCACGATAATAGATGCCGCACTGAGCGGTTGGTTAGTTGCAGCATCGAAAACTTTTCCGGTAATCGTTTTTTGAGAGAATGAAATGAAGGGAAATAAAATGCCCAGGTACAGGATAATTGTTCTCATAAAATAAGTTTTTAGTTGATGGTATTACAAATTTATAGATAAATAGCCCTGAATAAGTAATTTAGACCAAAATACAGCACATGAAATTTAATTTAATATATAGTTTGTTATTAATAATTGCCTTTTCAGAAACTCCACTATTAACAGCGCAAAGAATTGACCAATTTAAATACCAGGGGCATAAAAAAATTATTTGCAGTAAAGGAGCCGTGGTATCGGCGCACCCTTTGGCGAGCAAAGTGGGGGTGATGATATTAAAGCAAGGTGGTAATGCAGTTGATGCGGCAATAGCTACCCAACTTGCTTTAGCTGTAGTATATCCCGGGGCAGGCAACATCGGCGGTGGCGGCTTTATGGTGGCACATCTGAAAAATGGCAGAAATGTAGCGATTGATTACAGGGAGGCAGCGCCGGCCAAAGCACATCGTGATATGTATCTTGATTCGGCTGGAAATCCGCTTATGAATTTATCCCAGGACGGACACCTTGCAAGCGGTGTACCGGGCACAGTCGCAGGGCTTTTTGCTTCTTTAAAATATGCAAAACTGCCATTTAAAAAACTGGTGCAGCCCGCAATCGAGCTTGCCGAAAAAGGCTTTTCCATTACTGCCAGCCAGGCAGAAGATCTGAATGAACTTAAAAAGGAGTTTACGCAATTGAATAGTTCACCAACTGTATTTGTGAAAAAAACGCCATGGAAGGCGGGTGATACCCTGGTACAAAAGGACCTTGCCAACACATTAAGACGGATGCGTGACCAGGGGGCTAAAGGATTTTATGAAGGCGAAACTGCCAGGCTCATCATAGCGGAAATGAACCGGGGAAAGGGCATTATAAACTATGATGACCTGAAAAGCTATGTTGCAAAAGAAAGGGTGCCGATTGAATTTGATTATAAATCTTTTCACATCGTATCTATGCCGTTACCAAGCAGCGGAGGAATCATTTTACAGCAGGTGCTTAAGATGATTGAGAAACGGGATATTGGCGCGATGAAATTCCAATCGGCACAAAGTGTACAACTCTTAACTGAAGCGGAGCGCAGGTCTTATGCAGACAGGGCAAAATACATGGGTGATGCCGACTTTGTAAAAGTGCCGGTAAAAACGCTGGTAAGCGAAGGTTATCTCGAGGAGCGAATGAAAGACTTTACTCCCGGCCGCGCCGGCAGCAGCGGCACAACAAAGGAAGGAATGATAAAAGAAAGTGAAGAAACCACCCATCTAAGTATCATCGATAAAGAAGGTAATGCCGTATCGGTCACGACTACGCTAAATGGCTCTTACGGCAGCAGGACGGTGGTAGGCGGGGCAGGCTTTCTTTTAAATAACGAGATGGATGATTTTAGCGTGAAGCCAGGTGTGCCTAACATGTATGGAGCTTTGGGAGCCGAGGCCAATGCCATTGCACCTGGCAAAAGAATGCTTAGCAGCATGACGCCAACGATCGTTTTACGGAATGGCAATCCTTACGTTGTGGTAGGCACCCCCGGTGGCACTACCATTCCAACAAGTGTAATCCAGTCTGTGGTAAATATGATCGACTTTCATATGAGTCCGGAAGACGCAGTGAATAAACCTAAATTCCATCATCAATGGTTGCCGGACGAAATTATGGTGGAAAATGATTTTGATGCGACGACCATCACGCAACTCGAAGCAATGGGGTATAAAGTAACTAAAAGAGGTGAAATCGGCAGGACGGAACTCATTGAAATAAAGCCCAGCAGCGGGAAGCCCATAACGGCGGTGGCGGATAAGCGTGGGGATGATGGGGCGGAAGGGTATTAGAACCATTGACCATTGACGATTGACCATTGGCCATTGACGATGAATCAACAGCATCCCTCTACTAATATTTCAGAATATCCCTTATAAAATTATGGTATTCCGGAAACGAAGGCAGGTTATTATGCCGGCCGCCTTCTATACGGATGAGTGTGATCTTTTTCGGATTTAGTGCCTGTAATTTTTCGCTGTTGCGGATAGGGATCAGCCTGTCTTTAGTGCCATGGATAATATAGGTGTGGCAGTTTACATTTGGCAGCCATTTATCGGTTCGCATGTGAAAACGAAGCACAAGTTTTACGGGAAGGATGGGCAAAAACCTTTCGACGACTTTTTTAAAGCTGTAGTATGGTGCGTCCAGGATCAGGTAACGCGGGCTATTGGTGCTTGCAAGATGTGTGGCAAAGCCGCTCCCGAGACTTCTTCCATATACAATCATATGGCTTTCCTCGTAAGTTGAAGTCAGCGTGTTGTATACAAACTGCATATCTGTGAGCATATCTTTTTCATTTCGTTTACCGGTGCTTTTGCCAAAGCCCCGATAATCTACCAGTACCACATCATAATTATACCTGAAGAAATCGTTGGCGTATTTTGCCCAACCTTTTATGCTCCTGCTGTTACCATGGAAATATAGTACCAATCCATAAGGTTTTTCTACATGAAAGTGCAACCCATTTATCCTGACGCCAGGTTCCACATCAAAAAATAATTCGCGGAACGGAGCATCATATTTATACTGAAAGTTTTGGTTTAGCTTTTCTGGCTTAAAAATAAAACGTTCCTGTACCAGGTACACCGCCACAGTTAAAGTAAGATAGCCCGCAATAATATAGATGAGTGTTGGAGACATGGAATGGTATTGCCCTTTTAAAGTGCTAAATTATGCAAAGAGTATTTCCCTTATACTTTATGATGGTGATCAACCGGGGCTGCAGCCCTTTCCCCAAAAAAGATCGGGTGAACATATGATCATCAGTATAAATTAAGGAAATAAATGAAAGGGTGGGTAATGCCTTTGATGTCAATAGTCCAGATTTGTTCGTACAATCGCTAATTTAAGCTTTACCAGACCGATAACACCACTCCGTAGTAAAAGTTAGTTAGCACTTTTTGATAGATGGCACAAGCGGACGCTTGCGCCAAAATACAGTTGAAGTACACGATAATAACCCTGGAATTATAAAATTCTTTTTGCACCTAGGATTGCCGGTTCAATGATTACAGGGAAAGCATTACTGTTCTTCCTCCACATAGATGCGCCGAAGCTTTAATTTACTCACCGGCGCCACGATCAGCGGAAACTTCTCTACGGTGACCTTACTTTGCTCCAGGCCAAAACCTTTTTCTTCGCTTATTGAAACTTCTTTCACATAAAAATATAATTTCATGATGATCCGCTCAAAAAACGGGAGTTCGTTATCCTGTGAAAGAAATTTCTCCATTACCACAAATTGGAAATCTCCTACCACATTATTCCGCTGCTGGCTTTCATACCTGCTGGTAACATTTACTTCCCTGTTTGCAACAAGGTCTTCCACTACTTTTTTAAACATCAGGTTCAGCCTCGGCGCTATCCTGAATCCAAGCCGAAATTCTACACGGATTATATCGTTAGGTATAATATGTTCCACAGAATATTCAGAAGTGTATGGATCATCCATGGTATCTACATGAACAAACCAGTAAATATCCGCGCGCTTGGGTTTCCCGCTGAGTATTGAATAGATGATCTTATGCTCTATTTCTTTTGGGTTGTTGGCGCTTGTTAAATAAACAAGGTGGGTAGCATATTTGGGAACGGTTGAATCATTGCTCAATTCTTCGAGTTTTGGGATATATTCTTCCATCCGCACAAACTCAACATACCTGTTTTTAATTTTCCGGGCCCTATACCAGATATACATCACCGAAAACATCAGCATTCCGATCATTACCGTGATATAACCGCCATGAATGAATTTAGCCATTAAAGCAATCAGGAAAGAAGCCTCGATTATAAAGTAAGCAATCAGGAACAAATAGATGAGAGCGGGTTTCACCCGGTGCAACACCAGGTAATTGGCAAACAGGATGGTCGTCATGATCATCGTGGTAATGATGGCTAATCCGTAGGCGGCTTCCATCTTTGATGATTCCTGGAAGTATAATACAACTCCCACGCACCCAACAAATAAAAGTAAGTTGATACCTGGAATAAATATTTGCCCCCTTGCTTCCGTTGGATAATTAGTTTTAAACTTTGGCCAAAGGCTCAAACGCATCGCTTCATTAATGAGGGTAAATGAGCCGGTTACCATCGCCTGGCTGGCTATAATAGCTGCAGTTGTAGCTACAATTACCCCTGGCACTACAAACCAGTTAGGCATCAGATCGTAAAAAGCATTGATACCCTCCAACTTGATGGTAGCGTCATCCAGTAATTTATTATTGTTGTGCTTTAATAGGCTTGCTCCTTGTCCAAAATAATTAAGGAGCAGGCAAAATTTTACAAATATCCATGAGATGCGGATATTGTCCCTGCCGCAATGGCCGAGGTCACTATATAGCGCCTCTGCCCCGGTAGTACATAGAAAAACAGCACCCAACAGCCAAAAGCCGTCCGGGTACGTAACCAGGAAACGGATTGCATAATATGGATTAAGCGCCTGGAAAATAGAGAGGTCGTCTGCGATATGGATAGCCCCCAAGACCGCTAACATAATAAACCACAGAGACATGATCGGGCCAAACATTTTGCCTATACTTGCCGTTCCAAACTGTTGCGTAAAGAAGAATGCTACAAGTATACCCAATACAATATATACAATAGTATGCTGACTGAGCTGGCGTAACTGGGGAAGTTCCTTAAGTCCTTCAATAGCAGAGGTAATTGAGATGGGAGGGGTAATAATGCCGTCGGAGAGCAGGGCAGCGCCGCCGATCATTGCGGGGATCACCAACCACTTACGCCTCCTTCTTACGAGAGCAAATAGCGCAAAAATACCGCCCTCCCCCCTATTATCGGCCCGCAATACCATGATCACGTACTTAATGGTAGTTAATAGGGTGATCGTCCAGATAATAAGTGAAAGTGACCCTAATATCAGCGTTTCGTTGACAGTACGGCCTTTTATAATGGAGTTAAAAACATATAGGGGGGAGGTACCGATATCGCCATATATAATTCCCAAAGCAACAAACAGTCCTGCAGCTGTTACTTTATTAACCTTATTTGACACTACGTTTATTTTTTTGATAAGAAAACATCCTTAACAAACAAACTGCAAACAGGATGTTTTAAACTAATACAAATGTAAACGGAAAAGATGTACAAAAAGGAAAATACAGTAAATAATAGCAGCGGCTATGGCTGGGAAAATCATTGCCAAATGTCTAAAGTATAAACCATGCCGTAACAGGAGGGATTTTACAAAAACCCGCGGGGCCGGATTGTGAAAAAAGCGGGGCCGTCACTCAATTTTTCAGCCAGAACTATGTTTAACAGGGTGCAAACGGCAATCATTAAACCGTTAAACTACCGCTAAGCTTAATTGAACTTATTAGGGTTATTGCCGGCAAAAGGCATTTATAACTACCTTCAAACCCACACCAATGACGACCGGGAGCACACGATACGTAAAAAAAAATATTTGGGTAATGATACCCTTGTTTGGACTCATCGCTTTTATTATTCTTTATTTTATTGCCGCTTTTTTATACCCGGGAGGATCCCAGGCAGACAGCTCCTCAGTAGGATTCAGCTGGCTTCATAATTATTGGTGCAATCTATTGAACGAAAGAGCAATGAATGGAAAGTATAACACGGCAAGACCGTTTGCCATGCTGGGAATGTATGTGCTTTGCTTTTCGTTGGCTGTATTCTGGTACCAGTTTTCCAGGATAGGTAATTTCAACAGATCTACCCAAAAGATTATACAATTGTCCGGCATTGTTTCAGCTTGCACAGGTATTTTTATATTCACCGGGTATCATGACCTGGTGATTAATGTCAGTGGCCTCCTCGCCCTTCTTGCTTTCGCAGGCACATTTTCGGGCCTTTACAGGATGGCCTGGCGAAAGCTATTTTGGTTTGGCCTTTTCAACCTCGTATTGATAGCCATCAATAATTTCATTTATTATTCCAACGACCTTCTTGCTTTTTTACCAGTTGTTCAAAAGATAACTTTCGTTTGCTTTCTGACATGGATTGGCCTGATCAATTATCAGTTATATCTACTTGCCAGTCAACGGGGCACCAAACATGAAGTCCACGAAGGCTGAAGAGGGGTTATTGCCAAAACGATCAACGCTCCTTTAACGCCGTGACAAAATGCGATAAAGGGTGAGGCTTACAGCTATGCTGGCAGGGTAAAGTGTCTATTAACACACGGCCCCCTACTTTTCAGCAAGGGGCCACAAACAAACTCTAAAGAATGGCTGCCTTCGGCAGACTTAAACACGAACAATTTTTATTAAACGTGTGCAACTGCGTAGCCTTGCAACACGCCTGTTTTTAATCAGGTTTTTTCCCGTTTAAAAAGGTATTAATAGTGCTTATTTCCACCTGGTTATTTTCGTCAGACTTGACGGTGTAGTTACTGTAAAAGCTTTCCACATCTGCAATGGAATTATGCAAATCCATATTGCGGCGAAGGTAAGCAGGAACCGTTTCAAACTCATTATTCGGATCGGCCGCGTTAATGTTGAATGACAAATTACGCAGTTTTGCAATTCGATCCATAGCCCGGCGCCTTAATTCCTCGGTTTCGTCAGGCACTGCCTGCTCCTCAACCCTGGAAATCATGATGGGCTGAGTCTGCTGTACATTGGGCTTTTCCTCCGCCGCCTGATGGGGTTCTTTAACCACCATACGCATTTCGAGAACAGGCTCGTCTTCCTGCAGCTTACTTTGCATAGAGGTTAGTTCTTCTATACTATTAGATTTTGTTGTGGGCTGTTGCTCCTCTACATATATTTTTGAGGGCTTCGCCAAAAATCCACCCGTAGACGAAACAGGTGTGTTTGCTTCTTTATAATGAACAGATAATTCTGCTGGTGCCTTACTATTGTTAACAGTCGCCTTTTCGGTAGGCTGGGTAACCTGGGGAATGTCAAATTCGATTACCGGAACCTGGTCTACTGTCGAAGATATCGCAAAAAACACAGGCATATCTTCTAATTTTTGCACAGTGATTTTACCTGGTAATTCTACCTCATGCTCCTGAACTTTTACGTCATTTAAAGTAGGCATCATCAATGAAGCCACCGACTTTTCTGCTTCCTGTGCTGTTTCCTTTTCTTGCTCCTTTGCCAATATTTTTGGTTCAGCGCTTGCCTCAAATTGCAAAGTAGGTTGCCTGATCGCTTTCTTTTCTTCCTTAACGGGCATCTCTAATGTCATTACGATCTTATCAACTTTGTCCTGCTTCTTTTCTTCTTTAGGCATATTGATCGTTTTAGCGAAAGGATCTTTATGCTCGAAGCCCGTGGCTATTAAAGTAATGCTTATTCCCGCGCCCAAACTGCTATCATACCCCAATCCTAAAATTACATCGCTCTCATCGCCTGCCTGGCTCAGCAAGTGATTTTGGATGATTTCTACTTCATCCATGGTAAATTCATGTTCACCTTCAGCAGAATTAATGTTAATCAGTATCCACCTGGCACCGCGAATCTCACTGTCGTTTAATAACGGCGAATTCAATGCATTCTCAATGGCCAGTTGCGCCCTGTTTTCCCCTTCTGCGATGGCGCTGCCCAAAATAGCCACACCACCATTACTCATTACCGTGCAAACATCCGCGAAATCCACATTTATCTGGCCGGTGCTGTTGATCACATCGGTAATACACTTTGCTGCGGTTGCCAATACATTGTCCGCTTTTTCGAACGCTTCTTTCATTTTTAGATTGCCAAACTGGTGACGCAATTTATCATTGCTGATCACGAGCAAAGTATCCACATGATCCTTCAGCAAGCGGATACCTTCTTCCGCCTGCGCCAGTCTTTTCCTGCCTTCATAGGCAAAGGGTGTGGTAACAATACCAACCGTAAGTATGCCCAGGTCCTTGCAAATTTTTGCAAGGATCGGGGCGCCGCCGGTGCCTGTACCACCACCCATACCAGCCGTGATGAATGCCATCTTGGTATTTACTTCCAATATCCGTTTTATTTCTTCGAGGCTCTCCTCTGTAGCCTGGCGGCCGATAGAAGGATTGGCTCCCGCCCCTAAACCCTGCGTCAGATGTGGCCCTAACTGTATCTTGTTAGGCACCCTGCTTTGCGCAATCGCCTGGGCATCAGTGTTACAGATAATAAAGTTTACGCCTTCAATATTTTGCGAAAACATGTGGTTAACAGCATTGCTTCCACCACCGCCTACGCCAATTACTTTAATGATTGACGATTGCTCTTTGGGCAAATCAAAATGTATCATATATTAATATTTAAACCCGGCGAAACCACTGCCACGCAGTAAGCGCAGGGCATTTAAGAAATTATGCTTTCCGTGTTTCCGGTTAGCAGACAGAAAACACGGCGCACTGTTTTTAATGGGTTAGTCAACTACTGTTATGTAAAGGAAAAATGATGTGTCGATTTGTGAATAGTGAATGGTCAATAATGAAATATTGACCATTCACTATTCACTTAGCTAAACATTACATACTCACTTCAAAAACCGTAGCTGATCTTATTTATTTATAAGAACTTTTATCACCAGATACTACCGCTACTCTCCTAAAATTTCGCGTCCTCTTCTTCCTTAAACAGATCGATCAAACCGATCTTAAAAGAATCCATAAAGCCTTTTAATGATTTGCGTTCCTTCATCTTTTTTAAAGGCACTTTCTCTGCTACAGGCACTTCATTTTCAGGGGCGGCCAGTGTTTCCTGTACCGGTGGCTGTTGCAAAGCCGCGGGCACAACCACCTTGCGGAAAGACTCTTCAAATTGCTTGTTCTTATTTTCATAATCGTTGTATCCTTTCAATATTAGCCCGATACAAGTGCTGTACATTGGCTTGGATAATTCATCTATGTGCCCGCCTGCAAGGTGTTCGTTCGGATACCCGATCCGTGTATTGAGGCCTGTAACATATTCTGTTAACTGTATCAGGTGCTTTAATTGAGACCCTCCACCAGTAAGGATTACACCGCCATTCAGCAAACGGGTATCCAAACCAACCTGCTTTAAATGATAGCTTACAAAATCCATGATCTCACTCATACGAGCCTGTATAATTCCCGCAAGATTTTTCACACTGATCTCTTTGGGCTGCATACCGCGCAGGCCGGGAATTGTTATAAAAGCATTTGATTTAGCTTCATCACTTAATGCGCTCCCGAATTGCACCTTCATTTGCTCGGCCTGTGTTTTTAACACCCCAAGTCCATTTTTGATATCATTGGTGATGTTTTCGCCACCAAATGGAATAACTGCCGTGTGTTTTAAAATACCCTCATAAAAAACAGCCAGGTCGGTGGTGCCACCTCCGATATCCACAATCGCTACACCGGCCTCCAGATCCTGGTCGCACATTACAGCAGCGGCTGAAGCCAGTGGTTGTAACACCAGGTCCCTTGTGCGCAGGCCTGCTTTTTCCACACTGCGGTTTATATTCCGGATGGCGTTCTTATCGCCTGTAATAATGTGAAAATTAGCCCCCACTTTTACGCCACTGTACCCGATCGGATTTGGAATGTTTTGAAAATTATCAACGGTAAATTCCTGTGGTATTACATCAATGATCTGATCGCCTGCCGGGATGTAAGTGCGGTACTGATCCGCAATTAATCTATCCACCTCTTCCTGGCGGATCTCTTCTTCTGTAGCCTGGCGTACGATATCGCCGCGGGTTTGCAAGCTTTTAATGTGGTGCCCGGCAATGCCTACATATACTTCTTCAATTGCCAGGTTGGGGTTGGAATCATAGCAATTTTTTAGCGCCATTTCGATTGCCTTAATGGTTTGATCGATGTTTAAAACCATACCGTGCTGTACGCCATTACTATTGGCCCGCCCAAAGCCAAGAATTTCCAGTTTGCCAAATTCATTTTTTCGGCCGGCAATGGCCGCTATTTTCGTAGTGCCAATGTCCAGGCCAACAATAACGGGGTTGCTGTTCACCGCCCCGCCATCGTTTGTGTTTTGTTCGTGAGTCATAGTTGTATGTTTGTGTGTGTGTGTTAAAAGCCGTCTGTTTTTTTGCGCTCTCTTATTAGATTATTTTGTTCATTCTGTCCGAGTTATCCCTGGTGCCTTTTATCTCATTGGGGAGCGCCATGCGTCGTTTTTGGCATTAATACTTTGGGTGTTACTTCTTTTGGCTTTGGTTTAAAAAAGGGTTTTCTACTTGTATCAACCGGCTTTTTCAATAGCGGTTTTGCAGTGGGTTTATGAACACTGCCTGAGCTGTCTTTTGAATTCACCGTATTAACAGGATTGGACACCGCCTCTTTGTTTTTCATGGTGTCGGCAGGCGAATGTTCATCAATACTGCCAGTTGGATTTTGATCGTCTCTTTCAATCGATTGTTGAATGGGGAAAG
>JADMIO011418003.1_pt1 | contig 32664 bp, 27 predicted proteins | sample 8958161 | NCBI WGS metagenome assembly JADMIO01 (sample SAMN16585339, study PRJNA669376) | soil metagenome | isolation source: Crop rotation soil | place: USA: Cullars Rotation, Alabama | collected 2011
GCGACTTCAAGTCACGTGAATTCCAAGCTTCGGATCCCACTGTGCTGGAAAGGGGCAGCTGGGGCGCGATCGACCTGGGCCGCCAGTACACGATCTCGCACGACTTCATCCTCGACTACGACCCCTTCCGCTTCAACTACACGCCGCTGATCCCGCTGACCCAGGCCTCCAGCGGCACCCGCTTCAGCAACGACGTGAAGTACACCGGCGACTTCGGCCGCTTCCGCCTGGAGCTGGAGAACTCCTTCGGCGAGGTGGCCGGCAGCAACAGCAGCGGCTCGGCCCGCGGCATCGGCCTGCAGTACATCGGCGAGGACCTGATCGCCGGCGGCTCCTACAACCGCCGCAGCGTGCTGGTCGGCACCACCTACCGCAACGAGGACTACTACCTCGCCGGCGCCGCCTGGAAGCATGGCCGGCTCGGCCTCTCGGGCGGCTACATGCTCGACACGATCGACATGGAAGGCACGGCGCCGAACACCGCCACGCGCAATGCCTTCGGCGGCGCCAGCTGGTCCTTCAGCGAGCAGCTGAAGCTGACCGGCGGCTTCTACCGCACGAGCTCCAGCACCGACAAGGCCCGCGGCAAGGACATGACCATCCTGGGCCTGGACTACTCGCTGTCCAAGCGCACCAAGCTCTACCTGGAGGCCGACCGCAACAAGTGGAAGACCCGGGTCGTGTCCACGCTGAACCCGGTGGGCGTGTCCAGCCAGACCGGCATCACCGCAGGCATCAACCACAGGTTCTGACCCCGGTGTATAAACCCGCCCCATTGCAGAGATAGAGGAGCAGTAGCGATGGGCGCACAGTGGAAGGCCAAGCACAAGGACATCGCGGCCAATGCCAAGGGCCGCATCTTCGGCAAGCTGTCCAAGGAAATCATGCTGGCCGCGCGCAGCGGCGCGGACCCGGACATGAACCCGAAGCTGCGCATGGTGCTGGCCGCGGCGCGCAAGGCCTCGATGCCGCGCGACACGCTGGAGCACGCGGTCAAGAAGGGCGCCGGCCTGCTGGGCGAGCCGGTCAACTACGAGCGCGTGACCTATGAGGGCTTCGCGCCGCACCGGGTGCCGCTGATCGTCGAGTGCCTGACCGACAACGTCAACCGCACCGTCTCCGAGATCCGAGTGCTGTTCCGCAAGGGCCAGCTGGGCGCAAGCGGCTCGGTGGCCTGGGACTTCGACCACGTCGGCCTGATCGAGGGCGCGCCCGCCGCGCCGGGCGCCGATGGCGAGCTGGCCGCGATCGAGGCCGGCGCGCAGGACTTCGAGGCGGCCGAGGAAGAGGGCCACATGCTCTTCATCACCGAGCCGGCCGAGCTGGACCTGGTGGCCCGCGCGCTGCCGGCCCAGGGCTTCAATGTCGTCTCGGCCAAGCTCGGCTACCGGCCGAAGAACCCGGTCGACCCGGCCTCGCTGAGCGCCGAAGCGCTGGAAGAGGTGGAGACCTTCCTGGCCGCCATCGACGCGCACGACGACGTGCAGGACGTCTTCGTCGCACTGGGCGGCTGAGCGCCTCCCGCGCTCAGTTGCAGTTCTTCTTCGCCGGTCCCTGCGTCTTCCAGTCGCTGCCATATTCCACCAGCGCCTGGGCCTCCTCGGGCGTGATCAGCTTGGGCACCTTCAGTGCGATGACGCTGCGCTGTTCAGGCTTGACCAGCGCCCACATGTCGCGATTGGACGGATGGGTCTTCAGCATCTGGTGCAGCTGGCCTGAGCAGTAGAGCTGCTTCATCCCGCGGGTCAGCAGCTCGCGCAGCCGGGTGTTCTTCGGCGAGACGTAGAAGAACAGGTCGGTGCCGTACTGGCCGTACTGGATCACCGCCGAGGGCTCCAGCACGATGCCGCCCTTGGCAATGCCCGCCAGCTCGGGGCCGACCTCGAAGATGCCGCGGGTCAGGGCATCGAAACGGTCCTTGCGCAGCATCACGAAGAGCTGCTGGTAGACCGGCGACTTCTCCACGTGGATGCCGTTGGCCTCCATGATCGGCGTGTCGGCCCAGGTGGCTCCGGAGCCCACCGACAGCTTGCGCAGGCCGGCCAGGTCCAGCGGCGCCTTGATCTTCTTCAGGCTGCCGGGCGTCATCAGCAGCGCGCGGATGCCGCCGCCGCCCAGGTAGATCGGCACCGGCACCGGCGCCAGGCCGGCCGTGACCTCGCCGCCGGCGCTGGTCGTGAGGACGTCGCAGCCCTGGTTCTCGATGATCGCCAGCGAGGTCCGCCGGTCCGCCGATTTGTCGTCGATGTCCTTGCAGCTCTCGACGCTCGCCTTGACGCCGCCGATGGCGAGCGCGGCGGTCAGCAGGTCGATGCGGTACTGCAGCATCGGGATGGTCCTGGCAGCTCCGGCCCCGGCGAGACGGATGACCATCTCCTTCGGAGGATCGGCCGCCGGGACTGCATCGGCGGACAGGCAAACCAGGGCCAGCGCGGCCCACGCCATCGGCTTCTTCATGGGGCCATGCTACGGGCAAAGCGGGATCAATGTCGTCGGCGAGATACGGGAAGTGAAGTAGTGTTTCCCGTTGGTATCCATGGTCCGCGCCGCCGCCGATTCACGGCGATGCAATATTTGCTCGCGATGCTGCGCGCCTTGCGCTAACGCCATGCCTCAGCGGCATGTGGCGCAGAAGTTGCTCGCGGACTCCGCCGCGCTCACAACAACAGGATCGATTGGGAATGACCGAACAGAACTTCGTCCGCTTCGCGCGGACTGCATTGAGCCTGGCCGCCGCTGCGCTGGCCGCCTCCGCTGCCCACGCACAGGCCACGGCCGCCGCCGACACGGATGCGCCCCAGAGCCAGGAGGCCGCATCGGGCAAGACCCCGCAGCGCGCCAACGCCTCCAGCACCTCCAACACCACCAATGCCAACGCCTCGCAGCGCGCGATGGAGCAGCTCGAGAAGATCGAGGTGAGCGGCCAGAGCCACTCGCTGGGCGGCGGCCTCATGACGGTGCAGATCGCACCGAAGGCGGTCTCCACGATCACCCGCAGTGCGATCACCCAGGCCGCGCCGGGCGCGAACTACGGGCAGATGATTGCCAGCATGCCCGGCGTCGTCGCGATCACCGACGACCCGACCGGCCTGTTCGACAGCAACTACCAGATCCGCGGCTTCACGAACGACCAGATCGGCGTGACGGTCAACGGCGCCCCGGTCAACGACAGCGGCAACTACCGCGTCTACCCGACCGAGTACGGCGACACCGAGAACATGAACGACATCACCGTGCTGCAGGGCTGGCCGGATGTCGACCAGGCCGTGGCCGGCGCCGCCGGCGGCACGATCGCCTGGTCCACGATCGACCCCTCGCACAAGTTCAGCCTGGACACCAGCGTGACCGGCGGCAGCAACAACTACCGCCGCGAATTCGTGCGCCTGCAGACCGGCGACACCGGCGCCTTCCGTTCCTGGCTCAGCTACTCCCACAACACCGCGGACCTGTGGCGCGGCGTGGGCCACGCCACGGTGGACAAGGTCGACGGCAAGTCGGTCTGGACCATCGACGGCGCGAACTCGGTCTCGGCCTCGCTGCAGTACAACCGCGAGGTGCGCATCGGCGGCTACCAGATGCTGACCGCAGCGCAGGCCGCGGCCAACTACTACACGAACTGGAACGCCACGATGGCGTCCACCACCGACACCAGCTACTACAAGCTCAAGACCAACCCCTTCGAGAGCTATATGGTCAGCCTGGACGGCGAGTTCACGCTGAGCGATTCGCTGCACCTCTCGGTCGTGCCCTACTTCCAGTACGGCTCGGGCGGCGCCGGCTCCGGCTTCACCTTCATGGAGAACACCGCCGCCGCCAACATCGGCCGCTTCGGCTACGTCAACTACGACCTCGACGGCGACGGCCAGGTCACCAACAACAAGAAGGTGCTGAGCTACTCCTACTCCGGCTCCGACACCTGGCGCCCGGGCGTCATCGCCAAGCTGGTGCAGGACTTCGGCCCGACCGACACGCTGACCTACGGCTTCTGGTTGGACGTGCCGCGCGAGGAGCAGCGCCAGGTCTACACGACCGTCGACGCCCAGGGCAATCCGGCCGACATCTGGGCCAAGAGCAACCTGGTCAAGTACACCGCCGACGGCGACCCGCAGTACAACTACCTCGACTACACCAAGACCAAGCTGGGCCGCCTGTTCATCAGCAATGACTGGACGCCCAACAACCAGTGGACGGTGACCGTCGGCGGCGCCTACACCCGCGTCACGCGCGAGGGCGTCGGCTACCAGCACTACGGCGCCTACGGCGGCGCGGCCTACCTGCAGCAGTACGGCGGCTATTCGAGCAACACCTGGAACAAGTTCACGCCTTCCGCGGGCGTGAAGTTCCAGCTCGACAACGCCAACCAGTTCTACGCCGGCTACGGCCGCAGCTTCCGCGCCCCGGTCAACGGCGTCATCACGCAGAGCAATGCGGTGATCGACTTCTACAACCGCAACCCCGGCGAGCTGGCCTTCAGCGGCATCACCAAGGAGCAGCTGAACGCGATCGGCGTCAACAAGCCCGAGACCGCCGACACGGTGGACCTCGGCTGGCGCTACTACGCCGGTCCGGTGTCGGCCAGCGTTGACGTGTACGCCTCCAACCTGAAGAACAAGCAGGTGTCCGGCTACGACAGCGCCAGCGCGCAGACGGTCTACCTGTCGGTGCCCGAGCTGCACCAGCGCGGCTTCAACGCCGAGGCCAGCTGGAAGGTCCATACCGACCTGGACCTGTACGCGTCCTACGCCTACACCGAGTCCACGATGATGACCAACACGGCCACCATCGGCGACGGCACCTATCCGACCGCGGGCAAGTCCTTCGTCGACGTGCCGAAGAACACCTTCAACCTCGGTGCAAGCTTCCACCACGGTCCCTTCTGGGCCAGCATGCACATGAACTACCGCAGCAGCTTCTGGGCGGACTGGGTCAACACCGAGAAGGCGCCGGGCTACTCGACGGTGAGCCTGAACACCGGCTGGAACTTCGACGACGTGTCCGGCTGGCTGAAGAAGCCGCAGCTGAAGGTCAACGTCTCCAACCTGACCGACAAGAAGGCGCTGAGCTTCGCCAACACGACGAACTTCCTGTCCACCAAGGGCGCGGTGAACGACGTGGATACCGGCAAGAACACGCTGTACTCGAGCACCGCCACCTACAACCTGCTGGCGCCGCGTGCGGTGATGGTGACGCTGAGCGCTTCGTTCTTCTGATCCATGACGTCGTCTTCATCCTTGCTGCTTCGTGCCGCAGCGATGGCGGCGGCGATCGGGCTGGCCGGCTGCGTCGCGACGCAGCCGGGCGGTCCGCGCACGCTGACCGTCCTGTCGATCAACGACTTCCACGGCTACCTCCAGTCCCGCGGCCCGACGCCCGCGATGCTGCGCCTGCCCGAGGCCGACGGCAGCCTCGGCAAGCCGCAGGCGGCCGGCGGCATTCCGTATCTCGCCGGTGCGCTCGACCAACTGCGCGCCCAGCATCCGGACGCGCTGGTCGTCGCCGCCGGCGACCTGATCGGCGCCTCGCCGCTGAACTCGGCGCTGCTGGCCGACGAGCCCAGCCTCGCGGCCTTCGACAAGCTGGGCCTCGTCGCCTCCGCGCTCGGCAACCACGAGCTCGACCAGGGCCTGCCCGCACTGCAGGACAAGCTCGCCGGCCGCTGCCCGGCCACCGGCTGCCCGCTGCCCGGCTACGCCGGCGTCCACTTCCCCTACCTGGCCGCCAACCTGATCGACAGCTCGGGCAAGGCGCCGTTCCAGAGCTATGTGATCCGCGAGGTCCAGGGCCTGAAGCTCGCGGTCGTCGGCGTGGTGACGAAGGACACGCCCAAGGTCTCCCTGCCCCGCAATATGGAAGGCCTGCGCTTCCTCGACGAAGCCGACACGCTCAACGCCCTGGTGCCCGAACTGCGCGCCCAGGGCGTGCAGCTGCTGGTGGCGGTGATGCACGAGGGCGCCGAATGGCACGGCCCGGCCAACGACCCGAGCTATGCCTGCACGGGCCTCGGCGGCCGCGGCGTGGACATCGCCCATCGGCTCTCGAAGGACTACGCGCTGATCGTCAGCGGCCACAGCCACATGGCCTACACCTGCAAGGTCGACGGGCGGCTGCTGGTGCAGGCCGGCAGCTTCGGCGCCTGGATCACGCAGACGACGCTGCAGGTCGATGGCCAGGGCCGGGTGCTCGATGCGCAGGCGGTCAACATCCCCGTGCTGCAGTCGCGCTACACGCCGGCGCCGGCCTTCGCGGCGCTGGAGGCCGAGGCCGAGAAGCTGACCGAGTCGGTACGCCTGCGCCCGATCGCGACGGTGGCCCACGGCCTGCGCCGCACCCCGACGGACCCGGACGGCGATGCCGGCCTGGGCAACCTGATCGCCGATTCCCAGGCCGCCTATGCGCGGGGCCACGACACGGCGCAAGGGGCCGGTCCGGTGGTGGCGCTGATGAACCTCGGCGGCATCCGCACCGATCTCGAAGCCAGCCCGGCGCGGCCGGTCAACCTCAGCGAGCTGACGGCCATCCAGCCCTTCCATAACGATCTGGTTGCGCTGACCCTGAGCGGCGCGCAGCTGCGCGAGCTGCTGCAGCACCAGCTGCCGCGCGGGACTTCGGCGCCGCGCCTGCTGCAGCCTTCAGGCAGCCTGCGCTACACCTGGTCGCGCGCGGCCGACGGCAGCAGCCGGCTGCTGGAGGTCAAGGTGGACGGCCAGCCGCTCGACGATGCGCGCTCCTACCGCATCGTCGCCAACGGCTTCATGGCCGACGGCGGCGAGGGCCTGTCCGTGATGCGCCAGGGCCGCGACCGGACCGTGCTCGGCGAGGACCTCGACGCGCTGCTGGACTACCTGGCGGCCCATCCCGAGGCGGTGGACCAGGTGCAGCCCGGCCGGATCAGGCGGGTGGAGTAGGCGGCGCGCCCGGAAGCAAAAGAGCGGAGCCTCGCTCCGCTCTTTTCCAGGACGTGCCCGGCTTCAGGGCGTGCGACGGTGCCGCAGGCGCGCGCCGATCAGCAGCAGGCCCACGCCCATCAGCGCCCACTCCGCCGGCTCGGGGATCGCCGGCACGGCGTTGGTGCCGGGCAGGATGGCAACGCCGTCCAGCAGGTCCATCGGCGGCGAGCCGAGGGGCAGGAAGCTCAGCACCTCGGACGACGAGGAGGCGGTGAAGTTGATGATGGTCTGCACCCAGGGCGAGAAGCCGTTGGCTGCGAAGGAGCCGGTCTTGGTGGTGCTGTTGACGTCGGTCTTCGAGCCCGTCAGCGTCACCGTCCAGCCGCCCGAGGTGGTGCCGTAGTTGTACACGCCGCTCAGCGGCACCCCCGCCGCCGACCAGAAGCTCAGCGTGTAGGCCTGCCCGGCGACCAGGCCGGTGACGGTCTGGGTCAGGGTGCCGCTGTAGATGTCGCCGCCGATGGCGCCGTAGTAGTTGCCGCCGGCCGGGCTCGCCGGGGGGACGATCGTCTGCGGATAACCGCTGTTGGCGCCGGCCATGGTCAGGTTGCACACGCGATAGGCGCCGGGGCTGCCGCAGCCGCTGGTGTGGTCGGAGTTGGGGTCCAGCAGGGGAAAGTTCGCCGTCGAGTCGCCCAGGCCGCTGCCGTACACGGTGCCGTAGTAGTTCTTGTTGGTCCAGCCGGTCAGGTCGTAGGCCCAATAGACGTTGCCCTGCGAGTTGATGTAGTAGTTGTCGTTGCCCGACACCTGCCTGCCCTTGCTGTCGGTCACCTGGTTGAAGTCGCCGTTGACCACCAGGTTCTGCGCCTGCGCCGCCACCGATCCGAACACCAGCGCCAGGGCCGCCACACCTTCCAGAATCCGCTTCATCGTTGTTCCTCGAGTCATCCCAAAACGAGATGCTGCGAGGCTAGGGGCGAAGCGGCTTGTCGGGTGCGCACCCCCCAAGTTTGAAGTTGCGACTGTTTCGGACCAGGTTCACGGATCGTGGTGTCCATCCCCCCGAATGGAGGGGCTGTCATGGGCTATGCGACGCGGTCCCGCGGCGCTCCTTGCGCGCACTTGCGGCAAGGCAAGACCTGACCCTTGGCCGCCTCGCGGCCGTCTGCGGTGACGACCCAGGGCCGGTTCTGCCAGGGCGGGTCGTGCCGTGTGTGCTGGTTGTGGCCGCAGGCCAGCTCGGCCACCCAGTGGCCTTCCTCGTCCTGGTGGAAGCCGACGATTGCCTGGTCTTTCGCCTGATCCATTCAGCCCTGGTCCTGCCAGCCGCCGCCCAGCGCCTTGATCAGCTGCACGCTGGCGCGGCGCTGGCGGGTGGCCAGCTCGGCGGCGCTGCGCTGGCTCTGCAGCGTGGCGGTCTGCGAGGTGACCACTTCCAGGTAGCTGGCGGCGCCCTCGCGGTAGCGGTTGTTGGCCAGCGTCAGCGCGCGTTCCGAGGCCGCCAGCGCGGCGGCCTCGGCCTCGGCGGCGGCGCCGTAGTGCTGCAGCAGCGCCAGCTGGTCCTCCACCTGCTGGAAGGCGCCGATGACCACGCCGCGGTAGCGCGCGCCGTTCTCGTCCAGCACCGCCTGGGTGCGGGCGATCTCGGCCTTCTTGCGGCCGCCGTCGAACAGGCTGCCGGCCAGCGTCGGGCCCAGCGCCCAGAAGATGTTGGGCGCGGCGATGAAGTGGCTCAGGTCGCTGCTCTGGTAGCCGAACAGCGCGCTCAGCATCACCGAGGGGAAGACCGCGGCGCGCGCCACGCCGACGCTGGCGTTGGCCGCGGTGACGCGGCGCTCGGCCGCGGCGATGTCGGGCCGGCGCTGCAGCAGCGTGGAGGGCAGGCCGGTCGGGATCGCGGGCAGGGCGATGTCGGCCAGGCGCGGCGCGATGCTGAAGTTCGAGGCCGGCTCGCCCAGCAGCGCGGCGATCGAGTGCTCGACCAGGGCGCGCTGCGCCTGCGACTGCCGGGCCTGCGAGCGGGCCGATTCCAGCTGCGCCTCGGCGCGGGCCAGGTCCAGGCCGTTGGAGACGCCGGCCTCGTGGCGCTGGCGGATCAGCGCGCGGGCCTTGTCGTAGGCCTGCACCGCCTCGTGCAGCAGCGCATAGTCGCGGTCCAGGCCGCGCAGCGCGATATAGCTGTCGGCCAGCTGGGCCTGCAGCGAGAGCCGGGCCGAGGCGAGATCGGCCTGCGCCGCCTGCTCGCTGGCCAGGCCGGCGTTCACCTGCTGGCGCACGCGGCCCCACAGGTCCAGCTCGTACTCCAGGTCCAGGCCCGCCGTGTAGGAGCCGTAGGTGTCGGGCGAGGTCGGGCCCAGCACGCGCAGGGGGCGCAGCTCGGCCTGGCGGTCGCGCTGCAGGTTCAGCGAGCCGCTCAGCGAGGGCAGCTCGGCCGCGCGCAGCTGCACGGTGGCGGCGCGCGCCTGCTCGTAGCGGGCCAGCGCGGCGGCGAGGTCCGGGCTGCCTTCGATCAGGCGCTTCTGCAGCCCGTCCAGCTCGGCATCGCCGTACAGCGTCCACCAGTCGCCGCGCGGCGCGTGGTCGGCCGGCGCGGCGGTGGTCCAGGGCGCACCTTCCTTGAAGGCGGCCACGGCGGGGATCTGCGGCAGCTCCACCGGCGGCTGCTGCGTGGACGCGCAGCCGGCCAGCAGCGCGGCCGTGACGAGGGCCAGCCGCCTCATTGGCGCACCCGCACCGCGTCGCCGTTGCCGACGCCGTCCGGCGGGTTCTCGATCACGCGGTCGCCGGCGGTGAGGCCGGTCGCCACCTCGATCGAGGCACCCAGGTCGCGCGCCACCGTCACCGGCTTCAGCAGCACCTTGTCGCCTGCGCTGACGGTGGCCACGTTCAGGCCCGCCTTGTTGAAGATCAGCGCGCCGGGCGGGATCGCCAGCGTGCCCGGCAGTCCGGGCAGGTCCAGGCTCAGCTGGGCCGAGCCGCCGGGCAGCAGCTCGCCGGTGGCGTTGTCCACCGTCAGCTGCACCAGCATGCCGCCGGAGCTGGCCGAGATCGCGCGCGAGGTCGACTGCACCGTGGCCGTGTAGGTCTGGCCCGGATGCTCGGGCACCGACAGCCGGGCCTTTGTGCCCGGCTTGATCGCGCCCACATAGGTCTGCGGCACGCTGGCGTAGACGCGCAGCTTGCGCGTGTCCGAGACGACGAACAGCTCGCTGCCCGCCGCGCCGCTGCCGACGTTGATCAGCTGGCCCACGTCGGTGTTGCGGGTGGTGACGGTGCCGTCGAACGGGGCCGTGATGCGGGTGTAGGCCTTCAGCGACTGGATGCGGTCCACGTTGGCCTGCAGCGCCTTGACGGCGGCGTTCTTGGCGGTGAGGTCGTTGGTCTTCTCCTCGACCTCCTGGCGCGAGACCGAATCGCTGCCCAGCAGCGACTGCCAGCGCTTGGCCGTCACCGCCGCCTGGGCCGCGTTGGCCTTGGCGCTGGCCAGTTCGGCCTGGGCCTGCAGCAGCTGCTGGTCGAGGTCGGGCGTCTCGATCTCGGCCAGCAGCTGGCCGGCCTTGACGGGAGTGCCGATGTCGGCGGTCCAGCGCTTCAGGTAGCCGCTGACGCGGGCATACAGCGGTGCGCGGGCGAAGGCCTCGATGCGGCCGGGCAGCTCCAGCGTGGCGGCATTGCCGGCCGCCTTGGGCGCGATGACGCTGACGGTGGGCACGGCCAGCGCCTCGGCGCGCTCGTTCAGGCGGGCCGCGTCGGAGCGGCGGGTGACGACGCCGTATACGACGATGCCGGCGGCGATCAGCACGATCAGCAGCGCACTGGTGGCGAGGCGGCCCCGTGACAGGGTGGTGGACTCAGACGACATAACTCTCTCCGATGACGGATGCTTTTGGAGCCGGCTTGCGATGGGCCAGGCTGAAGACGACGGGCACGAAGACCAGCGTGGCCACGGTCGCGAAGACCAGGCCGCCGATCACCGCGCGGCCCAGCGGGGCGTTCTGCTCGCCGCCTTCGCCCAGGCCCAGGGCCATCGGCAGCATGCCGATGATCATGGCCAGCGCGGTCATCAGCACGGGCCGGAAGCGCACGAAGCCGGCTTCCAGGCCGGCGGCCACGGCATCGCCGAGTTCTTCCAGCCGCTCCCGCGCGAAGCTGATCACCAGCACGCTGTTGGCGGTGGCCACGCCCATGCACATGATGGCCCCGGTCAGCGCCGGCACGCTCAGCGTGGTGTGGGTGGCGAACAGCATCCAGACGATGCCGGCCAGCGCCGCGGGCAGGGCGCTGACGATCACCGCCGGATCGCTCCAGGACTGGAAGTTCACGACGATCAGCAGGTAGATCAGCACGATGGCGCCCAGCAGGCCGAACAGCAGGCCCGAGAAGGCCCGCTCCATCGTCTGCACCTGGCCCAGCAGCGCGACGCTGGAGCCCTTGGGCAGATCGCCCCTGGTCTCCTCGATCACCCGGCGGATGTCGGCGGCCACGGCGCCGAGGTCGCGGCCCTCGGTGGCGGCGTTGATCTGCACCATGGTCTGGATGTCGTACTGGCTCACCGTGGCGTTGGACGTCGTGCGGGTGAAGGTGGCCAGGCCGCCCAGCGGCTGCGTGTTGCCGCCGGAGCCGCCCACCGGCAGGTTGGCCAGGTCCGACAGCGCGTCCAGCTTGTGCTGCGGCGTCTGCATCACGATCGCGTAGCTGATGCCGTTGGCCGGGTTGAGCCAGAAGGTCGGGGCCACCTGGCTGCTGCCGGCGAGGTTGACGACCAGGTTGTTGGTCACGTCGCGCGCGGTCACGCCCAGCTCCTGCGCCCGCGTGCGGTCGATGTCCACGTTGAACACCGGCGCCTTGTTGGACTGCTGGATGCGCGCGTCGGCCACGCCGGGGATGGCGCGGATCTTCTTCAGGAGCTTGTTGCCGTACTCGAAGTTGGCCGCCAGGTTGTTGCCGCGGATCTGCAGGTCGATCGGCGCGGGGGCGCCGAAGTTCAGGATCTGGCTGACGATGTCGGCCGGCGGGAAGCTGAACACCGTGTCCGGGAACTCGCGCGGCAGCTTCTCGCGCAGCTCGCGCACGTAGTCGGCGGTGGGGCGGTGCTCCTTGGTGAGCGCGATCTGCACGTCGCCGTCCTGGGTGCCGATCACGCCGGTGTTGTTGTAGGTGAGGTTGATCGAGCTCTGCGGCAGGCCCAGCGTGTCGACGATGGTGCTCACCTCCTCGGCCGGGATGATGCGGCGCACCGCTTCCTCGATCTTCGCGAAGCGGGCGGCGGTCTCCTCGACGCGCGTGCCCACCGGCACGCGGGCGTGCATCAGGATCTGGCCGCCGTCCACCGAGGGGAAGAAGTTGCTGCCCAGGAAGGGGATCAGGCAGGCCGATACCGCGATGACGCCGACGAAGCCCATCACCACCGTGGGCCGGTGGTGCATGGCCAGTTCCAGCAGGCCGCGGTAGCCGCGGCGGATGTGCTCGAAGCGGGCCTCGAAGCCGCGCTGGAACCTGATCAGCGGGTTGCGCGTCTCCTCGCGTTCATGCGAATGCACATGGGGCTTCAGCAGGAACTTCGCCATCGTGGGAACGAGCGTGCGCGAGAGGATGAAGGAGCACAGCATCGCCAGCATCACCGCCTCGGCCATCGGCACGAACAGGTAGCGGGCCACGCCGGTCAGGAAGAACATCGGCACGAACACGATGCAGATGCACAGCAGCGAGACCAGGGCCGGCGTCACGATCTGGCGTGCGCCGTCCATGATGGCGGTCTCCACGTCCTTGCCGTGCTCGAGGTGCCAGTTGATGTTCTCGATGGTCACCGTGGCGTCGTCCACCAGGATGCCCACGGCCAGCGCCAGGCCGCCCAGCGTCATGATGTTGAGCGTCTCGCCCAATGCGGCCAGGCCGATCAGCGCGCCCATGATCGAGAGCGGGATCGACACCGCGATGATGACCGTGGAGCGCCAGCTGCCCAGGAACAGCAGGATCATCAGGCTGGTCAGCGCCGCGGCGATGCAGCCTTCCACCGCCACGCCGCTGATGGCGGCGCGCACGAAGATCGACTGGTCGTTGATCGGCACCACGTTCAGCGCGTCGGGCCAGCCGGACTTCATCTCGGCCAGCTTGGCGCGGATGCCGTCGACGATGGCCAGCGTCGACGTGGAGCCGTTCTTCAGCACCGACATCAGCACCGAGCGCGAGCCGTCCACGTGGACGATGTTGGTCTGCGGCGCATTGCCGTCGTGCACGTTGGCGACGTCGCGGATGTAGATCGTCGCGCCGTTGACCACCTTGATCGGCAGGTCGCCCAGGTCCTTGATCGCCGAGGGCGCGTTGTTCAGCTGCAGCGTGTACTCCTGCTCGCCGATCTTCTGCGTGCCCACCGGGACGATGATGTTCTGCGCCGCCAGCGCCAGCGACACCTCCTGCGCCGACAGCCCGCGCGACTGCAGCGCGGCCGGGTCGAGGTCGATCATCACCTGGCGCTGCTTGCCGCCGTAGGGGAAGGGGATGGCCGCGCCGGGCACGGTCACCAGCGGCGTGCGCACCGTGTTGACACCCAGGTCGAACAGGTTCTGCTCCGACAGGCCCTTGCCCGACAGCGCCAGCTGCAGGATGGGCACCGTCGAGGCGTTGTAGTTCAGGATCAGCGGCGGCGTGATGCCTGGCGGCATCTGGCGCACGGCCACCTGGGCGATGGCGGTGACCTGCGCGTTGGCGACCGCCACGTTGACGCCCGGCTGGAAGAAGATCTTGACGATGCCCACGCCGGCATAACTCGTCGCCTCGATGTGCTCGATGTCGTTGACGGTGGTGGTCAGCGAGCGCTGGAACAGCGTGGAGATGCGGCCGGCCATCTCCTGCGGCGGCAGGCCGGTGTACTGCCAGGCCACGGCGATCACCGGGATCTTGATGTCCGGGAAGATGTCGGTGGGCGTGCGCATGGCGGCCAGCGGGCCGATGCCCAGCAGCAGCAGCGCCATCACGATGAAGGTAAGCGGGCGCGTCAGCGCCACGCGGACGATGCCTACGAGCATTGCGGGGACTCCTTGCGGTCGGCCGCGCCGGGCATCACCGCATCCAGATTGGCCTGGACGCGGCGCAGCAGCTTCATCAGCAGGCGGCGCTCGTCCTCGTCGAAATCGGCCAGCCCCTCCTCGCGGTTGCGGTCGCCGATCTCCCAGATCTGCGCCAGCAGCCCTTTAGCCTGCTCGGTCAGGTGCAGGCAGTGGGCGCGCCGGTCGGCGGGGTCGATGCGCTGGCCGACCAGCCCGTCCTCGGCCATGCGGGCCAGCAGCCGGCCCAGGGTCATCGGATCGGTGTCGGTCAGCGCGGCCAGCCGGGCCTTGGAGATGCCCTCGTTGCGCTGCAGGTAGGCCAGCACGCGGCACTGGGCCAGCGTCAGGCCGCCGATGGCGCTGCCGGCGGCCAGGCGCTCGAAGTTCAGGGCATGCAGCCGCGCCAGGTCGCGCAGCAGGAAGCCGAACTCGCGCTGCGGGTCGGCGAAGGTGTCGTTGGCGCTCACGCGTCGGTTCCCTCGGAGTTGGTCGGTATCAGCTGTTAGTGTAGGAAGGCTTTGGCCTCCGTGCAGGTTGGCGGTTATGCGTATGACCCCGCAAAGTTCTGTGAATTGGGCGCTTGTCGCTCCCGGGACGGTGCCCCGCGATGGGGCGTGCTTGAATCGCAGCCTTTGCGGAGAATCGGATCCCCGCAGCAGCAGCCGGAGGCAAGACGACCATGAGCACGACGACCACCAACAAGCAGATCCAACTCGCCTCGCGTCCGCAGGGCGAACCCACGACGGACAACTTCCGCCTGGTCGAGGTGCCGGTGCCGGCGCTGGCCGAGGGCCAGGTGCTGGTGCGCAACCACTACCTGAGCCTGGACCCGTACATGCGCGGCCGCATGAACGACGGCAAGAGCTACGCCCAGCCCCAGCCGCTGGACCAGGTGATGCTGGGCGGCACCGTCGGCGAGGTGGTGGAGTCCCGGAACGAGCATTTCAAGGCCGGAGACAAGGTCGTCGGCATGGGCGGCTGGCAGCAGTACCAGCTGGTCGATGCGAACCAGCGCGGCGTGCTGCAGAAGGTGGATACGACGCATGTGCCGCTGTCCGCCTACCTGGGCGCCGTGGGCATGCCCGGCGTCACCGCCTGGTACGGCCTGACCAAGATCATCGCGGCCAAGGCCGGCGAGACGGTGGTCGTCAGCGCTGCCAGCGGCGCCGTGGGCGGCGTGGTGGGGCAGTTGGCCAAGCTGCGCGGCGCGCGCGCCGTGGGCCTGGCCGGTGGCGCTGACAAATGCCGTTATGTGGTCGAGGAGCTGGGCTTCGACGAGTGCATCGACTACAAGCAGCATCCGGACGTGAAGTCGCTCTCCGCCGCGCTGAAGGCCGCCTGCCCGGCCGGCGTGGACGGCTATTTCGAGAACGTCGGCGGCAAGATCCTGGACGCGGTGATGCTGCGCTCCAACGCCTTCGCCCGCATCGCCCTGTGCGGCATGATCTCCGGCTACAACGGCGAGCCGATCCCGATGGCCGCGCCGCAGCTGCTGCTGACCAACCGCATGAAGCTCGAGGGATTCATCGTCAGCGAGCACATGGAGGTGTGGCCCGAGGCGCTGAAGGAGCTGGGCACGCTGGTGGCGACCGGCAAGCTGAAGTTCCGCGAGTCGGTGGCCGAGGGCATCGAGTCGGCGCCGGAAGCCTTCCTGGGCCTGCTGAAGGGCAGGAACTTCGGCAAGCAGCTGGTCAAGCTGGTCTGATGGTCGAGTGGACCTGCGCGCGGCTCGACGAACTGGGCCCGCGCCAGCTGTATGAGGCGCTGGCCTTGCGCAGCGCGGTCTTCGTCGTCGAGCAGGCCTGCGTCTACCTGGACCCGGACGGGCACGACCTCGATCCCGGCTGCTGGCAACTGCTCGGCTGCGAGGGCGACCAACTGCTCGCCTGCGCCCGCCTGCTGGCGCCTGGCGTCAAGGGCGCGGGCCAGGTCCATCCGATGATCGGCCGGGTCGTCACCGCCCCGGCGGCGCGCGGCCGGGGCCTCGGCCGGCCCTTGATGCAGCGGGCGATCGATGAATGCGGCACCCGCTGGCCCGGGCTGCCGATCGACATCGGCGCGCAGGCGCACCTGCAGCACTTCTATGCCAGCCTCGGCTTCGTCCAGCGCGGCGAGCCCTATGACGAGGACGGCATCCCGCACATCGACATGAGAAGGCAAGCATGAGCGACCTGATCCTCCACCACTACGCCGGCTCGCCCTTCTCCGAGAAGATGCGCCTGCTGTTCGGCTACAAGCAGCTGGCCTGGCGCAGCGTGGACGTGCCGGTCATCCTGCCCAAGCCGGACGTGCTGGCGCTGACCGGCGGCTACCGGCGCACGCCCTTCCTGCAGATCGGCGCCGACATCTACTGCGACACCGCGCTGATGGGCGAGCTGATCGCGCCCGAGCTGCAGGCCGGCCCGGCCCGCATCCTGGCCCAGTGGGCCGACACCGACCTGTTCTGGGCCATGATCAGCCACGTGATGCAGCCCAAGGGATTCATGGCCATCATGGGCGGGCTGCCGCCGCCGGTGCTGCAGGCCTTCGCGGCCGACCGGGCGGCGATGACGGCCGGCATGAAGCGCCCGAGCGCCGTGGACGCCACCGCTGCGCTGACGAGTTACCTCCACTGGCTGGAGCAGACGCTGGCCGACGGCGGCAGCGCCTGGCTCTGCGGCGAGGCGCCGACGATCGCCGACTTCTCGGTCGCTCACAGCCTCTGGTTCATCCGCCGCGCCCCGCCGATGGCCGGCGTGCTTTCTCCCTTCGTGAAGCTGGCCGCCTGGTACGAGCGCATGGCCGCCTTCGGCCACGGCCAGCGCAGCGAGATGAGCGCGGAAGACGCCATCGCCGTGGCCGCCGCCGCCACGCCGCTGCCCTGCGAGGTCGAGGCCGGCCTCGGTTTCGCCGCCGGCGAGCCGGTCACCGTCACGCCGCTGGACTACGCCTGCGACCCGGTCACCGGCGAGCTGGTGGGCCTGACCGGCAGCCGCGTCACGCTGCGCCGCCAGGACCCGCGCGCCGGCGCCGTCCACGTGCACTTCCCGCGCATCGCCTTCGCCATCAGGAAACAACAGCAGGAGACATCGACATGAAGCAGTTCGAGGGCCGCACGGCCGTGATCACCGGCGCCGGCTCGGGCTTCGGCCTCGAGGTGGCGCGCATCGCCGCGGCGCGCGGCATGAAGCTCGTGCTGTGCGACGTGCAGGCCGACGCGCTGGAGAAGGCCGCCGCCGAGTTCGAGGGCAGGACCGACGTGATGGCCCGCCGCGTGGACGTGGCCAAGGCCGCCGAGATGGAGGCGCTGGCGGCGGACGTGAAGCAGCGCTTCGGCGCCCCGCACTTCGTCTTCAACAACGCGGGCGTGGGCTCCGGCGGCCTGATCTGGGAGAACTCGCTGGCCGACTGGGAGTGGGTGCTGGGCGTCAACCTGATGGGCGTGGTCCATGGCGTGCGCCTGTTCACGCCGATGATGCTGGAGGCCGCCCGGGCCGACGCCGGCTACGAGGGCCACATCGTCAACACCGCCTCGATGGCCGGCATGCTCAATGCGCCGAACATGGGCGTGTACAACGTCTCCAAGCATGCGGTCGTCTCGCTCAGCGAGACCCTGCATCAAGACCTGGCCCTCGTCACCGACCAGATTCACTGCTCGGTGCTCTGCCCCTACTTCGTGCCCACCGGCATCACCGCCAGCGACCGCAACCGCCCCGCCGAGCTGGCGGCGGACAAGCCCACGCAGAGCCAGCTGATCGGCCGGGCGATGAGCGACAAGGCGGTCTCGTCCGGCAAGCTGAGCGCCGCCGACGTGGCGCAGATGGTCTTCGCCGGCATCGACGGGCAGCGCTTCTACGTCTTCAGCCACCCGCACGCGCTGGCCGGCGTGCAGACCCGCTTCGAGGACGTGATGGCGCTGCGCAACCCCAGTTCGCCCTTCGCGGCCAAGCCGGAGATCGGCGAGAAGCTGAAGGCGGCACTGAGGGAAATGCCGGTCAGGTAACGAGTTAGGTAAGCGTCTGTTTCGCCGACAATGGCGGAATGGCGCGCGCCCGTTCATTTTCGTTTCACCTGCTGCTGACCGGCCTGCTGCTGCTGTTGCTGCCGATGCTGGTGCGGGCCCAGGCCGCCGTCGAGCTGAGCGCCGAGGAGAAGGCCTGGATCGCCGCCCACCCGCTGGTGCGCGTCGCCACCTCGCGCAGCTACGGGCCCTTCACCTTCGTGGACGAGAGCGGCGCGGTGCGCGGGCTCTCGGTGGACTACATCGAGCGGCTCCGGCGGCTTACCGGGCTGCACCTCGAACTGGCCCCGCCGGCGCCCTTCGCCGAGTCGATGCAGGCGCTGAAGGACGGGCGGGTGGACCTGATCATGTCGGTCCGCGACACGGCCGAGCGGCGCGAGTTCCTGTCCTTCACCCGGCCCTACATCACGGTGCCGGCGGTGCTGCTGCGCCGCCGCGAGGATGGCGTGCGCACAGCGCCCGCGATGGGCGATCTGCAGCCGGGCGAGAAGGTCTCGGTGAGCCAGGGCTATGCGGTCCAGCCCTTCCTGGCGGACCGCTTCCCGGACAACCCCCGCACGATCGAGGCCGACGACCGCAGCCTGCTGCGCCGGCTGGCCGGCGGCGAGATCAGCGCCGGCGTGATGGACATGGCCGGCGCCACCTTCCTGATGCGCACCGAGGGCATCGGCAATGTCCGCATCGTCGGCGACGTCGGCTTCGCCTACGACCTGGCCATCGGCTACCGGCGCGACTGGCCGCTGCTGGGCCGCGTCCTGCAGAAGGGCCTGGACCAGATCGACGCCGACGAGCGCCAGGCCATCGCCGACCGCTGGATCCCTCTGGACCATGGCGGCAGCGCCGTCTCGCGCAAGGCGGTGATCGGCGGCAGCGTCGTGCTGGCGCTGGGCCTGCTGGGCCTGCTGCTGATGGCGGCCTGGAACCGCACGCTGCGACGCGAGGTGGTGGCCCGCACCGAGCAGCTGCAGCACGAGCTGGCCGAGCGCCGCCGGCTGCAGGACGCCGACCATGCCCGCGCGATGGCCGAACTGGCCAACCGCTCCAAGGCCGAGTTCATGTCCCAGGCCAGCCACGAGCTGCGAACGCCGCTGAACGCGGTGCTGGGCTTCGCGCAGCTGCTGGCCGTGGACGGCGAGCGGCCGCTGGACGAGACGCAGCGCCAGCGCGTGGCCCGCATCGAGGAGGCGGCCCGCCACCTGCTGCTGCTGATCGAGGACATGATGAGCTTCTCGCGGCTGGAGTCCGGCACCCTGGTGGTGGAGGCCAGGCCGATCGACGCGATCCCGCTGCTGCGCCGCTGCGTGGAGCTGGCGATGCCGGCCGCGGCCGATGCCGGGCTGACGCTGGCCTTCGAGCCGCCGCCCAACCTGCCGCTGGTGCAGGCCGACCCGCTGCGGCTGGAGCAGGTGATGCACAACCTGGTCTCCAACGCGATCAAGTACAACCGCGCCGGCGGCTGGGTGCGGGTGCGCGCCTGGACCCGCGGCCCCGAGCAGTTCTGCATCGAGGTGGCGGACAGCGGCATGGGCCTCTCGATCGAGCAGCAGGCCCAGCTGTTCCAGCCCTTCAATCGCCTGGGCCGCAGCGCGCTGGAAGGCACCGGCATCGGCCTGGTGATCTGCAAGCAGCTGATGGAACGCATGGGCGGGCGCATCGGCGTCAGCAGCGAGGCGGGGCAGGGCAGCCGCTTCACGCTGGAGCTGCAGGTCTCCCCGGCCCCTACTCCTTGACCGAGCCGGTCAGCCCCGACACGTAGTAGTCCACGAAGAACGAGTAGATGAGGGCCACCGGCAGCGAGCCCAGCAGCGCGCCGGCCATCAGCGGGCCCCACTGGTAGACATCGCCCTGCACCAGCTCGGTCACCACGCCCACCGGCACCGTCTTCACCTCCGAGCTGGAGATGAAGGTCAGCGCGTAGATGAACTCGTTCCACGACAGCGTGAAGGCGAAGATGCCGGCCGAGATCAGCCCGGGCACGGCCAGCGGCAGCACGATCTTGACGAGGATCTGCCAGCGGCTGGCGCCGTCGATCAGCGCGCATTCCTCCAGCTCCACCGGGATCGAGCGGAAGTAGCCCATCAGCAGCCAGGTGCAGAAGGGGATCAGGAAGGTCGGGTAGGTGAGGATCAGCGCCCAGCGCGTGTCGATCAGGCCCAGCTTGAACACGACGCTGGCCAGCGGGATGAAGAGGATGGACGGCGGCACCAGGTAGGCGCCGAAGATCGCCAGCCCCATGTGGCGCGAGCCGCGAAAGCGCAGCCGCTCGATCGCATAGGCGGCGAACACCGAGGCCGCCAGCGAGACGAAGGTGGACACCGCCGACACCAGCAGCGTGTTCCACAGCCACTGCGGGTACTCGGTCTCCAGCAGCAGCTTCCTGAAATGCGCCAGCGTGGGCTTGATCACCCAGAAGGGATTGCCGTCGCGCGCCAGCAGTTCGGCCTCGGGCTTCACCGCGGTGATCGCCATCCAGTAGAAGGGGAACAGCAGCACGATCACGAAGGCGAGCAGCGGCAGGTAGACGGTGATGAGCTTGCGGCCGGGACCGTCCAGGTAGGCCATGCCGATGCTCTCGTTGCGCGCGCCCATTCAGTCGCCTCCGCCCTGCTGCCACTTGCGCCGCTGCAGCCCGAAGTACGAGAACATCACGCAGGCCAGCAGGAAGGGCAGCATCGCCAGCGCGATGGCGGCGCCTTCGCCGAGCGCCCCGCCGGGGATCGCGCGCTGGAAGGAGAGCGTGGCCATCAGCTGCGTGGCGTTCAGCGGCCCGCCGCGGGTGATCACGTAGATCAGCTGGAAGTCGGTGAAGGTGAACAGCACCGAGAAGGTCATCACCACCGCGATGATCGGCGTCAGCAGCGGCAGCGTGACGTGGCGGAACTGCTGCCAGCGGGTGGCGCCGTCGATGGCCGAGGCCTCGTAGTAGGACGGCGAGATCGTCTGCAGCCCGGCCAGCAGCGTGATCGCGACGAAGGGCACGCCGCGCCACACGTTGGCGATGATCACCGCGATGCGCGCATTCCACGGCGAGCCGAGGAAGTCGATGTAGCGCTCGATCAGGCCCAGCTTCACCAGCGCCCAGCTGACGATCGAGAACTGCGCGTCATAGATCCACCAGAAGGCCAGCGCGGAGAGGGCCGTGGGCACGATGTAGGGCAGCAGCACGACGGCGCGGAAGAAGGTCTTGAGCCGGATGTTGCGGTTCAGCAGGAGCGCAAGCCACAGGCCCAGCGCGAACTTGAAGATGCTGGCGACGACGGTGTAGACCAGCGTGTTGAACAGCGCCAGCCGCGTGACCTCGTCGCCCCAGAGGAACTCGTAGTTCTCCAGCCCCACCCACACGCCGGGCCGGCCCACCTTGGCATCGGTGAAGCCCAGCCAGGTGCCCAGGCCCAGCGGGTAGCTGAGGAACACCAGCAGCAGCAGCGCTGCCGGTGCGAGGAACAGCAGGCCGAGGGCGTTGCGGCTGTTCTGCAAATGCGAAACGAGTCGCTTCATTTCAGTTGTCCATGGCGCGTTGCGCCACCCGCGGTGGATGAAACGGATGCCCGTTCGCCCTGAGGTATCGAAGGGCCCAGGCGAGCCGTCCGCAAGAGGCGGCAGAGGGCTTCGATACCTCAGCCCGAACGGAGACAGGGCCAAGGCGGGAAGAAGTAGGGCGTTTCACTTCAGGGGCGCCGGGCCGTTCGGGCCGAGCGCCGGGCCGCCCCAAGCAGGCCCGTCTGGCGATGTTGCCCGGGCTCGATGCCCGGGCCATCGCCGTCCCCTCGGGGGACCGACCGGGCCCGCCCGCGTTCAGCGAGGCGGGACTGGGCGAGGGGCTCCACGTCAAACCTTGTAGTAGCGCTCGGCGCGCTTCTGGGCGCGCTCCGCCGCTTCCTTCGGTGTCTTCGAGCCGCTCGCCGCCTCGGCCACCATATTGGCGATGATGAAGTCTGCAGCCGCACCCGCCGAGGCATAGCCCAGCCGCCCTTCATAGCCCGCCGGCCGCAGGTTCTTCAGCGAGTCGCGGTAGGGCAGGTGCTTGGGGTCGATCGTCCACACCGGGTTCGCCTCGTAGGCCTTCAGCGGCTGCGCCACGTAGCCGCCGGCGCCCATCAGCCAGGCGTCGTACTGCTCCTTCTCCATCATGAAGCGCAGGAACTCCTTGGCCGCGTTCGGGTACTTGGTGTACTTCATCACCATCTGGTTGAAGAACAGGTGGGACTCGGTCGGCACGCCCACCGGCCCCACCGGGAACACCGAGTGGTTGATGTCCGCGGCCATCTCCTTGATCTTCGGATCGGCCGAGTTCTTGGCGGCGTAGTAGATCGAGATGCCGTTGTTGGTCAGCGAGATCTGGCCGTCCAGGAAGGCCTTGTTGTTGTTCGGGTCCAGCCAGGAGAGCGTGCCAGGGATGAAGGTGGCGTAGAGCTCCTTCGCGTACTCCAGGGCCTTCAGCGTCTCGGGGCTGTCGATCACCACCTTGTTGCTCTTGTCCACCAGCTTGCCGCCGAAGGCCCAGACCAGCCAGTTGCACCAGGTGCTGTCGCCGGTGGCATTGCCCAGCGCCATGCCGGGCGGCGTGCCCTTGTCCTTCAGCGCGCGGCAGAGCTTGAGGAAGCCGTCGGTGTCCTTGGGGATGCCATCGAAACCGGCCGCCTTGACGTGGCTCTCGCGGTAGACCAGCAGCGAGCCGGTGGCGCCCAGCGGCAGGCCCAGCCATTTCTTGCCGTCCGGCCGCATGAAGGCCTGGCCGGCGGGGTACCAGCCGCCATACTTCTTGCCGAGGTATTCGGCCAGGTCGGTGACGTCGAGCAGCTTGTCCGGATACAGATTGGCGTCGTCGTTGGTGGACAGGATGATGTCCGGCCCGGCGCCGGTATTGGCCGCCACCGCGGCCTTGGGCCGCACGTCCTCCCAGCCCTCGTTGTCCACCCGCACTTCGACCCCGGTGGCGTCGATGAACTTCTTGACGTTGACCATGTAGGCGTCGATGTCGCCCTGCACGAAGCGGCTCCAGCGCAGCACGCGCAGCTTGGCGCCCTTCTCGGGCTTGAAGCTCATCGACTGGGCCTGGGCCTGAACTTGGGTGAATGGCGCGATGAGCCCGGCCGCGGCGAGGCCGGCCGTGCCCTTGAGTATGGTTCTGCGGTCGCTCATGACGGTGTCTCCTGCTGTCGTTGTGATGGGACTCAGGCGATCAGGCGCTGGCCGGTGCCGGCGTCGAACAGATGGGCGCGCTGCAGGTCGGGCTGCAGGTGGATGGTCGTGCCGGGCGCGAACTCGTGGCGCTCGCGGAACACCGCGCAGAGCTCGGTGCCCTGGTGGTGGCGGCAGGCGACGAAGGTGTCCATGCCGGTGGGCTCCAGCACCGCGACGCGGGCCGCGATGCCGCCGCTGCCCACCAGGCTCAGGTGCTCGGGCCGCGTGCCGTAGATGACCGGCTGGCCGTCGCTGCCGCCGGCGCCCAGCGGGGCGTCGAGCTGCGTGCCGTCGGCGAGCTCCACCCGCGCCGCGCCGCCGCCGTGCCGCAGCGTGCCGGGCAGGAAGTTCATCGCCGGCGAGCCGATGAAGCCGGCCACGAACTGGTTGGCCGGCTGGTCGTAGAGCGCCAGCGGCCGGCCCGCCTGCTCGACCCGGCCGTCGCGCATCACGACGATGCGGTCGCCCATCGTCATCGCCTCGATCTGGTCGTGGGTGACATAGACGGAGGTGGTGGCCAGGCGCTGGTGCAGTTCCTTGATCTCGCTGCGCATCGCCACGCGCAGCTTGGCGTCCAGGTTGGACAAGGGCTCGTCGAACAGGAAGACCTGCGGGTCGCGGACGATCGCCCGGCCCATCGCCACCCGCTGGCGCTGGCCGCCGCTGAGCTGGCGCGGGTAGCGCTCCAGCAGCGCGCCGAGCGCCAGGATCTCGGCCGCGCGGGCCACCTTGGCCTCGACCTCGCCGCGCGGCAGCTTCGCCAGCATCAGCGCGAAGGCCATGTTCTCTCGCACGGTCATGTGCGGGTAGAGCGCGTAGTTCTGGAACACCATCGCGATGTCCCGCTCCTTGGGCGGCAAGTCGTTGACCACCCGATCGCCGATGCGGATCTCGCCGTCGTCGATCTGCTCCAGGCCCGCGATCATGCGCAGCAGCGTGGACTTGCCGCAGCCCGAGGGACCGACCAGCACGGTGAAGGAGCCGGCCGGGATGTCCACGTCCACGCCGTGCAGGACCGGCGTCGGGCCGAAGCTCTTGCGCACTTGCCTGATCGTCACACTGGCCATGCACGGGATCCTGATCGAGGAGGGCGAAGGGCAGTATCGTTGGCAGGGACCCCGGCGCTATCAGGGCAAGGCCCTACACTCCTGCCCCCACCAGCAGTCCCTCCTGTGCCATGACGAACACCCCATCACCCCGCCGCGTCGCCATCGTCGGCGGCGGACCCGCCGGCCTGATGGCGGCCGAAGCGCTGGCCGGGCAGGGCGTCGCGGTGGATGTCTACGACGCGATGGCCTCGGTGGGCCGCAAGTTCCTGCTGGCCGGCAAGGGCGGGCTGAACCTCACCCACTCGGAGCCCTTCGAGCCCTTCCTGTCGCGCTTCGGCGCGCGCGCGCCGCAGATCGAGCCGCTGCTGCGCGGCTTCGACGGACCGGCCGTGTGCGAGTGGGCGGCGGGCCTCGGCATCGAGACCTTCGTCGGCACCTCGGGCCGCGTGTTCCCCAAGGACATGAAGGCCGCCCCGCTGCTGCGCGCCTGGCTGCACCGGCTGCGCGAGGCCGGCGTGCGTTTTCATATGCGCTCGCGCTGGACCGGCTGGGATGCGGACGGCGCGCTGCACTTCGCGCGGCCGGACGGGGAGACGCTAACGGTCAAGCCCGACGCCACCGTGCTGGCGCTCGGCGGCGCCTCCTGGCCGCAGCTGGGCTCCAACGGCGCCTGGGTGGAACTGCTGCGCCAGCGCGGCGTCGAGGACATCGCGCCGCTCGTGCCGGCCAACTGCGGCTTCGACCGCGCCACGCCCTGGAGCCCGCTGTTCGCGGAGCGCTTCGCCGGCCAGCCGGTGAAGCCGGTGGCGCTGGCCGGCCCCGGTTTCGCCAAGCGCCGCGGCGAGTTCGTCATCACCGCCACCGGCATCGAGGGCTCGCTGGTCTATGCCGCCAGCGCCGCCGTCCGCGACGAGATTGCCGCGCAGGGCTCGGCCACCATCGAGCTGGACCTGCTGCCCGATCGCGACGCCGCCTTCGTCGCCGCCGAGGTGGCGCGGCCGCGTGGTTCCCGCTCGCTGTCCACCCACCTGAAGAGCCGCCTCGGCATCGAAGGCCTGAAGGCCGGCCTGCTGCACGAGGCGCTCAGCAAGGACGAGTACCACGACCCGCAGCGCCTGGCCGCGGCGCTGAAGGCGCTGCCGATCACGCTCGCGGCCGCCCGCCCGGTGGCCGAGGCGATCAGCACCGCCGGCGGCGTGCGTTTCGAGGCGCTGGACGGGCGTCTCATGCTGAAGCACTTGCCCGGCGTCTTCTGCGCCGGCGAGATGCTCGACTGGGAAGCCCCTACGGGCGGCTACCTGCTCACCGCCAGCCTGGCCAGCGGCCGCACGGCGGGAGTGGGCGTCCGGGAATTCCTTGGCAGTTGAAACCCTGATTGGCTGGGCAAACACTAGCCGGCAGCGCGCTTAGCCATCGTTATATTTCCTCCCGACCCCGGTTTTCCCTACCGTGGACATAACAAGTTATCTGGAGTGAGACGCTCGCATGGGAATCAAGACGGTGTTGGCCGTGGCTGCGGCATTGGCGCTGGCCGCCGGCTGCTCGAAGCAGGAGGCGGCCCCGGCATCCGCCGAGGGTGGCATCGCCGGTGACCTGAAGGTCGACGGCGAACTGCAGAAGAAGATCCAGGAAGCGCTGCTCGACGCCAAGCCCGGCTCGGTGGTGGAGATCCCGGCCGGCCGCTACCACTTCGACCGCGGGCTGTCGCTGCGCGCCAACGGCGTCACCATCCGCGGCGCCGGCAAGGACAAGACCATCGTCTCGTTCAAGGACCAGCTGTCCGGCCCCGAAGGCCTGATCGTCTACGCCAGCGACTTCACGCTGGAAGGCCTCACCATCGAGGACAGCAAGGGCGACGGCGTCAAGATCAACGACGGCGAGAACATCACGGTGCGCAACGTCCGCGTGCGCTGGACCGGCGGCCCTAAGACCAGCAACGGGCCCTACGGCATCTACCCGGTCAAGACGAAGAACGTGCTGATCGAGGACTCCGAGGCCTGGGGCGCGGCCGACGCCGGCATCTACGTGGGCCAGAGCCGCGACGTGATCGTGCGCCGCTGCCATGCCGAGCAGAACGTGGCCGGCATCGAGATCGAGAACACGATCAATGCGGACGTGTACGAGAACGTGGCCACCGGCAACACCGGCGGCATCCTCGTCTTCAACATGCCCAACCTGACCCAGCACGGCTACGGCACGCGGGTCTACAAGAACAAGGCCGTCAAGAACAACCTGGGCAACTTCGGCGCCAAGGGCACGGCGGTGGCCAGCGTACCGGCGGGGTCAGGTGTTGTCATCAACAGCAACTCCAAGGTCGAGATCTTCGACAACGACATCGCCGACAACCAGACGGCCAACATCATCGTGTCGAGCTACTACTCGACCGGCTACTTCACCCAGGGCGGCACCGAGCCCGACTACGACCCGTACCCGCGCGCCATCTACGTGCTGGACAACCGCTTCAGCGGCGGCGGCGACTCGCCCGACGGCCTGGACCTGAAGACGCTGAAGACCATGATGTTCGGCCTCAACGGCCGCTTCCCCGACGTGCTGTGGGACGGCTACGTGGACGAGAAGCGCGCGGGCGTCGCCGAGGAACGCATCTGCGTCAAGGGGAATGGGTCGAACGGCAGGATCGAGGTGCTCAACGCCGACGGCCCGAACAAGTACAAGTCGCCCAAGGTCGACACCCAGACGCACGACTGCGAACTGCCGCGGCTCCCGGCCGTCGAACTGAAGGGCCGCAGCGCCTGATTTCCGAGACAAGATCCCGATGTACAACGTAGTCACCCTCTGGCGCGCCGCTGGCGCGCTGGTGCTCGGCGCCGCCCTGGCCGCTTCGCTCAGCGCCTGCAAGAACACCAATGCACCCGCGGCCTTCATCCCCGAAGGCCAGCCCGCCAAGCTCAGCGACTGGCATCAGTTCCGGACCGGCGCGCTGCGCGTGGAGCTCAACGAGGGCGTGCAGCCCTACGAGCTCAACACGCCGCTGTTCAGCGACTACGCGCACAAGCTGCGCACGATCTGGATGCCGGCCGGCACGCCGCCGGGCAAGTACGCGCCGGAGGCCACCTTCGAGCTGCCGGTCGGCACCGTGATCACCAAGACCTTCTACTACCCGAAGGCGGACGGCGCGCTGCTGCAGACCGCGTCGAGCAGCAGCAGCGCCGACCTGCTGGACGGCCGCACGCTGGACCTGTCCCGCGTGCGCCTGATCGAGACCCGCGTGCTGGTGCATCGCGCCGAGGGCTGGGTCGCGCTGCCCTATGTCTGGAACGCCGAGCAGACCGAGGCCGTGCTGGCCCGCACCGGCGACGAGGCCGCGCTGACGCTGAAGGACGAGAAGAGCGGCGCCAGCCACTCGTTCACCTACGTCGTGCCCAACACCAACCAGTGCGCCAGCTGCCATGTGGCGAAGATCAAGGGCAAGGAGCTGCAGCCGATCGGGCTGAAGGCGCGTCACCTGAACCGGCCCTTCACCTACGCCGGCGGCGCCACCGAGAACCAGCTGGAGCACCTGGTGAAGGCCGGCTTCCTGACGGGCCTGCCCGCCGAGGCCGCCACGATCCCGCGCAACGCCGACTGGCACGACCCGGCCCAGCCGCTGGAGGCTCGCGCCCGCGCCTATCTCGACATCAACTGCGCCCACTGCCACAACCCGGTCGGCGCCGCCAACAACACCGGCCTGAACCTCGAGCCCTTCCTGCCGGCAAGCCGCGTGCTGGGCCTGTGCAAGCCGCCGGTGGCGGCGGGCAAGGGCACCGGCGACCGCGGCTTCGGCATCGTGCCGGGCCGGCCGGATGCGTCGATCATGCCCTTCCGCCTCTCGTCCACCGAGGGCGGGATCATGATGCCCGAGCTGGGCCGCAGCACCGTCCACGAGGAAGGCCTGAAGCTGATCCGCGACTGGATCAAGGCCATGCCCGGGCAGTGCGTGCCCACGGACAAGACCTGACCCCGAACAACAGCAGCAAGCAAGAGGAGCAAGCGCGCATGAAAGCAAGCCAGACCCTGATCGCCATGGCCGCCGCGGCCGCCCTGGCGCCCGCCTTCGCGCAGGATGCCAAGAGCGGCGATGCGCCGGTGCAGAACCTCGGTGTCGTGCAGGTCACCGGGCAGAGCCGGCTGCAGCAGCTGCAGGAGGTGCCGATCACGATGAGCGTGCTGGGCGCGGACACGATCAAGGCGGTGGGCGCCACCAGCATGGCCGGGCTCGACGGCCTGGTGCCCGGCCTCAGCGTGGAGGCCTCGCAGCCGACCCAGCCCGAGTACAAGATGCGCGGCCTCGGGAGTGGCGACTTCGGCATCGGGACCGACGCGCCGGTGGGCATCTACCTGAACGGCGTCTATGCCGGCAAGACCGGCGGCGCGCTGCTGAACTTCAACGACGTCAAGCGGGTGGAGGTGCTCAAGGGCCCGCAGGGCACGCTGTTCGGCCGCAATGCCGCCGGCGGCGCGATCTCCATCATCAGCAACGAGCCGGGCCGCCAGAGCGAGACCAGCGTGCTGCTGCGCCTGGGCAACCAGGGCCAGCACCATGCCGAGGTGCTGGGCAACGCGGCGATCAACGACAGCACCGCCTTCCGCTTCTCCGCCGTGCGCGAGCACAAGGACGGCTGGCAGACCAACCTCTATGACGGCAGCAAGTGGGGCGGCGACGACGGCTGGGGCACGCGCGCCGCGCTCAAGTGGACCGGCGGCGACACCACGGCGCTGCTGACCTGGGAGCATGAGCAGCTGAGCCAGAAGCCACGCGCCATCATCGCGCTGCCCTCGGACACCAAGCTCGCCACCAACCCCTTCCCGGAAGACCCGAGCACCTGGCTCAACCCGATCCGCAAGACCTTCAACAACAACTACCCCGATGCGAAGGAGGCGCGCAAGTTCGACGGTGCCACGCTGCGGCTGACCCACGACCTGGACTTCGCCACCTTCACCAGCACCACCGCCTACCGCGGCTTCACCGCCCAGAACGTGCAGGACAACGACGGCAACGGCGTGTTCCTGACCTCGCTGTCCACCGGCAACTTCGAGAAGAACCGCAGCTGGCAGCAGGAGTTCCGCCTCAACGGCAGCAGCGACAAGCTCGACTGGGTGGCCGGCGTCAGCGCCTTCCACGAGAACGCCAAGCAGCAGACCGCGCTGTACTCCAACACCGCCACCGTCGACCTCGTCACCGGCAACGCCAGCGGCGGCCTGCTGACGCCCTTCGGCATCACCAACCAACTGGCCGCGCTGGGCGGCATCCCGGCGATCGACGTGTCCGGCCTGCCCTGGACCGAGTCCATGTACAACACCGGCGTCAACAAGGCGGTGGCGGCCTATGGCGACGTGATCTGGAAGCTGACGAAGGACACCAACCTCACCGGCGGCGTGCGCTTCACCCACGACAGCAAGAGCTTCACCTGGTACAACCCGACCCGCGTGGCGCCGCAGCTCGACGCGGTGCTGGGCACGCTGGGCCGGCTGGGCTTCTTCGACGGCGTCAACAGCGACGCGACGATGACGGCGGTGGCCGCGCAGCTGGGCATGTCGCTGGCGCAGCTGAAGGGCACGCTGGTGGCGGCGGGCCTGTCGCCCAACCTCGGCGACGACCTCTACGCGCTGATGACCAGCAACATCAACTTCAACAGCCCGCAGGCGACGAACTCGGTGGTGCGCAGCAGCGCCTCGTGGAACAACACCAGCCCGCGCCTGGTGATCGACCACAAGCTGAACCGTGACACGATGCTGTTCGCGTCCGTGACCCGCGGCTACCAGGCCGGCGGCTTCAACGCGATCTACAAGGAAGGCGTCAGCACCTTCAGCCCCGAGACCATCACCAACTACGAGATGGGCATCAAGGGCAGCCTCAAGGACGCCGGCCTGTTCTACACCGCCTCGCTGTTCCACTACGACTTCAACAACCTGCAGTCGATCGGCACCACCAAGAGCAGCGCGGGCATCACCACCTATGTGGTCAGCGTGTCCGACCAGAAGGCCAACGGCGCCGACCTGGAAGGCTACTGGCAGATCAACCCGAACTGGCGCCTGTCCGGCGCCACCGAGCTCATCAACCAGACCTACAAGCACTACAGCTACGCGCCCGACACGACGACCAGCATCAATATGGACGGCCAGCCGGTCGGCACGCCGCGCGTCACCGCCACGCTGGGCGTGAACGCCCGTTACGGCATGCTGGGCGGCGAGGGCAGCGCCACGCTGAACTGGGCCTACTCCGGCGCGGCGCGCTGCAACTCCGAGACCACCGACAAGTACACCTGCGGCAGCGTGCCGGCCTTCCGCGTCGGCGGCCCGACCCAGCGCTTCGACCTGCGCGTGGGCTGGGATGCGCCGCAGAAGAAGTGGGGCGTCGCCGCGGTCATCAACAACCTGACCGACAAGCAGTACGTGGCCTACGTCAGCCCGCTGGGTTCGGCGGTGGGCTCGCGCACGGCGAATGTCACCGCACCGCGTTCGGTGGCCATCGAATTCAGCGCGAAGATGTGAGCCGAGAAGACAGCGCAGGGAGGCGCGCATGGCCCGCAAGTTCGTCGAGATCCGCAGCTACAAGCTCAAGCCCGGCAGCGCCGACCGCTTCGTCGCGGCCTTCCGCCTGGCCCTGCCGCTGGTGCGCGCCAGCGGCATGGACGTGGTGGCCTTCGGCCGCTCGGACCATGAGCACGAGAGCTTCTACCTGATCCGCGCCTTCGACAGCCGCGAGCAGATGGTGTCCCAGCAGGATGCCTTCTACTCGTCGGCCGAATGGCGCGAGGGCCCACGCGAGCCGCTGGTGGCCTGCCTGGAGGACTACCTGAACACGCTGCTGTGGATGTCCGCGGCAGCGGTCGAGGACCTGCGGGCGAGCAACGGCTTGCCGCTCTGAGCGGGTGGCCTGGTCATATCCTCATGGATATGACGATGGCCCGGCGACAATGCCAGCCACGAAGGACACCCGAGCCACACGATGAGTTTCGAGACGACGACGGACATGCTGGACATGTCCAGCCCCCAGGCCAGGCAGGAGGCCTATGCCACGCTGCTGGCGCAGGTGAAGGCGGTGCTGCACGGCGAGCGCGACTGGCTGGCCAATCTGGCGCAGTTCTCCGCGCTGGTCTACGGCGCCGTGCCCCATCTGAACTGGGCCGGCTTCTACATGGCCCGCGAGGGCGAGGAGCTGGTGCTGGGTCCGTTCCAGGGCAAGGTCGCCTGCGTGCGCATCCCGTTCAGCCGCGGCGTCTGCGGCGCCTGCGCGCGGACGCGGGAGATCCAGCGGGTGGAGGACGTGCATGCCTTCCCCGGCCACATCGCCTGCGACTCGGCCTCGCGCTCGGAACTGGTGCTGCCGGTGATCGTGGATGGCCGGCTGCGCGCGGTGTTCGACCTGGACAGCCCGCTGCCAGCCCGCTTCGACGAGGACGATGCCCGCGGCTTCGCGGCGCTCGTGGCCGCGCTGGCGGAAGCCACCGACTGGCCGGAGATCCAGCCATGAGCGCCTCCCCGACGCTGGCCACGCAGCGCCTCTTCTCCTACGGCACCCTGCAGCTCGAAAGCGTGCAGCTGGCCACCTTCGGCCGCCACCTGAACGGCCAGGCGGACGAGCTGCCCGGCTACAGGCTGGAGCAGCTGGCGATCCGCGACAGCGCCGTGGTCGCCACCAGCGGCAAGACCCACCATCCGATCGCGGTGCACACCGGCAGCGCCGAGGACCGCATCGAAGGCGCGGTGCTCGAAGTGACCCCGGGCGAACTGGCCCATGCCGATGCCTACGAGGTCGAGGACTATCGCCGCGTCGCGGTGACGCTGGCCTCGGGGCTGACGGCCTGGGCCTACGTCGACGCGCGCCAGTCCTGACCGGCTTATGCTGGCCTCCTCACAGGAGGAACAGCCCATGATCGACCACACCGGCCTCGTCGTCAGCGACTTCGAGCGCAGCAAGGCCTTCTACGCCGCCGCGCTGGCACCGATCGGCTACGCGCTGCTGGCCGAATTCCCCGCCGCCGTCACCGGCAGCGTTGACGTGGCCGGCTTCGGCGAGCCGCCCAAGCCCGACTTCTGGATCAGCCGCGGCACGCCCAACCGGCCGGCCATCCACGTGGCCTTCCGGGTCGGCTCGCGTGCCGCCGTCGATGCCTTCCATCGCGCCGCGCTGGCCGCCGGCGGCAGCGAGAACGGTGCGCCGGGCCTGCGCCCGCACTACCATCCGAACTACTACGGCGCCTTCGTGCTGGACCCCGACGGCCACAACGTCGAGGCGGTCTGCCACGAGGCACCCTGAGTCGCCAGCCCCCGGGAGCCAGCCATGCAGGAATGGATGAAGGACGTGCCGCACGCCATCGCCCTGGCGCAGCGCGAGTTGCGGGCCGCGGTGCCCGATCTGGCGGGCCGCTACCAGCGGCTGAGCGAGGCGCTGAACGACGAGGTCAGCGCGATCCGCGCGGAGCAGGCGGCCGGCGGGGCGGTGCCCGAGCTGGCCTTCGCCGAGGTGGCCGCCGGCACGGTGACGCCGCAGCAGC
>JADMIO011070302.1_pt1 | contig 32657 bp, 37 predicted proteins | sample 8958161 | NCBI WGS metagenome assembly JADMIO01 (sample SAMN16585339, study PRJNA669376) | soil metagenome | isolation source: Crop rotation soil | place: USA: Cullars Rotation, Alabama | collected 2011
AAACCCGCCAATCCGCCTAAGGACAAACCGGCGACGCCGCCGGACGGCAAGAAGCCGGCGAAGACGTGCAAGCCGACGCCGACGAAGCCGTGTAAGTAGAGAGGGTCGTTAGTCTGGGCGATATCCGATCCGCCGTTTGGGCACCTTCGACGGCAACATCATCTGCCGGATCGCTTCAAAGACGCCTTGGAACTGGCGGTCGTACCGCTTTTCTAAGGCGTCGAGCTTCTGCTCTAGCCCTGCCGTCATCTCCCCCGTTCGCCTCAACTCGACGAACGCGCGCATGATTTGAATGTTCACGGCGACTGCGCGCGAACTCCTCAGGACGCTTGAAAGCATGGCGACGCCATGTTCAGTGAATGCGTTCGGTCGCTTTCGGCGCCCGCCCCACAAACTTGAAGTCACGATCTGTGACTTCAAGTTGAACACCTCTTCAGGCGACAGTCGAAACATGAAGTCATCCGGGAATCGGTCGGCATTCCGCCGAACCGCCTGGTTGAGAACTTTTGTTTCAACGCCATATAAGGCGGCCAAGTCGAAGTCGAGCATCACCCGCAGGCCGCGAACTGCCACGATGGATGCCTGAATCCTCAGGTTTGTTCGTGCGAAACGAGCCACGGCCCCCGGCCAATGCAAGACAAATGCCCGTCCCGCCCCGGTGTGCCCTGCCCGATGTTGCAATTACTGCACGCAGTCGGCTACCGAAAGAACGCACTTCTTGCACCGAGCCAACAGATGCTCAGCGGAACAACACCAGCGCGTAGTCGCCGCAGTGCTCGAACCCGACCGCACCGTAGGTGCGTTCGGCGTTCGGGTTCGGCGTAAATAACACGGCGCGCGTCACGCCCCACTCGCGCGCTTCAAGCAACGACTTCGCCACCGCAGCTTTCGCGTAGCCGCGGCCGCGGAGTTCCGGCGGCGTGTAGATGCCACCGAGTTGGACGATGTCGGGGAGCACAGCGTTGAAAGCGGAAAGCGACACGGGCACGCCATCGGCGAGCGTAATCCACGCGCGGCCGTCGGCGACTTGCCCGTCGAGGACGCTGGCCGAATGTGCGCGATGTTCCGGCGTATCCTTCGCGCCCAGCACTTCCAGGTCGTAGGCTAGTCTCCACGCGACCAGCGTGTCGCGCTCCCCCGGCGCGGGCGCACGACAGACAATCCGTGCCGACGTCATCGATTCGGGCACGCGCAAATTCACGAGATCGAGCGCGTACAAACGCTCGTCACCTTCAACCGACGCCACCGCATCATCGAGCCGCAGAGCCGTTCGTGCCTGGCGCACTTGCTTGACAGGCCCGACCAGGCCGGTCACTTTCCTTCCGCTGGCCTCAACCGCCTTCGTCGCCAGCGTGCCGGCATCGTCTCCATCCGGCGCCTGGAGTTGGACGATGCCGTTCCAGCCGTGGGCGGCGACGCCGGTGAGCGCGTCGTCGCGAAACACGCCGACGTAGTTCGCGTGATAGTTGGCGTCGCGATATTCGAGGCCAACGCGTCGGGAGTTCGAACGCAGGAACATCGACGTGTCGCGATGCGTCGCGAGAAACGCGTCGAGCGCGGCCGCGTCAGCAGCGCGAAGGGGACGACAAGACTCCAATGTGATGACTCTCTCCGACGGAGAGTCTAACCGCGACGACTTCTCGCGGGTACCGACCTATTTGATCGTCGCGCTACCGTCGTATTCGAGGATCGGCGACTTGCCGTCTTCCTGGTGCAGCACGCGGAAGACCCACGCGCCGTTCGGGATGTTGCCGATCGTGAGCGTGTAGTTCTGCAGCTTCAACGCGGTGGCGCAGGTGCCGGCCTTGTGGGTCGCGTTCACCGTCGCCTCGATCACGTTCCCCGTCGTCGTCACCGTCGCGGCGAAGTCGTAACACGGGTCCGGCGTGGCGATGGAGCCGAGGACGACGATCGAGTTGCCGGTGATGGAGCTCGAGAACGTGCGCAGGGTCGGCACGGTGTCGCCCATGATGATCGAGGCGGACACCTGGTCGGGTGATGACGTCGAGCTGCAACCGGCGAACGAGAACAGCGTCGCGGCCAGCGCGACCAACTTGATCGTTTTCATTTAGGAGTCCCCTGCTCCCAATCTAACGCCGCCGTATGAGGCGAACGTTAAAGCCGTCTTAATCGCCGCTCACCGGGCGCTGGCGGTCGGTGGCCGATTGATTCGGAACGCAGGCAGGCCGGCGGCCGTCTTTCGACGGCATGACTCACGCACCTGCGGATTTTCTTGCGGCGCTCAACGTGGAGCGCCGCCGCGTCTCGGCGACGTCGAAGCGCGGCATCGGGATGCCGGCGGCGGGCATGCTCTTCTGGCTCGGCACGGCCTGGCTGATGCGCCACTTCCCGACTCCGCAGGCCGTTTTCTACAGCTTCTTTCTGACAGGACCAGTCTTTCCCGTGGGCGCGCTCTTCACGCGACTCGCCGGCGGCGATCTCTTCACTAAGAGCGCCGGCCTCACGCCGCTCGGCCTGATGCTGGCCGCGCTTCAAATCTTCTTTTGGCCGATCATCGTGCTCGTCTACGCGCTCTCGCCGGCGTGGACGCCATGGGCGATGGCGGTGCTCTTCGGCTCGCACTTCCTGCCGTACGCCTGGCTCCATCGCAGCTGGGCCTACGGATTTCTCAGCGCGTCGGTCGCCATCTCGCTGACCGCGCTCGCCTTTATCACGCGCGCGCCGATGCCGGAGACCGTGCCGCTCGTCACGGCGGCGTGCTACTTCGCCGCGATCGTGTGGATGTGGATGGAAAACCGCCGCGACGGGTTCTAGGCGGAGTTACTTAACTGCCGTGGTCGCGGCCGAATCGAGCATGACGAAGTAGAGCTCGCATTCGTAGACGGTGCGACGGCTCTTCGTCTCCGCGACGTACGTGAACGTGCCGCGTAACTCGCCGGCCGCGTCGCGATACGCGTCCCATGCCGTGATCGTTCCGCGAATGTCCGGATTGCCAGGCGCGAAGCCGTCACCAGAAAGCAAGAGCGCATCGCCCGAAACCGTGCCCGAGACCGGAGCCATCGCCGTAATCAAGCCGTTCACGAGCTCGCCTGACGGGGAAAGCGTCATCGTAAAGCCAGGGACCTCGCCGGGATCGGCGGGATAGCAAACCGGAATGCCGGTGGCGACGCAACTCTTCACGATGTATCGCCCGTGCCAAGTGCCGCCGAATCCGGTCTGGACCGGAAACATCTGCGTACGTTCCGCAGAGGTCACATCGCCGCCTTCGAATGCGGTTCCTGGCGCGCCGACTTCGTAGCCGGCCCAATCGCCGATCAGCAGCACGGTGCCCGTCGTTTTCCCGTCCGCGGACCGGCGTAGTTTGAAAGTGTCGATCCCACGGCCGTGATCGTCGCCGCCCCGGTAGGTCTCCACCCGCGGGCGCCAGCCGGTCAGCGTCAGCTCGCCGTCCGGCGACACGGCACCGGACACGCGAAATGCGCTTCTCGTCGACTCGATGAGGACTCCGGAAACCGAGCCGACGCTTTGCGTAAGCCGCAGCTCGACCGATCGCGTCTGGCCAACCATCGCGAAGCAGTTGCGCCATCCCTTGCAGGTCGATTCCTTGTAGCTCACCAGCGTCACGCCGGAAAAATCAGCGAACACGGGCGCCGCCGCAACAGGCGCCGTGACGAGCGGCGCCGTCGGCGCGGCCGCCTTGCCGCAGGAACCGGCAAAGAGACCCAACGCGAAGATGACAGCGCCCCGGCGCATGACAGCGATGTTCCGCCGCCCCCGCCGGGGTGTCAATGTGTCATGACCTCAACTGGCCTGTTGCTGTTGTGACACGCCTCGCGGGCCCGCTTGCGCCGGGGCCGGCAGCGCCATCAGCAGCTGCGGTTTGCGTCCAAATCGCGGCCGATCGAACGGCAGCGGCTTCTGCACGGCCATGCCCGTGGACTGAAAGAGTCGAATGCGCGCGGCGGTGAACTTGTCGAGTTTGGCGTTCATGAACCCAGTGTGCGGGCGAGGTGTGACAGGAGCGGTCCCAGCCGACGACCCGTGGACCTTGGACTGGCTCTGGACCCTGAACCGACTCTGAACTCTGGACCGGACGCTGGACCCTGAACTAACGTCTTTCACTTGCCTCTGACTATCGTCGCCTGGAATTGCCAGCACGGCTCGCTGACTGAGCGCCTTAAGCGCCTGGGCGCCGTGGGCGCCGACATCGCGTTCGTGCAGGAGTGGCTGCCGGCCGCTCAGGATTTCGAGCGTGCCAACTGCGCGGCGTTTCGGGTCAATCCCAAGAAAGGCATCGCGCTCGTCGCACTCAATCAGGACTACACGCTCACGCCGGTCGACATCGACCGCGCCGACGCGCACTCGGTCGTCGCCGCGCGCGTCGCCGGTCCCCTCTCTTTCAATGTCGTCGGCATCTGGGCGCATCCTCCTCATTACTCGAAGGATGTGCTGCGCTCACTCGCGGCGTGCGAGTCGTTCATTCGGTCAGCGCCGACCGTCATCCTCGGCGACTTCAACAGCGGGTCGAAACTCCACAAACGTCGCCGCGTCACGAAGGGCCACCCTAGCATCGTGGAAGCGCTGAGCCAGTTCTCGCTCGAGAGCGCGTACCACGCGCACCATCGCGTCGAGTGCGGGCAGGAGTTTCATCCTACCTACCGCCACCTCCGCCGGCGCGCCGAGCCGTGGCATATCGATTTCTGTTTTCTGCCGAAGGACTGGCTCCCGCGCGTGCAGTCCGTCGAAGTGCTCGCGAGCCGTCGCTGGGTCTTGACCAGCGATCACTTCCCCCTCGTCATGTCGCTCGCGCTGTAGATCAGCCGCCGAATTGCCGCAGGTGGTGGTCCGTGTGCCGATAGGCCCAGATCATCCACTCGTCGTGCGTCATCGGTCCGAACAGCGGGTGGCGCATCGTCGTCGACGCCGGCGCCGCGAACTGGCGGAGCACCTCGACGGCGCGCGCGCGATCGTGCGCAAACACCGCGGGCGGCGTCCCCTTCTTCTCCGCGTCGCACTCCGGCATCGTTGGCGCGCCCTTCGGCCACGGCATTCGCGTCTTGAGCGCGACGTACTTCACGATCGTGCGAGTGAGGACGTTGTCGACGTTCTTCGCCACGGGCCGATCGCCGCGGACGGCGAGGAACGCGTCGGAGAGGTGGCAGAACATCTGATTGGCCGTCATGCGGCCCCACTTGCGCGGCGACTGCTCGGTGATGGCGTTGAGCCGCGCGGTCAGCGCCTCAACCGCGCCGGGCTCGGAGAGAGAGCTAAACGAGGGCATCGAAATATTCTATCGAAGCCTCATCGCCTCAGAAGTGCCCCGACGACAGACAACACGACGCTGACGACGATGCAGGTGACGATCGGGATGTAGATGGTGCCGTTGCCGCGACGAATGACGATGTCGCCCGGCAGGCGTCCGAGTGGAAGGCCGAACTGGATTGCTGGACCGGCGATGACGAGGATGATGCCGGCGGTGATGAGGCGAGGCATCGGCCTTCTCAGACGGTCGAATCTCTGCGATAGCGCTGGATCAGTCGCGGCAACTCCGCCGCCACATACATCACGAGCCCGACATCGAAGAGGTGATTTCCCGGCCAGAGGGCGCTCGCCCCGACGACGATCACGGCGACGTTGGAGAGGACTCCCTGCCAGAGCGATTCAATTCGATGCCCGGGCCGCGTGAAGAAAAACGTAATGAGCGCAAGAGTCCCAACCACTATCAGCGCCCAGCCGATCGCCACGCTCTGTGACGGCGTCGGTTGCCAGACGATGACCAAGACCAGCACACCCACGATCACCGCGGTTGCTAGATAGCGAGGCCAACTCATCTCAAACGGATTGTAGTCCTGTCTTCCCGCCTCGGTCGCAGTCGGCCTTAATAGCTTCTTAGGGCAATGCCCCGCCTCTCGAAATCGCGTCTGAACGCGTTCCGCGTAAGCTCATCGCCTACGTGCGGATGTGCACCATCGGTTCGATGCGGGCGCGCCGGAAATCGGCCAAGGCCTTTCAACGCTGTCTGCAAGCGAGGCGTTCCTCAAGATCGGCGGCCGAAATCACGAAGCCAGAGGGTTCTTCTGGAGGTCCCACGGCACGGAAGGTTCGACTTGGAACCCCTGACGAGCGACCTCGGTAGCGATATGCGCTGCCATAATCGATGGGACTGCGTTCCCAATCATTATCAATTGGGCGGTCTTGGTCCCCATCAGCCTTATTCGATCCGGTATTGTCTGCAGCCGGGCACACTCTCTCGGGGAGGTTGCCCGCGGCTCGGAGAAATGAACGAAGGGAGCCCGGTGGTTTTCCTTAACTGCCGGCGATGGTCGATCTGGATCCAGCCTAAACCAAGAATGGTTCCAGTTTGGATAGAGCCGTGTCCCGATACCCTGCGCCGTCAACCGGGCAACCATCTGCGGGGAGTGGATAGTCTGAGAATGGTTGTGCAGACTCGCGGAGCCTGCCCGCAAGAACCTCTGCAGCGGCGTTCTAGCCTTCTCTTCGTACGGCTGTGGATCCTCGAGTCGCGGACTCGGCAAGTCTCCGAGAGCATCGAACACCGTGAGTGCCGGTTCCGAAAACAGCTTCGCCTCTTCGCTTGTTATGGGCGCTGGAAAAACGAACGACCTCTTGGTATTTAGTAGCCCCACCATGACAAATCGTCTTCGATTCTGGGGCACGCGGTAGTTCGCTGAGTTGAGGATCTTCCAAGACAGAGCGTATCCAAGTCGGCCGTATTCCTCGACGAGCAGATCGATCAACTCATGCTTGCGAGTCTGCCCCGTCCTCAGAATTCCCGACACGTTCTCCATTACAAACGCGCGCGGCCTGATGTCTTTCACGAATCGGAAGAAATGAAAAACCTGCGAGTTGCGATCATCTCCCCGTAAGTCGACCAACCGGCGACCAGCATCGCTGAAGCCTTGACACGGTGGCCCGCCGACGATGACGTCTGGCTGTTCACCAAGGTCATCGAGCACTGCTTGAGGCTCCAGCACCGACATGTCTTGCGGTTTTCCGAGGAGCCGCGATTCGCAGCTGTGATTCTCATAGAACGTTCGAACGGCCCAATCAAACGAATCGATCCCGGCAATGGCGCTAAATGACTTCGTCAGACCGAAGCCAAGGCTGAGCCCCCCTAATCCGGAGTAGAGGTCCAAGATCTTGAGCTGCTTGGTAGTTGCCTTGGGCTTGATGATACCTATAGTCCGTTGAGACACTTTCTGCTCCGATGATACTTATAGGCAGCAAGCGAATCAAGACCAATTGTGCAGCGACCGCCCACGCAAGAGTTCCTTCTGAACTTCGGCACCACAGTCCGCCGATTGCGGATGGCGCGTTCGATGTCTCAAGAGAGGCTCGGATTTGCGTCTGGGCTGGATCGTTCCTACGTCGGGGGCATCGAGCGGGGTGAGCGAAACCTCGCCCTGCTCAACTTGGCTCGATTGGCGAACGCACTCGACATCTCGTTAGCGGAACTGTTCCGTGAATGTGACTATGGCCCTGCCACCGAAAATGTCCCAGCGTTACGCCGAACTGCTCGCTCGCCTCGGCAAACGTCCCAAGGCCGTCCTCGAAAGAATCCTCAAGAACGGAAGCGTTAGCACTTACGAGCTCGGGCAGCTCGGCTATGACCAGCCTCCACGTGCCGCACAAGATCTCAAAGAGGCCGGAGTCCCCCTGAAGGTTAGGTTCGGCAAACACCCCGGGACCGGTAGCCGAATGGCAATTTACTCCCTCGCGCCAGCTGAAACCATCGGCCAGGACCTGGGTCGTAAGGCCTTCCCGGGCGCCTTTCGTGTGGCCGTTCGCAAGAAGTACGGGTCACTCTGCAACCTTTGCAATACCGAATACCCAGACAGGAGCCTTTCGATCGACCATCGAGTGCCTTACATCGTTGGAGGCGAGTCAGCCGGCCTTCTGGTAGAGGATTTTCAGCTGCTCTGTCTACCGCATCAGCGGAAGAAGAGTTGGGAATGCGAGCACTGCCCAAACCGTGTCTCTAAGGATCCCAAGACCTGCGGTTCCTGTTTCTACGCGTTCCCGGACGGGACCAATGACCACGTTGCCACTCTGCGAATAGATCGAATCGAAGTTCCCTTCGTCGGTGACGCAGAGACCAAGCTGTTGAACCGGTTGCGCGAGACTAGCCCCCAATACGGCAAGCGGCCAGAGGACCTAGTAAAGCAGCTAATCGGAGAGTTCCTCAACACCCGCAAGTAGCGGACTGGGTGCGCACGGCAACGCGGCACCCCGGGGACGGCGTATGATCCGTTCGCCGCGTTTCGATTGGCGACGTTGCGCTAGGGAGCCCATCGCAGCTGCTTCTTGAAGAAGCGATGGCCGGGATCCGTAATACGAAGTGCCCGCGATCCGGGCTTCCGTTTCACCCATCCCCGCTCCAAGAACGCCGTCGCCAGTGCCGCGCCGAGGGCGCCGGCGAGGTGTTCGCGGCGTTCCGTCCAGTCCGTGCACGAGCGCAGGAGCGGGCGCGCGCCGGCGGCGAGTTCGTCGACATTGATGTCGAGTTTTCCAAAGACAACACGCGCGCGTGGGCCAAGAGTGAGGGCGAAATCTTCGCCGCTGACCTTGAGCGCTTTCGCTGCCACGAGCGCATCAGCAATCGCGACGCCGAGTGCTCCAGCGAGGTGGTCGTAGCAAAGCCGCGCCTCGCAAAGCGCACGACGTTCAGGTGTCATCGCCGCGACCGAACGCGCGGGTTTCGGAATCAGCCGTCCGAGCGATTCGAGCGCGTCGTTCACTTCGTGGCCGGCGAGCCTGTAGTAATGATGACGGCCCGAAAGGTTCTGAATGATCAACCCGAACTGTCTGAGCTTCTTAAGGTGCGCGCTGGCCGTGGCGGCGGACACGCCAGCCGCGCGCGCGAGCGCGCCAGCGGGCTGCGCGCGGCCGTCCTGCAGCGCGCCGAGCATCGCTGCGCGGCTCGGATCGGCAATGAGCGCCGCGACTTCGGCGAGCCGGTGCTTCGAGATCACGGAGCCAGCATATTTCACGTTTCTTTGATCAAATCGCATCATTCGTCATTCAACTATTTCGACGAACGTCCGCGTTTCCCTGACGATGAACTTCTCGGCCTGGGCGAACGCGAAGTTGGCCCGGCCGTCCGGATCGGCCTTGAGACGGACGCGATAGGCCTCGTAGTCCGCAAGCGACGCGAACCCGATCAGGCCCCACGCCTCATAGTTAGTTCCTTCGAGCGGCAGGAAATACCCGATCAGCTTCCCGCCGCACTTCGGAATGATCCTGCCCCACTCCGCGGCGTAGCGGGCGAACTCGGCGCGTTTGAACGGGTCGATCTCGTAACGGATCAGGCAGGCGATGGACATACATCCGATTCTCGCCCGCGCCCGTCGTCGAACGTTTCGTTGGCGAACGAAGTGACGCTCAGCGCTGGGCGTCGAGCCGTTCGAGCAACTGGTTGTAGCCGTGTTGCCGGATCGCGGTCAGGAGAACGCCGATGACCGACCCGGCCACGATGGCCGCAAACGTGGTCTCGCCACGCGAAAACGCCGTCAGAGCCGTGAGCGTGAGGCTGACGCAGCTCAACGAGAGGTTCCGGCGAAACTGGTCTCGCCGCTCATAGCTCCGCACGGCCTGCCGCTCGGCAAACGTGAGATCCGGTGCTTCGAAAACAGATGGCGAGCCAGCTTCGGTGATCATGAGATCTCCTCCGCGGATGATGCCACAGGAATTGCCATGTCTTCGCAACTCCAAGGCGGCAGTTTCTGCAGTCTGCCGGCCTCGCTCCCCGGGCCGCTGCGGGCATACAAATTGCTCTAGAACGCACCGGAGGACGATGCTACCGTCCCTCGACAGCGCTCGGGACGCCCTGAGCGTAGTCGAAGGGCGTCGTCCCAATTGCACGGAGTACGGCATGGAAGAGCGATTCGACAAACTCGAGCAGATGATCGGTTCGCTGGCGACGCGGTTCGACGCCGTTGACCGACGCTTTGACGCGGTCGACCAGCGGTTCAACGAGGTCGACGAGAATCTCAAGGACATGCGCCAGGGTCTCGCTGACGTCCACCAGCGGGTTGGTGTCCTGCACGAAGACGTCAAGAGCGACCTCCGATTCACTCTGGAAGCCCAGCAAGCCCTCAAAGAAGTGATGGAAGCAGGTTTCGCCAACCAAGAACGGTCATTCCGTGAAGCGCTGGCGCCGATTGCGGACGCCGTCCGCAGTGGCAACCGGAAGTAGCTCGATCTGGCCTACTTGCAGCGCCCCGCACTCTTCGCCGCGCTCACGGTTGAGCTAGTTTTAACGATCGTTTGACCTTCTCTTAACCACCTTCCGCCGGCGCGTCGCTAGATTGTCGTCATGAGATTTCTCGCAGTGATCGTGTCAATCGGCGCAACGTTCGTCGTCACCGCAAGCGCAGCCCAGGATCACGTCACCGTGCCAATGCTCGACACCGGCGGGCGGCCGGTCGTCGAAGTGAAGATCAACGGGGCCGGGCCTTACAAACTGATCTTCGACACCGGCGCCACCAACACCGTCGTCGATCCGTCGCTCGTCGGAGATCAGCGCGGACCGGTCACGCTGAAGTCGCTGGAGATCGGATCGCTTCGATTCACTGACGTCGACGTGCGGAGCGGCGGGCTCATCGGCAACGTGCCGGCGGATTTTCCGAAAGGCGTGCTGTCGGCGGCGCAGTTCCCCGGCTACCTCGTGACGTACGACTTCCCCGCGAAGACGATCTCGATCGCGAAAGGCGCACTCCCGGCCGCCGATGGGAAGCGCACATTTCAATACGGCGCGGACGAGCCGCTGCCGGTGGCGCCGGTCCGCGTGGCCGGGCGCGACTTCGTGATCCACGTCGACACCGGATCGCCGGGCGGCGTGATGCTGCCGCTGCGCTATTCGAAAGAACTGCCGCTCGACGGCGAGCTGGCAGCGGCCGGCAAAGCGCGCACCGTCGCGGGCGAGTTCGAGGTCTTCGCCGCGCCCGTGAAAGGCGACATCACCGTCGCCGGCGTCCCGATCGCCGACCACGTGATCCGCTTCAGCGACCTGCGGCCAGGCCCGCTGCCGGGGATTGGCAACATGGGCAGTGCGCTCTTGAAGCAGTTCCGGCTGACGTTCGACTCGGCGAATCGAAGAATCAGGTTTGAGTGACCGCAAGAATCTGCAATGCGGCAGCGCTCCCGGGACGGCATTTTCTGCAAGGTCCCATCCGCGCCCCCCAGCACGCGCTCGGGCACGAACATTGCTCTGGAATCGCCCGGATCGACGATGCTACCGTCGTCCCTCGACTTCGCTCGGGACGCCCTGAGCGCAGTCGAAGGGCGTCGAATCCTAAGAGGAGCTGCGCAATGGACGACACACACCTGCAGGAGACGGCCGCCAGGCTCGACGCTAGAATCGACACGCTCACCGCTGACATGAAGGCGGGCTTCGCACACGCCTTCGAGCAGACGCAGGGCGGGTTCGACGCGATGCGCGACTTCACGATTTTTCTCGACGAGCGCCTTCGAGGGGAGATGAACGAGCGATTCAACCGCGTTGAACGCCGGCTAGACGGGATGGACGAACGATCCGGCCGCGTTGAACGCCGGTTAGACGCCATAGACGAGCGCTTCAACCACGTTGAACGCCGGTTCGATGGGCTGGACGATCGATTCGATCGCCTCGAGAAGATGATCAAAGAGCGATAGCTGCTCTACTTCTGCGACAAGACGAACTGATTGCCGTCCACATCCTTGAAGATCGCGTAAGTGCCCCAAGGCTGCTTCGTGGGCCCTTCCGAGAACTCAACGCCGCGCGCGATGTATTCGGCGTGCGTCTTCTCGACGTTGTCGGTGTTGAAGCTCACGCCCGTGAATGTACCGATGCGATCTTCGTGGCCGTCCGCCGTGAAGAGGACGACGCGCGTGTCGGCGCCGGGAATTCGCAGCTCGATCCAGCGCTGCTGCCCCGGGCCCATGGGCTGGTCGGTGGCGATGTTGAAGCCGAGCCCTTTCGTGTAGAACTCGAGCGCTTTGTCCTGATCCTTCACGGGAATACTGACGAACTTCACTGACTTGATCATGGCAGGATCATGACCAGAGATTGACGGGCGTTCAAGATGCGAAGCCATGGCTATAGCATTCGCTGCTATAGTCGGCCCATGGCCGCTGCCCTCTCGCTCCCGATCGACGAGTACGTGCTCGACGTGCTGATGCCCGACCTGATCGGACACGATCGCCAACCGTCGGCGTTCATCGTCTACCTGAGACTCTGGCGGCTGACGGCCGGCGGCAAAAAGAAGAGCGCGCCGCTCAGCCTGCGCGATTTGGCCGAGCAGACTGGGCTGTCGAAGCGCGCGATCCAGGACGCCGTCGACCGGCTCGAACGGCGGCAGCTCGTGACAGTCGAACGCGCGATGCCAACCGCCGTGCCGGTGTATCAGATCAAGCGGCCCTGGCGGCGGAACTAAGAATCGCAACAACTTCTACCCATAAACAGGGCCGGTGTCGCAGTTTCTGCGATGTCCGCTTGCTCCGCCCTGCGGGCTGGGCGGGCACGAACATTGCGATCGAGAGCTCTCGCCGGACGATGCTATCGTCGTCCCGTAATCGGGAGCGCCGCAATGAATTCAGAGCTCAAGGAACTGCAGGACACCCTGAACACACGGTTCGACGACATGGCGAGCCGAGTCGACGGCGTGGCGAGCCGAGTCGAGGGACTCGAGCTGAAGCTGACCACGAAGATTGAGGAAGCCGTGCGAGGGCTGAGAGGCCACATCGAAGACGTTGACGCGCACCTCAGCGCCAAGATCGACCGCGTCGACAAGAAAGTCGACGATTTGGGCCGTCGAGTTGGCGTTCTCAAGCGAGCGGTTGAGGACGGCCGACCGCCGAAAACTCGGCGCGCCTGATCGCTCCGATCGGAGCTAGTATTTCTTTCCATGAAACTGCTCCGTGCCCGCTTATTTCTCCTCGTCGCGGCCGCCCTGATTACAGGCGGCGTGCTCGCTGCCCAACAGGCGCCCGCTCCGACGCCACCTCCCGCTCCCAAGCTCGTCAACGCATCGTCTGACCCGCTGCTCCAGGGATTTCAGTTCCGGTCGATCGGACCGGCCGTGATGATGGGACGGCTCGACGACATCGAAGGCGCCGAGAAGGATCCGATGACGATGTACATCGGGTTTGCGACGGGCGGCGTGTGGAAGTCGACCGATGGCGGGAATCACTGGCTGTCCTTGTTTGATGAGATGCCGGTGACGTCGATCGGCGACATCGCGATCGCGCCGTCGGATCCCAACATTGTTTATGTCGGCACCGGCGAGCCGAACAACCGGCAGAGCTCGTCGATCGGCGCGGGCGTGTACGGCACGCGCGACGGCGGCAAGACGTGGACGCACCTCGGCCTCGACGAGACGCAGTCGATCGGCCGCATCGCAGTGAATCCGATCGACCCCAACATTGTTTATGTTGCGGCGGTCGGACATCTGTTTGGACCGAATCCCGATCGCGGTTTGTACAAGTCGATCGACGGCGGCAAGAACTGGAAGCTCGCGAAGTTCATCGACAACGACACGGGCTTCAACGACGTCCAGATCGATCCGGTGAATCCGAAAGTCCTCTACGCGAGCTCGTATCAGCGGCGCCGCACGTGGTGGGGCGTGAACGGCGGCGGGCCCGGCAGCGGGCTGTGGAAATCGATGGACGCCGGCGAGACGTGGACGAAATTGACCGGCGGCGGCTTCCCCACGCCGAAAGACGGCATCCTCGGCCGCATTGGCATTTCCATTTTCCGTGCGAAGCCGACGACGCTCTACATCATCGCGGAGGTGGGCGCGGAAGCCGGGATCTCGGTGAACGTCGGCGACGACGGCCTCGCGCAGAAACAAGGCGTGCCGTGCTGCGGCGACCCGGGCTCGCGTAACGGCCCGGACCGCTCGGGCGTGTGGCGCTCGGACGACGCGGGCAAGACGTGGCAGTTCATGACGAACACGAGCAACCGCCCGATCTACTACTCGCAGATCCGCGTGGATCCGACCAACGACAAGAAGATCATCCAGGCCGGCGCGACGGCGATGATGTCGTTCGACGGCGGCAAGACGTGGAACCCGCTCCAGGGCACGGGCCACGGCGACTATCACGCGATCTGGATCAACCCGAAAGATCCGCGCGTGATCGCGGTCGGCCACGACGGCGGGCTGGACATTAGTAATGACGGCGGCTTCACGTGGGATTACCACAACGACATGGCGCTCGGGCAGTTCTACCAGGTGTCGGCCGACATGCGCCGGCCGTACTGGGTGTGCGGCGGCCTGCAGGACAACCAGGCGTGGTGCGGACCGAGCGCGGTGCGCGCGCAGTTCGGCGCGGTGAACACGGACTGGTACACGATCGCCGGCGGCGACGGTTTTTACACGAGACAAGATCCGAGCGACTGGATGATCGCGTACGGCGAAGCGCAGAACGCGTCCATGTCTCGTTACGAACTGCGTACGGGCACGCAGAAGAGCATCACGCCGCGCGTGGGACGTAACGGCGGCGCTGGCGGGAATGTGACCAATGCTCCGGCGAAGATCGACGAGTTCCGGTTCTATTGGAACGCGCCGTTCGAGATCTCGCCGTTCGATCCCGCGACGGTCTACATCGCGGGTCAGTACTTCTTCAAATCGAACAACCGCGGCGACACGTGGACGATGAACCCGAACGACCTGACGAAGAATGCGGATCGCTTCGGCATGCCGATCATGGGCGTCGACGGCAACAAGCCGATGGCGTCGAAGCACGACGGATACGAAGAGAACTCGGTGATCACGCAGGTGCGCGAATCCCCTGCCAAGCCCGGCGTGATCTGGGTCGGCACGGACGACGGCAACCTGCAGGTGAGCCAGGATGCCGGCGCGAACTTCACGAACGTCGCGGCCAATCTGCCGGGGATCGCGAACATGACGAGCGTCGGCATCAAGGGCGCGGTGCAGATCTCGCGCATCGAGCCGTCGCACTTCGACGCGGGCACCGCGTACGTCGCACTCGACAACCACCGCAACGACGACTGGAAGCCGTATCTGTTCAAGACGACGGACTACGGCAAGACGTGGTCGACGGTCACGGCGAATCTGCCGGCGAAGGGCAACATCAACGCGGTGCGTGAAGATCTGGTGAACCCGAGCCTGCTGTTCGTCGGCACGGAGTTCAACCTTTTCGTGTCGCTCGACGGCGCGAAGTCGTGGAAGCTCTTCTCCACCGGCCTCCCGACCGTGCGCGTGGACGACATCCTCATCCACCCGCGCGATAAAGACCTGATCGTTGCGACGCACGGCCGCTCGCTGTGGATCGCGGACGACATCACGCCGCTCGAACAGATGGCGTCGGCAACGGGATCGACGGTGAAGTTGTTTGATCCGCGGCCGGCGGTGCAGTGGAAGGCAGACCTCACGGCGACGCGCCGAGCGACGGGACGTGATTTCCGCGGCGAGAACCCGCAGGGCGGCACGGCGTTGAGCTTCTGGGCGCAGAGCGACATGGGCGAGGCAAAGATCGAAGTGCTCAACCAGGCCGGCCAGGTCGTCTCGACGATCACGACGCAGGCGAAGGCCGGCATGAACCGCGTGCAGTGGGCGATGACGGCGAACCAGGGCGGCGCTACCCCGCAGTTCGGTGGACGCGGCGGTCCGGGCGGCGGACGCGGTGCGGCGCCGTCGACGTTGACGCCAGAAGAAATTGCGGCGGGACAAGCGGCCTACGAAAAAGCCGCGGCACTCGCGGCAGTCAGCGGCGGCGCAGGTGGCCAGCAACCGGCAGCACGTGGCGGCGGGCGCGGATTCGGAGGCGGCGGCGTGCCGTTCGTGTTCGGCGGCGGGCGCGGCGGCGGGGCCAATGCGATTACGCCGGGGACTTACATGGTGCGGTTGACGGTCGGTGGCCAAACCATGATGACGTCGGTGCAGGTGCTCGAAGACATCTGGATGAGGTAGGTGCTGTTTTGGCGGATGGCCGCCGTGCCGGCCGTATGTCGCTTGCTGCTCGTGGCGCTGTCGCTGTACACCCACACTCGCGCAACCGACATACGGCCGGCCCGGCGGCTATCGCCGCCATCGCTGTGCGTTCTGTGCGTCAAATAGCCTTCGACATAAGAATCATGTGGACGTCCTGCTTTAGCGTGTGGCCCTTTGAGAAGGGCGCCGTGCCCGTGACTTTGAATCCCATCAAATCGTAGAACGCGGGCAACTCTTCCCTCACATTCACGACATCGATCTCTAGCGCGTTGCAACCGTTGGCGCGCGCGTATTCCTCGACGCCGTTGATCAGCGCGCGGCTCAGGCCTTTCTTCTGATGCGCGGGCGCGACGGACAACATTCCGAAATAGGCGCGCTCGCCGCGGAGCTCGACGTAAACGGACGCGGCCAGGCCATTGCCTGAGGGCACGTCGATGACCAGGAAGCAGCTTCCTGGCGTGGACATCTTCGCGGCGACTTCGTCTGCGTTCGTGCGGTCGCCATCGATGAAGAAGTCTTCGACGCGATACGCGAGGTTGGTAACGCGCACAATTTCGGCGACGTCTGCTCCGGTGGCAACTCGAATGGCACTCACAGTCACTTGAATAGTTTGCAGGAATTGCCATGTTCGTGGGCGGTCAGCGTGGCAATTTCTTCAGGCCTTCCAGAACGCGCGATGACGATGCTATCGTCGTCGAAACTGGAGAACGCGTATGGAAGACCGGTTTGATCGGCTGGAGCGGAAGATGGACGAGCACTTCGCGGCCATCAACGCGAAGTTCACAACCAGTAACAGAAGGTTCGACGCCGTCGACGCCAGATTCGACGCCGTCGATGCCAGGTTTGGCGCTATCGACTCCAGGCTTGACGCGCTCGAGACTCGGCTTACGAAGGAGATTCGCGACGTTAGAACGGATCTCCATGCCGTCGACAACCGCCTTCGCGGACACATCGAGGCTGTCGAGGCGAACCTCAGCGGAAAGATTGACGCGCTCGAAAAACGGCTCGCTTGACCTAGCCGACAGCGGCGCCGTGGTCTTTGAGCAACTCCCGCAACACACTGCGGTGGCACCGCGACTCGTTTTCGCAATAACAGCCCACTGAAAAGTTCGCTGTCTTCGACATCACCGCGAGCAAACCCAGCAGCCGCGCGGCCGCCGGACGCTTCATCTCCGCGCGGTAGCGCTTCACGAACGTCGCCCACTCGCGATCCGTCGTCGCGGTCAGCGCCTTGGCGACCAGCGCTTCTGACGGCGCCAGCTCCGGGAGCCACACGTCATAAAAGTTGAGCGTCGCGTGCTGCGTTTTCGGCACGCCCCTCGGCGGGCGCCGGACAGTACCGAGGCGAGGACCCTCTCCTTTCGCGCGAGGGGAACCAAGACGGACGACGCGGATCATGGGGAACTATTTACTATGATGGGTGGACTGATGTCACGCGGATCACGACTCTGGCCGATCGCCCTCGGTCTCTACGGCGCGATCGGCGGCTTGATTTCGTTTGCCGGATGGGCGCTCGACGTTCCGCGCTTCGCTGACTGGTTCGGCAAGGGCATCTCCATCCAACCCAACACGTCGATCGCGATGGCCGCGTGCGGCCTGGCGCTCGTCGCGCTCGCGAACAAGCGGCTCAGCGCCGCGCGATGGCTCGGCATCTTCGCGGGCGCCATCGGCGCCACTGTGCTCTTTCAGATCGCTACCGGCGTGGACCTGCACGTCGACTCGCTCCTGACGTTCGGGCGGGCGTGGGGCAACGTGCTTGTGACCAATCCCGGCCGAATGGCGGCGCCGGCGGCGACATCGCTGGTCCTCATCGGCTCGGCGCTGGTGCTCGCCGCCTGGCCGGTCCGGCCGACACGCGCGAACATCCGCATCCACGCGGGCGCGCCCGGCGCCGCGGGCGTTGCGACGGTGATCTCGACGATGTCGCTCGTCGGGTACTTCTTCGGCGCGAGCTCGCTCTACTCGATCCCGGCAGCGACGGCGATTGCGGTGCAAACCGCGAGCTTCATCCTCGCACTCTCGCTTGGCGTGATTCTCAGCGTGCCGAACTACGGCCCCGGCCGCCTGCTCTACCACCAGGGCATGGCCGGCACGATGTTCCGGCGCATGCTGCCGGGGCTCGTGCTCGTGCCGCTCATCCTCGGATTCCTGCGGCTCGAAGGCGAGAAGCTCGGACTCTACGATCTCGCATTCGGCACTGCGGCGCGAACGGTCGCCGAAATCGCGATCCTGATTCTGTTCGTGTGGCTCGCCGCCGGTGACGTCAATCGAGTTGAGATCGAGCGCCAGCAGATCGCCGATCGGCTCAGCGAAAACCAGGCGCTGCTGCGCACCGTGACCGAAGAGGCCGAAGTCGGCCTCGTGATCATCGACAAGGATCACCGCTACGTCTACGCCAACCGCTCCTACGCCGACATCGTCGGCGCCGACGCCAACACGCTGATCGGACGGCACGTGCGCGAGGTATTGACGGAGGTCTACGAATGGCGCATCAAGCCGAAGATTGAGAAAGCGTTTTCCGGCGAGACGGTCGAGTACGAACTCGAACTCCCCGACCGGAAGCAATTTGTCTCGGTGACATACCAGCCTCTCTGGAACGACGGCCGAGTGGATCGCCTGATCGTCGCGATCGTCGACACCACGTCGCGGAGGCTCGTGGAAGAAACACTGCGCGAGAGCCGCGCGGAGCTGCAGCTGGCGGCGAAGCGCAAAGACGAATTCCTCATGACGCTCGCGCATGAGCTGCGAAACCCGCTCGCGCCGATCCGCACGGCCGTGGACCTGATGAAGCGCGCGAACGCGGCGGACGACTTGACGAAGCCGCGCGAGGTCATCGACCGGCAGCTGAAATTGATGGTGCGCCTGCTCGACGACCTGCTCGACGTCGGCCGCATCGAGCGCGACACGCTCGTGCTGCGAAAAGCGCGCGTCGATCTTGGCACCGTGGTCCGCCACGCGACGGAGATCAGCCAGCCCCTCGCCGACCGATTCCAGCAGCAGATCATCGTGAAGGTGCCGAGTCAGCCGATCGAGGTTGAAGCCGACTCGGCACGCATCGAGCAGGTAGTCGCCAACCTGCTCAACAACGCCTGCCGTTTCACGCCGACCGGCGGACGCATCGACGTCTCGGTCGCGCTCGCGGGAACGCAGGCTGTGATCAAGGTCCGCGATAACGGGATCGGGATTCCGCCAGAAGATTTGTCGCGCATTTTCGAGATGTTCGAGCAGCTCGACCGCTCGAGCGAGCGCGCGCAAGGCGGCCTGGGCATTGGCCTCCACCTCGTGAAACGGCTCGTCGAGATGCACGGCGGCAAGGTCGAAGCGCGCAGCGACGGCATCGCGAGCGGCAGCGAATTTATCGTCCGACTGCCGGTGGCGCCGGCCCTGATCGCGGAGGCACCGGCGCCGCGGCCCGAGTCGGCGGCCGCGGCCGTGACGCCGAAGAGGATCCTGGTCGTCGACGACAACATCGACGCGGCTGAAGCCATGTCGATGCTGCTATCGCTGATTGGCCACGACACCCAGGTCGCGCATGATGGCCCGGCGGCGCTCGCGGCGGTTCGCGACTACGCGCCCGACGTCGTGCTGCTCGATCTAGGCCTCCCGGGCATGAGCGGCCTCGAAGTGTGCCGCGAGATCAGAACGATGGCGCCGGCGAAGATGCCGCTCGTGGTCGCGCTAACAGGTTGGGGGCAGGAATCCGATCGACAGAAGACGCGCGATTCCGGTTTCGATCATCACCTGGTGAAACCGGTCGACTACGACGCGCTGGCAGACCTTCTCGCCAAGTCCGCGCGCTGACCGTCATCCGCCTTGGTGGTCGCTGACGCGCCGACAGGGAGATCCAGACAGAAGCACGCACCCTGGCCGGGATGATCCTTCACGTACAAATCGCCGCCATTCGACCGCGCGTACGCTCGAGAGACCGCAAGCCCCAGCCCAACGCCCTGCGCCTTCGTCGTGTAGAGCGGCTCGAACACGCGCTCGCGATCGGCTTCGGCCACGCCCGGGCCCGTGTCGCACACCTCGATGAGCAGCCGCTCGGCACTCAGAATCGCATTCACCTGTAACACGCCCATGCTGTGCATCGCCTGCACGCCGTTAGTGATCAGGTTCCAGACGATCTGACCGACGTGATCACGGTCGACCGTCACCGGTGGCATCGACGACGGAAACTGCCGCTCGATCTTGACGGTTGCGGGAATGCCGGCGCGCGCAATCAGATCGTTCAGAAAGTTCGGCACATCGATCGCGTGACGCTGCGGCGCGCTGTGACGCGCGCGATCGAGCAGATCCGAGATGATGCGCTCGGACAATCGGATCTGCTCGCGCAGCAGGCTCGAGTAGTCCTTCAGCTTCGGCGAGGCGTCCGGCAGCGCGTCCAGGAGAAACACGACGCTGCTCATGACGCTGAGCGGGTTGCGCAGTTCGTGGCCGACGCTGCCCGAGAGGCGGCCGATCGTCGCGAAGCGCTCGTTTCGCTGCAGCTCCTCGTCCATCTCACGCAGGCGTCCGACGGCGGTGGACAGCTCGCCGGTGCGCGCGTCGATGTCCGACTCCAGGCGGTCGCGCACCGACTGGACGCTCTGCGCCATCGACGCGAACGATCGTGCGAGGCGGCCGATTTCGTCTTTGCGGTCGACGGCCACGAGCGGCACGTCGCGCTCGCCGCGCGCGATGGCCTCGGTCGCCTTCGTGAGGTACGCGAGCGGACTCGCGATGCGCGCGCTCGCCGTCCAGCCAATCACCGTCGCCGTCAGCGCGATAAGAAGGCCCGTGATCACGAACGGCAACAGCAACGCGCGCGCCGGCGCCAGCGCCGCGTGCTCGGGAATTTCCATCGCGTCGATCCAGGGCGTGCCCTTGATCTCAGACGAAGCGCTCTCCCACTTCGTGCCGGCGCGCGTGTACTCAACAGTCGAACCGGGCACACCGGGATAGACGACCTTGCCGGTGTCGCTCCACAGTTCGCCGCCCTTGTTGCCGACGAGCAACACAGCCTGATCACCGAGCAAGCTCGCCGTGAGCCGACGGTTCACATTTCGACTGAGCCGGCGCGTAAGCCGGACGCCGCCAAGTTTCACGCCGCCCACAATGACGGGAGCGTCCGCGTCGAAGCTGAAGAAATCGCCTACTTCGGTCAACGGGCCGATCGCGGCCTTGTCAGTCACGACGAACGGCTGCGTGCTGAGCTGCGCTGCATCCGCAGCGAGCGGATACAGCACGTTGCCGTTGGCGGCGCGCAACTCAACGCTGGCCGCGGCGAGCGAAGGGCCCTGGAGCTTCCGCAGGGACGCCACCGCGGCGTCGGAAAGCGGCTGATCGGAATGGCGGAGCGCTTCGACGATCGCCGGATCGCGCGTCACCGCGCGCACGCCGTCGAGCTGGCTGGCCATTCCGGGCTCGGTGATGGAGTTGAGCTGCGCCAGCGCGCTGTGCAGACGCGTCTTCGTGGCGTCAAGCGTCGCGGTTCGCGCGGCGCGGTAGGCAAAGAGGCCAAAGGCCGTGACGGTGAGCACGGCCGTCACGAACAGGAGCCAGCTGAGACGCCATCTCAGCGACCAACGATCGAACGCGAGGCGCCCTGGCACGTGGGCATCCTAGTCAGCGCTGCCCCGGCGGTCAACTGCGAACAATAGCTGACAACTCGGCCGTCATGTCCCGTTGGACATAGCCGCGACGTGGCGGTCTCGCAGAGAGTAAGAACATGCCACTGGGCGCTCAGGTCGCCGCGCTGTTCTTGCTGGCGATTCCGATCGCCACGATCTCGTGGACGGTCACGCACGAGGAAATTGTCCGCGAACCCCGCGAGTGGTGCCTCCGGCGCAGCAAAGCCAGCCGGACATGGCTCTCACGCAAAGTGTTCTATGTCGTCACCTGCGAATACTGCTTCAGCCACTGGGTGACGCTCGCGGCGCTGGCCGTGACAAAGTACCAACTGCTCTACACCGGCTGGCTGGGATACCTCGTCGGCGGGCTGTCGCTCGTGTGGATCGCGAACCTTTATATGAGCTTCTTCGCGCGGCTGCGGCTCGAGATCCGCGAGGAACGACTCGAAGTGGAAAAAGCGGAAGCTGAAAAGGTCTAGTGCTTGGGGTTGTCGACGACGACGTCTTCGAGGCGAACGAGGCCGAGGCCGAGCGCGAAGGGACGTTGATCTTTATCGCAGCCGAGGCCGGGACGGCACACAGCGTCTTTCAGCCCACGCAGCAAGACCAGATCGGCCTCGTCGGCCAATCGTCCGCACAAGCCGCAGCGCTTGGGGGCCATTCCTTCATTTGATACGCGAACCCGCGAATTATTACCAGCGGTCGTCTTAGCGTTCCGGGGAGCCGACCTCATTCCACAGTAGGACCGCGGGTCGATCCTTTTGGCCGTGCTCGAAATCAAGGATGCTGACCGACGCCGTGCTCAGGAGCAGGCTCCCGGCGTCGACAATCGGCAGGCCGATCCACCGCGCGCCCAGCGCGCGGCCGAAATGGCCGTGGCAGCAAATCGCCGTCGTGCCTCCGAGGGTTTGCAGCCAGTCGACTACGCGATCCGCCCGCGCGGACACGTCCGCGGGCGACTCGCCGTTTGGACACCCGTCGGCGAATACATTCCAGCCAGGCCATCGCTTCTTGATCTCGGCGGAGGTCAGTCCTTCGAAATCACCGTAGTGCCACTCGGCGAGGTCCTCGTGAACGGCGGCCTCTGGCTGCAGGCCCGAAAGCTTCCATGTTGCGATCGCGCGTTGACGCGGGCTCGTGAAGGCGTGATCGAACTTGACGCCGCGCAGACGCTCACCGAGCTGGCGCGCGGCCGCTTCCCCGCTTGCAGTCAGAGGAATTTCCGTTTGGCCGGTGTGCTGCCCGGACAAGGACCACTCGGTTTCGCCGTGGCGGATGAGATAGATCACAGACCCTTGCGGCGATAGTACGTCACGACCCAGTCGCCCGCATGTCCAACATAGGGCCCCTTCAATCTATCGATCGGGAGGATCGTCCACGGCGCAAGGCTGAAGGCGCCGTTCTTCGTAAATACGAGGTCGTCGGCCAGGTACACGGCGACGTGGAACACGTTCATCTCGTGGCTCGAGAAGACGACGATGTCGCCGAGTTGCTGGTGGTCGTGGACGAGGAAGTAGTCTTCGCGCAGCGCTTTCATCGCGTTGCCGACGTCGAGATACCGGTCGTCGGGCTCGTCGTTGAAGAAATTCAGCGCCGTCCAAAAGCAGTTCGCCAACTGTGGCTTCGCCAAATCCGCCATCGTCACCTTCGGATAGCGATACAGCAGGCGGCGCGGGAGTTCGGGCAGCAGCTCGGCGAGGTCGATCGATTCCGACGCGCCTTCCTGCGCGACCGATTCGAGGAGCGGGCGGATGTCGGTCTGACGGCCGCCGCGTCCCCAGTACTCCGTGACTTGATCGAGGTCGCCCGGGTCGTCGATGCCGAGGGAGGCGACCACCGCCGACTGGCGTAACAGCCGGCGGACCAGTGTCTGAAACTCTGGTCCGCCGCCCGACGCTTCACGGACGACCTCGATGTCTGCGAGATAGAGGAAGTCCCCTATCCGATAAATGAGCGGATCGGTGATCGCGCGCATGCGCGGCGAGATCACGTCGGGATCGAGCCAATCGTCGATCGAGCCGCCATGGCCGGCGTAGAAGTAGTAGGCTGACGTCTGATCAAAATTGATCGGGTTCTTCGCGAGCTCGGCGTAGAGCGTCGCGCGCGCGGCTGGAGCGATGCGTCGAAGCAACGCCGAACCGGGCTCCACGAGCAGGCCGGGCTCCAGGTCATCGGGCTTCGCCCGCAGGAGCAGCTCAGCAGCGTCAGCGCGCGGCACACCGGCGTCGTTGAGAACCTTCGACAGACGCTCGGGCGTGTAGCTCGCGAAGTGCCATCGGGCCGGCTGAATGGGGCCGTCTTCTTTGGGGACGTACTCGGGCGGCGGCGAGATCATCAGCGTGCGGGTGTCGAGCGAGCCCCACGGGTCGGTCTTGCTGCGCCCCTGCGCCCAGAGGCGCGCCGGTCCAAATCCCATACTGACCGCGAGCACGCAAACTACTGCTGTGCATGCACTTGAGATTAGTTTCAGCACAATTGTTACGTTTAGTTACGACCACCCAAGGGTGTCCGTTTCCGTGAACTAGCAACCGCGGTAAATAGGATCGGGAGTTATTTCGAAATAACTCCCGATCCTGTTTCGGGCTGAAAAGGGACCGGGAGTAATTTCGACGAAATTACTCCCGGTCCCTTTTCTTAATCCTCCATTCGGAGGGCTGTGGCCGGGTCGACGCGGGCGGCGCGAGCGGCGGGGACGAGCGACGCGGCGAGGCCGACGAGGAGCATCAGCAGCGCGGCACCGGCGAAGGCCGACGGGTCGAGCGTCGAGACGCCCACAAGCAGCGTCTTGGCCACGCGCGTGACGAGGGCTGCGGCGCAGAGGCCGATGACCAAACCGATCAGTGTCAGGACCATCGCGTTGCGCGTCACGTCCACGATCATCTGGCGCCGCGATGCGCCGAGAGCGATGCGCAACGCGAACTCGCGGCGCCGGCTCGAGACGGAATGCGAGAGAACGCCATACAAACCGAGCGCGGCGAGGACCATCGCGAGACCGGCAAAGACGCCGATCAGCAGCGTTGGCTCCGTCGCGCCGGACAAGCTGCGGTCGCGCACTTGGGCCATCGTCCGTACATCAGACAGCGGCAGTTGAGGATCGACTTCGCGCATTGCCTCGCGAACAGAGGCAAGACTCGACAGCGGCTCCCCCGCCGTGCGGACGATCATCTTGATCTCCTGAGACGGATGCTGTGCGATGGCAACGTATGCCGCGGCTTCAGCGGCGTACGGCAAGCTGAGGTCTGGTCGAATCCTCTCGCTGCCGACGATGCCGACGATGCGGAAGTCGGCGCGGCTCGAACCGAGCCGGGCTGGATACTCGATCGCGGGCAGCGTCACGGTTTGGCCTAACGGATCCCGAAATCCAAATGTGGTGATCAGTTGCTTCGCCAACGTGTCGTTGATGACCAGGGCGAGCGGCGCGCCTGGACGATCGTCGGTCGTGATCGGACGGCCGGCGGCCAGCGGAATTCCCAGTGCGCGGAAGTAGTCCGCGTCGACACGCTTGAACCGGACGAGGACGCGCTTGTCGCTGCCCGCGACGCGGATGTTCTCGCCGCCGGATCCGCCAAGGGGCAGCGACTGCGCCATCGACGCGACCTGGATTCCTGGCACCGCCTGCAGCCGCCGCCGGGCATCGTCCATGAATTCCACCGCGCGCACGCGATCCGGGTAGGACGAGAGCGGCAGGTCGATCGACCAGGTAAGCGCGTGATCCGTGCGCACGCCGATCTCCGCGTGGCGAAGGTTCGTCAGACTCTTGAACATCAGCAACGCACCAGCCACGAGCGTGAGCGACACGGCCACCTCGGCGATGACGATCGCGCGGCGCACGCGCTCATGGCCTGCGGTCGATCCCCGTGATCCGCCGCCGAGCGCTTCGGTGAGGGTCGCGCGCGAAGCTCTAAGGGATGGCATCAAGCCCACCAGCAGTGCTGCGCCGAGCGACGTCGTCAGCGCGAACGCAAGAACGCGCAGGTTCAGCGCCAGTTCCGCGTACGAGGGCAGATCCGTTGGCAGCAACGGCGTGAGCGCGCCCGTGAGCAACGCGGCGAGACCGACGCCGACGGCGCCGCCGGCCAGGCAGAGCGTCAGGCTCTCGGTCAGCAGCTGCGTCAGCAAGCGCGAGCGGCTGGCGCCGAGCGCCGCTCGCACCGCCATCTCGCGCCGCCGCTTCATGCCGCGCGCGAGCAACAGGTTGGCGATGTTCGCGCACGTGATGAGCAATACGGTCGCGACGGCGCCAAACGCGACGTACACCGTTCGCCGGAGCGAACCGCTGACCAGCCGGAGGTCGAAGGGCTCGACGACGACAGACCAGGTCTTCTTGAAGTCGGGCACTTCCTGGGCAGCGCGCACGGCGAGCATATCGGCGTTGGCTTGCTCGAGGGTCACGCCCGGCCGAAGCCGCGCGGTGACGTCGTTCTGATGTTCCGCTCGTTCGAGATCCGCGGGCGAGAAGATCAGGGGCGTCCAGAAATCCGCGACTTCCGCTGGGCCGCCCCGCGTGGGCTCGCGATCGAAGCTGCCGGCCGGCAATACGCCGATCACTTGATACGGCCGGCCATCGAGCTGGACTGCTCGGCCCACGATCTTCGCGTCGCTTGCAAACAGCTCGAGCCAGGCGCGGTGACTGAGCACGATCTCGTCGTCGGACTCCGATGCGCCTGGACCAAACGTGCGTCCGAGCGCCGCCTTCACACCGAACACTTGAAAGTACTCCGAGGTCGCGGTGATACCGACAAGGCGCACGGGTTCGCCGTTGATGACCGCGTTCGACCGCGTCGGCCGGCTGGCCGCCATGGCCTCAAACGAGCGGCTGCGGTCGTGCCAGGCGACGAAAAATGGATTCGTCGTTTGATTGACCTGCGCCGCTTCCGGCGTCTCCCAAATGCGCACGATCCGATCGGGATTCGCGTACGGCATTTTTCGCAGCAGCGTCGAGTCGAGCAGGCTGAACATCGCGGTGTTCGCGCCGATGCCGAGGCCAAGCACGGCGATTGCGACGAACGCGAAACCGGGATCGCGAAGCAGCGACGCGAGGCCGTACCGGAAGTCGCGGACGAACGTCTCGATCCAGCGGGCGCTGCGGTTGTCGCGGTGTGACTCGATCACTTGATCGACGCCGCCAAAACTCCGCCGCGCTTCGAGCTTCGCCTCCGCCGGCGACAACCCGCGGCGCAGCGCGTCGCGCTCCGCCAACTCCAAATGCGCCTGCATCTCATCGTCCAACTCGCGATCGAGGCGATCGCGGCGGAACAGCGCGATGAGACGACGGAAGGCTCCCACTATTTCTTCTCCGCTGTCAGGAAGCGGCTGATGAGCGCCGACGAGCGCTCCCACTCGGCGACTTCGGCCTTGAGCCGCTTCTCGCCGGCCTTGGTCAGCGAGTAGAACTTCACCGTCCGGCCCGTCTCGGATGTGCCCCATCGGTCGGCGATCAGGCCCTGCGTGTCGAGGCGCACGAGCGCCGGGTAGATCGAGCCCTGGCTGAGGCGCATGAGCGACTCGGCAACTTGCTCGATGCGCCGCGCGATCGCGTAGCCGTGCATGGCGCCCATCGTGTCGAGCGTCTGGAGAATCAGGAGGTCGAGCGTGCCGTGCGGAACGTTTCCCATAAGGTGTCGATGATCGACAGCTCTAACTGTCGACGATCGACACGTCTGGGGTCAAATGGCGTTCAAATGCGGACGGGCTGAGCTATTCTGTGTTCACTTTCGGCCATCGGAGCTTAACCTGTGCCTGTCTTCGCCACTCTCCTTCCCGCTGCCCTCATCGCGTTCCTCCTCCAGAGCCCACCGCCGACCATCGTCAAACCCGGCGCACCGGGACAGCCGACGACGACGCTGAGCGCGCCGCCGGAGAAATCGATCGCGAAGTACACGCCGGCCGACGCGAAGTTCATGCAGGGCATGCTCCATCACCACGCGCAAGCGATTGAGATGGTGGACCTGCTCAAGACTCGCACGCAGCGCAAGGACATGAAATTGCTCGGGCTCAAAATCGAAGTCTCGCAGAACGACGAGATGAAGATGATGCGCAACTGGCTGAAGGACCGCGGCGAAGAAGTGCCGATGGATCACGGCCACGGGCAAATGATGATGATGTCGGGCGGCGGCATGATGCCGCCCATGCCCGGCATGCTCACCGAGAAGCAAATGAAAGCGCTCGCGGCCGCCAAAGGCCCGGCCTTCGACAAGCTTTTTCTCAACGGCATGATCCAGCACCACCTCGGCGCGCTGACGATGGTCGACGAGCTGTTTGCGACGCCGGGCGCCGGACAGGAAAGCATCATTTTCGATTTCGCCTCGCACGTGGACGCCGATCAACGCATGGACATCTCGCGTATGCGCGCGATGTTGACCAAGAAGTAGGAGACGTGATGAAGAGACTGGCTCTAGGTTTTGCTGCTGCGATCTGTCTTTCTGCTGGTTTGGCCGCTCAGGGCGGCCAGGCCCCGGCGGCCCCTGCTGCCCCGCCTGACCCGCGCGTTGGCCTGAAAGCCGGCCTGCGCGACGCCGGTACGGCCGCGAAGAACATGGTGCTCGTGTCGTCGCTCGGAAAGCCGGCGGGCTTCGACGATCCGACTGGCGCGGCGGGTCTGACGTTCGCCAACTCGGACATCGCGTTTCAACACGAGACGCTGTTCCTCGGAAATTTCTACGGGATCAACATGTACGACATCGAGGATCCCGCGAAGGTCGCGATCAAGACCTCGATGCCGTGCCAGGGCGGCCAGGGCGATGTGTCGGTCTACGGCAAGTTGCTGTTCATGTCGGTTGAGTCAGGTAGCGGGCGGATCGATTGCGGCCCGGCGCCGGCCCCGCCGCCGGCGCCTCCGGCTGGCACACCCGCGGCGGCAGCAGGCGGACGCGGTGGTAACAACGCGCCTCCCGCGGCCGACCCGAACCGCTTCCGCGGCGTTCGCATCTTCGACATCACCGACCCGCTGAAGCCGAAGCAGATCGCGGCCGTGCAGACGTGCCGCGGCTCGCACACGCACACGATCGTGACGTCGCCGAACGACAAGGCGAACATCTACATTTACGGCTCCGGCACGGCCGGCGTCCGGTCGGGCGACGAACTCGCCGGCTGCGTCGCCGACGACAAGGATCCGAACACGTCGCTCTTCAGCATCGACGTCATCAAAGTGCCGCTCGCCACGCCGGAAAAAGCCGCGGTCGTGAATCACCCGCGTATCTTCGCGGACGAAAACGGCCAGCTCGGCGGCCTGTGGCAGGGCGGCAATCACGGGGCCGGCACGCAGACGTCGCGCCTCACGAACCAATGCCACGACATCACGGCGTATCCGGCGCTCGGCCTTGCGGCCGGCGCGTGCTCTGGCAACGGCATTCTGCTCGACATCAGCGATCCGGTGAATCCAAAGCGCATTGATGACGTCGCGGATCCGAGCTTTGCGTACTGGCACTCGGCGTCCTTCAACAACGACGGCACGAAGGTGCTCTTCACCGACGAGTGGGGCGGAGGAACGAACCCGCGCTGCCGTTCGACGGACCTGCCGAACTGGGGCGCCGACGCGATCTTCAATCTCGTCAACCGGCGCTTGAAGTTCGCCGGCTACTACAAGATGCCGGCGGCGCAGACCGACACGGAAAACTGCGTGGCGCATAACGGCTCGCTGATTCCGATTCCGGGCCGCGACATCAAGACGCAGGCGTGGTACCAGGGCGGCGCTTCCGTGGTGGACTTCACCGACGGCGCGCATCCAGTCGAGATCGCCTTCTTCGATCGCGGCCCCATCTCAGCCGACAAGCTCATCGTCGGCGGCTACTGGTCGACCTACTGGTACAACGGCTACATCTACGCGTCGGAAATCGCGCGCGGCCTCGACATCCTCAAGCTCGTGCCGGGCGACATGCTCACGCAGAACGAAATCGACGCCGCCAACCTCGTGAAGTACACGGAGCTCAACGTGCAGAGCCAGCCGAAGTTCAGCTGGCCCGCGCATCCGTCGGTCGCCAAGGCGTATCTCGATCAGCTGGCGCGCAGCAAGGCGATTCCGGCGGACCGAATCACAGCTGCGATGGCGTCGATCAACACATTCGACAAAGCCACGGGCGCTGCGCGCACGTCGGCCAAAGCGAGCCTGACGGCCCTGGCGGCGGACTTCACGAAGGACGCGGCAACGGCGAAAGGCGCGGACGCGTCGCGGTTGAAGGCGCTCGCCTCGACGTTGACCGCGATGAAATAACGGTCTATTCGCCTCTCATCGCGGAGACGGGATCGACTCTTGAGGCACGAATCGCCGGCGCGGCCACAGCGGCTGCGCCGGCAACCAGCAACACCCCAATCGCGCTCGCCATCGACCATGAATCGAGCGGCGACACCCGATAGAGCGACGCCGCAATCAGTCGAGCGCCGGCTGCTGACGCGGCAACGCCAAGCAGCAAACCCACGACAATCAACTTCAGCGCGCGGCCCCAAATCGAGCGCATGATCGCCATCGGCTCGGCGCCGAGCGCGAGGCGCACGCCGATTTCACGCGCGCGATCCGAGACCAGGCGCGCGAAAAGGCCGTAGAGACCTGTCGAAGCGATAAGAACGGCCGCGGCAGCGAAGATCGACAGCAGCGCCGCGTTTACGCGTGGAGACTGGCGCAAGTCGCCGGTCAAATCGGAGAGTGCACGGAGGCCGAAGACGGCGCGATTCCCGTCCAGCCCGCGGACGATCGGACGCAGATTCGCCATCAGACTGCGCGCGTCGGTCGTGCGGACGACGTAGGACGGATCCGGCCAGGCGCCCAACGCGTCGCAGGTGTAGACGTACGGCACCGGGTCCGCTTGCGGGTTGTCTTCCATCACGTCACTGACGATGCCCGCAATCGTGAAAGGCACGCCGCCGAACTGCACGAACGCGAGCGACCGGCCGATGAGTTGCTCGCCGGGAGCGAACTGATCGGCGAACTGCCGGTTGACGAGCGCTTCATGCGCGGCGTTCGGATCCGTGCCGACAGGACGGCACCACGAGCCAGACGACAGCGAAACGCCGAGCGCGGCCAAATAGTTGTGGCCGACCATCCGTGTGCCGACGGAATAGGAACCATCGGACTCGCGGCCGGCGAGACCTGCCACACGAACATGCGAGCGCAACGTCGCACCGGTCATCGGCAGAAAGTTCACAAAGCCCGCCGCTCTGACCCCAGGCGTGCGATCCAGCGCGTCGAGCATCGACGCCTGGAACTGCCCTACTTTGGTTCGATCTTCATCCCATCGCGCGCCGATGTGAAACGTCACGACCTCATCGGTTGAGAAGCCGGCGTCGACGCTCGTCAGGTTCGCGTAGCTGCGGGCCAGGAGGCCGGCGCCGCCGAGCAGCAGCAGGCTCATCGCCACTTGCAGGACGACGAGCGTGCTTTGCATGGCATGACGTCGGGCTGACCCACCACGCGCACCGAGTGTCGCCATCGTGACGCCGCGGCGACGCGTGGCCGCCAGCGCCGGCAACACTCCGAAAGCCATCGTCGCCACCGCCGCGGATGCGACGGCGAAGGAGACGGCGCGCGCATCCAACGCGAGTTCGTGCATCCGCGGCAACGACGTCAGCGCACGCGGAATCTCGGGAATCGCCAGCGCCGCGAGGCCCAACCCGGCGGCCGAGCCGATCACGCTGAGGACGAAGGCTTCACCGACCAGCTCTCCAACCAGATGCGCCCGGCTGCCGCCGATGGCGGCGCGGACGGCCAGATCGCGGGCGCGGCGTTGGAGCTCCACGACCATCAACCCGGCGACGTTCGTCACGCCGATCAACCACAGCAGCGCGATGGCCCCGAACACCAGGGGCAGGCCGTCGGCCGAGGTCCCTACGGTCCACTTGGCCAGGGCCTCACCCGAAACGCTCCAGCCTTTGTCAGTCGCGGGAAATGCGACCGCGAGCTGGCGCTGCGCACCCGTGAGGTCGTCAAGCGCGCGCTCGACGGTGACACCCGGCTTCATGCGGGCGACGCCGCTCATGAAGCGTGCGCTCCGGGCGCTGAGCAATCCGGGCGAGACTTGCGCCGGTAGCCAGGCGTCGAGCCAGGCCGGCGCGAAGGCCGGCGGCATCACGCCGACGATCGGCGTCGACACGCCGCCGATACGCAGAATCCGGCCCACGGCCGCCGCCGGGGATCCAAATCGCCGGCGCGCGAGCGCGTCGGAGATGACAATAGCGGGCGGTCCCTTGAACAGCTCCTCATTCGGCACGAACGTGCGGCCCGCGACGGGCGCAGTGCCCAGCACCTCGAAGTAGCCCGGCGTCACTCGGCGCGCTGAGATGCGCTCGGGATCGGTGGGGCTCGTGTCCGTGACGTTCTCGCCGTAGTACCCGGCGATCGCCGTAAGCGTTTGGTTCATCCGCGCCCAGTCGACGAGGCGCGCCGGCGCGATCAGGCTGGCCGCCTGCCCTTTCGCCGGCATCACTTCATTGACGTTGATCAGCTGCTCGGGATTCGGATACGGCAACGGCCGGAGGAGCACGGTATCGACGACGGCGAACACCGTCGTCAAGGCGCCTGTGGCGAGCGCAAGCGTGACGAGGACACCGAGCGCGAAACCCGGACGCCGGCGAAGAGCGCGGACACGCGACGAAACGGCGGAGATCGACATCATGAAAGGCCTCCAATCGACGCGCGCTCGCAGTGCAGCGAACGCCTCCCCAACAAACAGACGAACGACGGCCAGACGGCCGCGTTCAGCGGCGTCGCGGTACATCAGCTGAAACGTCTCGTCCATCCCCTCGTCATAACGCGCGCGGACATCGGCCGGCATCAGGCGGCGGATTCCGCGATGGATCGCGCGAGCGAGGCGGCTGGGCGCAGGCGTCATCGCGTGACCTTCGCGGGCCGCTTACCGCGCGCGTAGCCGACGAGCGCCTCGAGCCGAAGGGTCTCCGCCTCGAGGACGTCTTTACCGAGCGGGGTGATCCGGTAGAACCGGCGACGGTCGTCGGTTGAAGCCTCGACGACGAGACCGAGATCTTCGAGCCGCGCGATGGCGGTGTAAAGCGTGCCGGTCGCGAGGCGCATCGCCTGGCCGGTGCGCTCGGCGATGTCGAGAATCAGGCCGTAGCCATGAAGCGGCTGGCCCTTTCCAGCACAGTGGGATCCGAAGCTTGGAATTCACGTGACTTGAAGTCGCGG
>JADMIO011851840.1_pt1 | contig 32632 bp, 30 predicted proteins | sample 8958161 | NCBI WGS metagenome assembly JADMIO01 (sample SAMN16585339, study PRJNA669376) | soil metagenome | isolation source: Crop rotation soil | place: USA: Cullars Rotation, Alabama | collected 2011
GCCGCGACTTCAAGTCACGTGAATTCCAAGCTTCGGATCCCACTGTGCTGGAAAGGCACGTTAAGCGCCGCGCTATCGGCGGTCTTGAGCAGATCGCGGAGGAAGTCCGGCGGGGTGACCTGCCACATCTCTTCGAGCGGCTCCGAGGGCATTGAGTCGCCCCCGGGTTTCAGCTCCAGTTGCGCGCGGGCCCGGCCACCGGGCTGAACGTTGGCCGTGTCGAGCGCCGGAGAAATGTAGCGGTAGCGCTGAGTTTCGAAGCTGCTGATGTAACCCTGTTCGACCATGTGCCGCAGCGTATTTTCCAGCCGCTCCAGATGTTCGTAGCGGGTGTACTCATCTTCGGCGATGCCCGCCATACGCAGGAAAGAACGAGAGGCCAGCCGCAAGGGCTGGCAACCGTTCAGCCTGAACTTGATCGGCAGATGCACTCCCAGCGTGATCGACAGGCCGTGAGTGCGGGCGTTTTCGCGTGAAAGCTTCTTCAACTGATGCGTGTACATGTACTGCGTCGCCGATGTTCCTTCCGCGGCGGCATTAAAAAGATGTGGATTGAAGCGCAGAAATATTTTTTCGTTGGTGATGATGCGTTCTTTGATCGCGTCTCCGTCAGCAACGGTCTCTTCCCAGGCCTCGGCGGATGCCTCATCCTGCAGCAGGCGGATTTTCAGCGTTGCGCCGCGCCGCGCGCCGATGCGGGTCTCCTGGACGATTGTCAACGAGCATAACAGCGTGACGATCTCGCGCGCTTCCCGAAGATGCTTGGCGGTGTGATAGCCCTTTCCATTGACGCGGTTGGATCGCGAATAACCAAGGATATCCAGATGCCGGCTGCCATCGAAGACGAACGATCCCGGCTGCGCGCCAGGCGACATCGCCTGCTCTTCAGCAGCGATCATCACGCCCAGCAGATGCTTCAAGCCGGTCGGCCCGAACTGGCGCTTGATGAGCGTGCTCAGCTCGCCCTCGTTCCACAACGGGTCATCATCGAACAGGCTCAGGCTGGTTTTAGCCTGCGTCTCACGCCCGGAGCAAACAATGTAGGTCCGCACGCGCGAGGCACGTAAGTTGCCCGAGCTATCAGGCTTTTGTTCATTGTCTTCGGACAACACCGCGGCCAGATCGGCGCGCCGCGCCAGCCCGGAGAAAACCGGCATCAAACCGAGAAATAAAGGTGTCGAGGGAAGGCGGAAGGTGCTCTGCGGCGAAATCACCGCCAGCCGGGATCCAGTGGCCGGTGCAGCAGTCAAAGCAGTCTGTTCAATCTGCGCCATAGATGATCTTGTTCACCGGCCGCTATTGATAAATTTGAACTCGAGTTAATTGATAACTACGCTTCTAGCGCCCCACCGCTTGCTTTCAACACCTTTAGCGCAGAAACATCAGATGTTTTTAAAAAGCATAAACAAGGGATGAAGTTAGGAAAATGCGTGCTCGAACGGTCATATAGCTCTGAACGTGCGCTTGCAGTTTTGCCGGGATGCGGAATGATTTTTCGGGCTTCGTTGACAACTCTTTCATTGAAAGGACCGGACAGGCATGGCCAAACAGAGCAGCGGGGGCAAAAAGAAATTGCGGGTCGGACTCATCGGAGCGGGCGGCATCGCCGGAACGCATACGACTCATTATAAGGCGATGGAAGACGTTGAAGTCGTCGCCGCCTGTGACGTCAGTGAAGCCGGCCTGAAGAAATTCGGCGACAAATTCGGTGTCAGCAAGCTCTACCCTGAATGGAAGCAGATGTTGAAAGAGTGCGAACTCGACGCGGTAAGCGTCTGTACGCCCAACGGCCTGCACTGCCAGCCCACCATCGACGCCCTGACCGCCGGTGCCCACGTCCTCTGCGAAAAACCGCTCGCCATGAACGCCGCTGAAGGCCAGAGGATGGTCGACGCCGCGAAAAAGAGCAAAAAACAGCTCGTCATCGCCTTCCAGTACCGCTTCGACCCGCGCTCACGGATTTTAAAGCGTGCCTTTGACGAAGGTTTCTTCGGCAAGATTCTCTACGCGCGCGTACGCGCCATCCGCCGCCGCGGCATCCCCAACTGGGGCGTCTTCGGCCGCAAGGAACTTCAGGGCGGCGGGCCGATGATCGACATCGGCGTCCACGCGCTTGAAATGTGCCACTATGTGATGGGTTCGCCGAAACCGGTCTCAGCCAGCGGCAACTGTTGGACGTATCTGGGCAACAAGGCATCCGATACCATGAGCATGTGGCCGAACTGGGATTACAAAACTTACAACGTCGAAGACCTCGCCGTGGGCATGATCCGTCTCGAAAACGGAACGATGATCAACATCGAAGCCGCTTTCGCGACGCACATCGACAAGGAAGAGTTCTCATTCCATATCCTGGGTGAGAAAGGCGGCGCGTGCTGGGATCCTTTCGCTCTCTTCTACGACCAGTCCGGCGTGATGCTCAACGCCACCCCGCACTTCCTGGCGAAAGAAGATCCGTTCCAGATCAAGATGCGCCACTTCGTCGACGTCTGCCTTAACGACCGCAAGTGCGAAGCCCCCGCCGAGCATGGACTGATGGTCCAGAAGATGCTCGATGGCGTCTACGCCTCCGCAGAAGCCGGCAGAGAAGTAAAGATCGATTAGAAAGTCAGTCAAAGCAGTTCTCGATCTCTGCTCTCGTTCGCTTGAGCGCGCCCGCGCTCCGGTAGTTCCCTCCCCCCTTGCGGGGGAGGGCCGACGTGAGCGAAGCGAACGCGGGGTGAGGGGTCGAGACGCTGCCAACGTGAAACGTGTACAAAAGGCGGGATTCATCCCGCCTTTTTATTTACCTTCAATGCTTCAGTTTCAGTAACGCCACCCTACCCATAGAATATCTAGTCATAGAAAATAAGAGGCTGTTTCAATACCTGGCACGGGCAGATGCGCAGTCGCCGAACGTTGCGCCGCAAGGCGGCCGAAATAAGCTGTATCGAAAGAAGATACAGCGTTTGAGGCCAACGCAGCGGCGCAGCGTTCGCCGCAAGCAGATGCCCTGTGCCAGGTATTGAAATAGCCTCTAAGGAGGCTCAACCGTGCGCGCCACACTGTTCACGCTGATTGTTATTGCCGTCTTGCAGGCCTTTGATGCCGCGGCGCTCGATACGGTCCCAGAGGTCCCCATTCCGAAATCCTGGGAAAATTTCGTCATCCTGCCCTGGCAGCTCGGCGAAGCGACCAATGTCATCAAAGACAAGGCCGTCTACGAATCCGTGAACATCCATGGTTTTCACATCGACCGAAGAAACGACAACTTGCAACAATTTGCGCGCGAAACCAAGTGGCCGTATTACGTCGATCACACCGCCGACAAAGGCTACCTGCATCTTGGAAACAAAGCGGATCAGGTCTCCAGAAAAAAAGAGATCATCGTGCGGCCCAACAGCCTGGTTGACCCGGCCACCATCGCAACCATGAAGGAGCACATTCGCGCCAATGTCACCAGCGCAAAGGGCTCCAGCGTGGTTGCTTACGCGCTGGACGATGAAATCAGTCTCGGGAACTTCTGTTCGCCGGCGGAAGTCGATGGCAGTCCGGCATCCGTCGCCGGCTATCGCAAGTTCCTCGAAAAAATGTACAGCAAGATCGAAAAACTGAACGCTGAATACGGGACTTCATTCACCAACTTTTCAGAGATCAATCCGGAAAGTTTTGAAAAGTTCCGCGGACAGTTGAAGCCGGATGCGATCGGCGCCTTTAATCTCAGCCAGTGGTGCGACTGGCGATCGTACATGGATACACAATTCGCCGAATGCCTGGAAGACCTTTGCAAGTATGCCAATGGCCTTGACCCCAATACGCCTTGTGGATTCGTCGGCGGGCAAACACCCAATTGCTGGGGCGGCTACGACTACCGCAAGCTCTGCAAAGCCGTGCAATGGATGGAAGCCTACGACATGGGCGGCAACAACGAAATCCTGCACAGCTTCTGGACGCAAAAGCGCCCGCATGTTCAAACCTACTTCTCGAGTAAAAATCCGAAACTCGATACCTGGTACCTGTGGTACTACGTCTGCCACGGCAACCGCGGCGTCATCTGCTGGCCCTTCATCGACGCTGAAAAGATTTCCTGGTTCAAAGACGGCAAAGCGGCCGACTTCATCGATGGATGCAAAGAGACGTATAAGGAAGTCCAAGGCCCCGTCGGCAAAAAGATCATTGACGGCGAATTCGTCCACGATCCTGTCGCGATTTACTATTCCCACCCCAGCATACAGATGACCTGGGCGATGGATGCAGCCACTCACGGCGGCACCTGGCCCAACCGCAGCTCTTCGATGGACAATACCTGCGGCACAAGCCACCTCACCCGCGTGGGCTGGCTGAAGACGCTTGAAGACGTTGGTATTCAGGCCAACTTCATCCACATGGACCACCTGCTCGACGGGGTGCTCACGAAGGACAACTACAAAGTTCTTTTCCTCAATCGCGTGCTCTGCCTTTCAGATGCGGAAGCCGATGCCATCAAAGCCTTCTCCGCCAAAGGCGGCGTGGTTATCGCCGATCATCTCTGCGGCATCTTCGATGAACATGGGAAGGCAAGAAAGACTGGAGCGCTCGACGATATCTTCGGCGTGAAGCACGATCTCTCCAAAGGTATACTTGGCGGCAAGACCCTCACCGAAGTCGATGCCGAACGCGACTATGGAAGTTTCAGCAAAAAGAACTGGGCTGTCGAAGACGCGCCGGTCTATAAAGAGATGCCGGTATTTGAAAGAGGCCTGGCCGCCGAAGGCAAAGCCAAAGCTGAATTCAGCGCCAACGGCAGTGCGGCTGTCGTTCGCAACGGGAAAAATGTCTATCTCAACCTCTCCCCCGCCGGTTACCTGCTGAAACGTCCCACTGGTGATTCGAAGGACTGGGCGCCATTCGTTGCGCAGATCTTTAAAGAAGCTGGCATCGAACCACGCTTAAAGTTAAGCGCCGACAACAATGCCGCGTACGGCCTTGAGTCGATCTTCTGGAAAAATGGCGCGCGCACGACGCTCTGTATTGTCAAAAATCTCGGCCGCCAGGCGTCGATCTCCGGTTTCGGTTCTGCGGATGCAAATCTCGGCCAGAAGGTCCGCCTGAAGCTCACCTTCGCCAAACCCGTGAAGGAGCTCAAAAATGAGCGCACCGGCAAGGACTTGGGCAACGGCGCGCAATTCGAAGACGATTTCACACCTTGGGAAGCAAATGTGTACACGTACACGCCCTGATGTTCCGGGACAGGCGGCAGATACGGCCAGTAAATATTTGTGCATTGACGCTACGAATAAACCGATATGAATTAGAGTATTATTCTAATTCAATGGGGTTTATCGATGGGCATCATTACTTATTGCGAAACCTGCGGATCGCTGATCAGTCCGGAATCGCTCGAAAACAGCCTGCTGTGCATCGAATGCAGCCATGGCCGCACGCGCTCCCGGCACCCGCTGCGCGACAGCGGCCGCCTGCCCTACGAACGCCGCCCCACCACCGGCGAGATTCTCAGAGAAATCCGCGAAAATCTCGGCAACCGGTAAGGCCACCTTTGCCCGTCACGCATTCGTCAACCTTTGCGCGAAGTACGTGTGGCATGGGCAGTCCGTTCACTGCCCATGCAAGAGTTTGCGCCAGGCATGGGCAGTAAACGAACTGCCCATGCCACACAAGCGCTCGCCTGTTTTTATTTTATCTGGAGCAGGACCAGCCTCTTGAATCTCATCACGCAATGCCAGACACATAACCCGACGAACCCGCGCGCGTACGGTTTGGAATCATGCGCGTCGAATACTTTGGTTTGATCGAAGAACTAACGATGCGGCCGCGGTGCAACACGAACGTATAGTCGTGAGCTTCGTCATACGGAAGCAGCGGAATCTTATCGCGTGCCTCAGTAAATTTTTCATAGCCCGGACTGCGCCGTAAACGCACCCAGTTTTCAGTCTCGTTGCGAACCACCGTCGTGAAATATGATTGCCAGTGGTCATCGCCCATGCCATTCCAGCCACTGCCCAGCTTCCCGGGATATTCAGCTATAAAGTCGCCGCCATCCGGAGCTTCCGCGCGCAGCCAGAAGTTGAAATTGTATAACGACTCTGGTTTTGCAGTTTGAGAATGCTTTGAGCTTTTAAAACGCTGCATAAAAGCGTCGCCCGGACGCATCCGGGCCGCCTGAACGCTCAAGATGAAATCGCCGCTGATAGGCTGTTTTAAAAACAGCGATGGGCTTGCTTCCAGCCATTCCCCAACCAGGCCGTCCGCCGTCGCCAGCCACTTACCGTGCGAATCAACCTGCTGCCAGTGCGATAAATCGTGAAAGCGCTCATCAAGTATCAATTTCGTTGAAAGATTCAAAAATTCAGATGGTATCTGCATCGCTGCCTTAAATGTAATTGGTCGTGTTCATGTCAATTGCGGGTGGCGCTGACCTTCCCGTGATTCCCGTCCGCTGATTGACCAATCCGTCGGGTGCCACTGATGCGCCGCAGCGCGTCAGTGTTAACTTTTCCCTTGATTTCGCTCTCCTTATAGTATATCCTTCAGCCCAGTATGAAAGCCTTTACTTCCATCATCTCCAGTTTCAGCCCAGACCTCTGACCGGCGTACCGCCGGAATTTTTATCTTCAATCACGAAACTTGAATAGTCTGTTAACGCCTTCGTGCGTTTTTAGAAAAGCTCCCGCTTTTCGCAGTAGCATTTTGTCCTCCCATCTTCTTCGCCTGGGGCGAAGAACAAGAGTCTTATTGCCTAATGGTAGAGAGTGCTAATAGATGGTCAAACATGTGCAGAAAAATACAGGCCCAAGTGCGAAGGACGACGTTCGAAGTGCGAACCAGGAACTAGAAACCAAAAACTTTGCGTTCAACATGTGCAGAAAAATACAGGAGAACTGCCCCCCGATGTCGTCCTCATCTCTCATCCTTCTGCCTTCATCCTTTGCACTCCCACACACGTGCAGAAAAATACAGCTCTCGCCCCCTTTATTATGGCCGCCAGCAGCCCGGGCTGAGGTAAAATGATTCCGAATTACCAAAACCTGCACGATGAAGCTGCGTCAAATTGACGGCATCATTCTTGATCATTGCGGAGGTTCACGATGGGTCTAAAGCGCAAACCGGCCAGGAAATCCAATGAGGCGGAGTACCCCGATTCTCAAAACTACGCCAACGGCCGCCGCGAGTTCCTCAAGATGCTCGGCTTTGGCGCTGCCGCGGCTATCGGAGTTGCCGGCTGCAACGACCAGAAGAAGACGACCGGCAACCTGCCGGCACAGCCGCAGGCTCAACCCCAAGGTTCGCCGCCGATACAACCCGTTGTCACGCAACCGGCTCAGCCTGTTACCGCACCACCCGGTCTGCCACCCGCGCAGCCGCTGGCCGCTCCACCGGGAGAGGCGCCTGCCCCTCTCCCTGCCCAGCCCGCGCAACCCCAAGCCAGTCCTGCTGGTGGAATCAGCGCGCCAGTTCAAGAACCGGCACAACCCCAGGCTTGCACTCCGGGAAAACCAATGGCGCCGCCGGTGCAGGCTGTGCCACAAGCGATGACAAAAGGCGAGATGGCTGCGCCACAACTCGAGCCGCCAAAACCGAGAGCCGTTCCCCAGGCCGCTCTGCGCGGCGACGTGGCGGCTCCCGAACTTCTTCCTGCCACGGGTGAGGAGAAAAAATAATGGAGCTGACCCTGGTGCTCACGCATGCCTGCAACCTGGGCTGCCCCTATTGTTACATGGGGAAGAAGTTTGGCCGCCGCATGCCCAAAGAGATCGGCGAAAAAAGTCTGCGCTGGGCGTTCGATAAGTTGCAGCCGGGTTCCGAAATTCAGGTCGGGTACTTCGGCGGCGAACCGCTGATGGCCTGGGACCTGCTGCAACATTTCCATCTCAAAGCCGAAGCGCTGGCCCGCGACAAAAACGTAAAGCTCATCGGCACAGTCACCACCAATGCAACGCTGCTGACCGAAGAACAAATGAAATGGATGGCGGAGCACAACGTTGTGATCGCAGTGAGCCTCGACGGAATAAAGGAAGCGCACGACGCCACCCGGCCCTTCGTGAATGGAAGCTCAAGCCACACGGCGACATTGCGAGGCCTGAAGATTGCGCTGAGGCACGCGCCTCTCACGGAAGTAATCTGTGTCATCGATCCCGGCAACGTCCGTTACATGGCGGATTCCGCCCGCTTCATTCTAAGCCAGGGCGTGCGCGTGCTGTCTCTCTCCATGAATTATTCCGCGCCATGGGACGAGGAATCGATGGCGATTTACGAAGCGCAGATGCAGGAAGTCAGCGAGGAATTCGCGCGCCACTTCCGCAATGGCAGCGATGTTTACATCGCATCCATTGACGCTAAGATCATCGGCCGCCTGAAGCGCGGCCTGAAAGATTGCGACCGCTGCAGCTTCGGCATCGGCGAAGTCGCCGTCGCGCCGACCGGCAATCTGTACCCCTGCGAGCGGCTTGTGGGTGAAGACAACGATGCGACGTGGCAGATCGGCCACATTGATAGCGGCATCGACTATAAGAAAATCGGCGCCATCAACGCGCGCCGCACAACTCTGGACCCGACCTGCGCCGCCTGCGACATTCGCGAGCGCTGCATGAATACTTGCGGCTGCTCAAATGTTTTCAGTTCCGGCGATGTCGCCGTCCCCGGCGCAGCGCTGTGCATGGCCGAGCAGATCAATGCGCGAGTGGCGGACAAGATCGCGAGCAAACTTTTCTGGGAAGGCAATGCGGCGTTCTTGCGGAAGTTCTATTTTGAAAGCGGCGCGATCTTTGAGCATTCCGCCATGGAGCAACCGGTGCTGGCAGGAATGGCGAAGTGAACTATTTCACCACAGAGGACACAGAGATCACAGAGGGGATTCTTAGTATTTCTGTTCTGCGTGGTGAACAAGGTTGCCACTCGTCGCTGTCGCATTCAGTGTGGCCGATAGATTTCATGGAGGGGTTGCCGCTAGTGGGAATGGCGAAGTGAACTATATACTACGGAGCTCTTGAATAATTCTTTTCTCTGTGTGCTCTGTGCCCTCTGTGGTGAACAAGATCACCACCCGTCGCTATCGCCTTCAGTGCGGCCGATAAATTCCATGGAGGTGTTGCCGTTCACGTTCCGCATGCGGTACATCTGGCCGTTCTGGATGAGAATCTGGTCGCCGCTGGCTTCCGCTTCGCCCATGATCTTGGCGCGCTTCTGCCGCTCGCCGGCCTTCTTGCCTTTTTCCTCCAGGTCTTTCTTCGCATCGGCGTTGGCCGCTTTTTCGGCGGCAATTTTATAACGTTCGACGGCCCTGGAGTAGTAGCGTTCCGCCCAGTCGTAGCGCTTGGCCTGCGCTTCTTCGCGGGCATAGGCAGCAAGTTTCTCCGGGTCCGTTTCAACATCGAGCGCCAGTTGCTTGATAACTTTGTGGCAGCGCGCGCGAACTTCTTCATCTTTAGTGGCAGTCACGGTGCTGCGCAGCCTGGGAAGGATATTGGGGCCCATGGCCACCAGCGAGCCCTCGGCTTTCTCGCGCGTGCCGAAATCTTCATCGCCAAGCAGCTTGATGAGCTCGGTAACTTTTTTCGTCTCTTCGGCCGTCAGCTCCTGTTTATCTTCGGCCGCCGCCAAGTTCCAACACATCGGAGCAGCCGCTACAATCAGCAGCAGGGACACAGACAATTGGCGAATACCAGGCTTCATCTAACTCTTCGCTCCAGATTGCAGAAGTTCAACCGCGCGTTCCACGGAGTCGGCAAATTGCAGAACGCCGGGCAGACCCAGCAGCATCACCATCTCCTTCAGATTGCCTTTGGGATTGACCAGGACAAGGTTGCCATGATGGTTTTGAACTTCGTACATCGTTCCAACGAACTGCCCCACACCCGCGGACGCGATGTACGTGACGCCGCTCAGATCGAAGATGATTTTGAAAATGTTCTGTTTGAAAAGCTCTTCGGTAGCGGCGGCAAGTTTTCCGAACGTGTGACCGTCGATATGCCCGGCCAGCGTCACGACGGCCACGCCCTGGCCGGCACGAATCTCAACACCAATCTCCAGATCTTCGGAAAGCATACGCCCCACCGTTGCCGCCCCGCTTATGACTATAGATCGTCAGGAAACTGAGACAAGCTACGTCTTTTCGGACGGCAAGCCAGTGGAGGCTGGATCTAAAAAGCATGGGCAGTAGACGAACTGCCCATGCCACGCGCGGTGGTTTTCCCTGTTTATGTGTAGAGCATCTTGATGTAGTCGCGCGCGATCTTCAGATCTTCGAGCGCCTCTTTGGCGACGCACGGCGCCGGACGTTCGCCCTTGACCGCTGCGACAAAATTGTAGGCCTGCTGGCGCATGGCGGAACGCAGCGGCAGGACCGGCTCGGTAATCGTCGGAGCGCTCTTGCCATTGTCCCGCATCACCGTCACGCGGCCAGGGCGCTGGCGCGCCAATGGAGCAGGCAGCTCGACTTTGACGAAACCTTTTTCAAAGCTGGCCAGCAGCGTCTCCTGCCAGTCGACGCTGGTGCTGTACGGAGCCATTTCAAGCGTCGCACAGACGCCACTGGCGCTTTCGCACGCCATCAAGGCGCCGGATTTGTCGGCAAACGAAACTTTGTACGGCTCGCCGAGCAGGAAGCGAATGGCATTGACTTGGTGGATGTAATAGTTGACGAAGCTGTCATATTTTTTGGCCGTCTCATCGCTCATACCTGGTGGATTGGGTTCCGATTCAACCTTCGGATATGGTTCGCCCGATTCGACGGCTTTGTCCGCGGCGCCGGTCCATTCGCCGGGCGGCATCGTCACGCGCACCAGCCGCATCCTGCCGAACTCGCCGCTCTGTTTCCATTCATCGACGATGGATTTCGCGTATGCCATCGCCGGATCGGAGCGCTTGTGATAGCCGACCATGTGCAGGACTTTTTGTTTCTCACCAAGCTCCACCAATTTCTCGCCCGCCTCGACGCTCAACGTCAGCGGCTTTTCAGTAAAGACCGCGATCTTCTTGTTCAGGATGTCAGGCACCAGCAGGGTGTGCCGGCGGTATGGCTGGGAGGCGACGATGGCGTCGACGTCGGCCCTGGCAAGCAGTTCTGTGTGATCAGCGAAGACCTGCTTGATGCCGTAGCGCGCGGCGACCATCTTTGCCTGTTCCGGTCGCGGCTCGGCCAGTGCGACGACTTCGCAATCCGGCACCTGAACGTAGTTGGACAGATGCGCCATCTGCCCCATGTAGCCCACGCCGACGAAGCCGATTCTTACTTTGCCCATGGCCGGTTTCCTTTCAGATTTCCTATTTATCACACAGCATTTTCATGGAACTGTAACAGCGCCGGGCGGCTTCGGCCACCGGCAGCTTCCAGATATCATCATTGAACATTTCGATGGAGAACAGCCCTGTATAGCCAAATTTCTCGATGCGGCCAAAGAGCTCTTTCAAATTAAGCGTACCTTCACCAGGCAACACACGGTCAGAGTTACAATTGGAGAGCTCGCCGGGTTTATCACGCATGTCATCAACGTGGACATGCAGAATTTTCTTCACGACGTCTTCGGTCAAATCTTCGAACTTTGACGATGTGCAATGATAATGCGCCGGATCGAAGAGAATCCCGACGCGCGGATGATTAGCCGCATCGACGACTTTCTTCGCGCTGCGGATGCTCTTCACGATGGGCGACCAGTTGAATTCAACGGCGATCGCGACTGAGTCCGGAATAGCATCGGTAACGTCGCGAATTGTCTTACCGATGGTATCGAGCGCTTCGACCGATGGCTGTTTGGGACCGTCCGTGCCGATGACCATGACGCCGCCACCGAGTTCCGCCAGCAGTTTGCCGTTGTTAATCAGTAGCTCATGATTCTTCTTGCGGCTGGCTTCGTCGCTGAAAACTTCGATGCCGGCTTCGAACCCGCCAACGCCGCGCAGGTTATATTCCTGCAGCAGTGCGTTGCCTTCTGCCGCTGTACGGTTCTTCGCCTGCATCCACTTTTTGATCTGCGGGATAACGAACTCGACCTGTCTGAATCCCGCATCGGCGTATGCCTTCAAAGTCTCTTCAAACGATGGATGCGCCGTAGAAACACTATTGATCGCGATCTGACCTGGTTTCATTTTATCCTTTCTCTGTGATCTCTGTGGTAAAAAGTTCTTAGTTCGCCGTCACACTTCGCCCGTACTGCAAAATCGCATCGTCTGGCGCCATCCGGATGGGTTCGGGCTTGCCATGCCCTTTGCCATTGAAGGGCGCATTTGACAGCGCGTTGTAGCAGCAGATGTAGGCGCGCCGCGGACGATCAGAGAGATTCGCTTCTGAAGCGTGCAGTGTATTGCCATGAAAGAAAAGAGCGCTGCCGGCGGGCGCTTCGCAGTAGTGAACGGGCAGATGCTTTTCGATATACGCCACGCGATCAGGATCGGCGCCGGCCTGGTTGCCACGGCGGCCATGGTCCAGACGGCCAAGCTTGTGAGAACCGGTAATGACTTTCAGGCAGCCGTTTTCTTTGGTCGCCGCATCCAGTGCGATCATGCAGGAGAGCATGCGCGGATACAGCACGCCATCGCCATACCAGTAGCCATAGTCCTGATGCCATTCCCACGCGCCGCCGACGCGCGGCTCCTTCATCATCACTTTGCTGTGCCAGTGATAGACGTCTTCGCGCAGCAGCATGCGGACATTATTGACCACGCGCGGACTGGTGCTTACCGCGCCAAAAACATCGTCCCCGACGTCGCACCACAATGAGAGCTTGCTGGAACGCCCCGCGGTATCAGGCATGTTCATGGCATGCTTGTTCAGGCGGCCATCTTTGCCGATGCTGTCCAGCAGAATGCCGATCTCTTCCTGAGTAAAGACATTTTCAACCAGGACGAAACCGTCGTGTTCGTAGGCTTGTACCTGTTCGTAGGTGAGCATCATCAGATCCCTCTCGACGGCGGTTATGATGAATGAAACATAGCCCTGACAGGGGTGCGGGTAAATGGACAGCGCGGACAATGTGATGGACAAAACAGAGATTTAACGCTTCCCAATCGGGCTCGGCGGACTTAGATTTTACAGTCATTCATAGGCGCACGTTGGGAGGTCTTCTGTGGCGACGTTCCTGTCTATTGGTAAGATTCCGGCACCGATACCCTCGTTCGCGCCGCACGGACACACCACCTGGGAGATCGTCCAATACACTTACGGCGAAGGCACCGCGACCATCGGCGATCAGGAGATTCCATTTCAGCCGGGCACGATCATCTGCATGCCGCCGCATGTTCCGCATAAGGAAAATTCAAAAAGCGGCTACACCAACATTTACATGCACACCGACGATTATCCCGGCAAGGGACGCGTGCCGGTGTTCACGGACGAACCGCACCGGCCGTTCTTCAATGTCGCCACGATGCTGCTGCAGGAATTTCATCTGAAGCAATCCAATTCAAAGCTGATCGCGCAGGACCTTTTCGACATTCTGATGCTGTATTTGAACCGCTGGGAAGAAAGGTCGAGTTCACAACCGTTCATCGATCAGCTCAAAAATACCATCGTCGACAATCTGCACAATCCGGAGTTCGACATCGGCAAAGCCGTTGATGCGATGCCCGTTTCGGCCGACCATCTGCGCAAGATGTTCGTCAAAGCCACCGGCCGCACGCCGCTGCAGTACATGACCGATCTGCGCATCGATGAAGCCAAGCATCTGCTGAAAACAGGCGGGTACAGCGTGAAGGAAGTGGCGGTCCGCGTGGGTATTCAGGACCAGTATTATTTCTCGCGCATCTTCCGAAAAGTGGCTCGCATGAGCCCCACTGAATTCGTGGCGGCGGCGAAGTAAATAGCGTGATTATGGGGCTGCGTATTTCAGCGCTCGGCGCCAGCGCCAGTACGCCAGCATAGCGATAGGCAGCGTGACCGGAAAGACGGTGAAGATCATCACGAACATCAGCGCACGCTTGACTCCTTCTTTGCCCCACGGACTGCGGCGCGCTATATCGAGCGCAACGAAAAGTCCAAATGATCCCGCCATGAGCAGATAAATCGCCAGGGGCAGGAATTCTTCAGCTCGCGTGCGGTTGAAATCGTTCATCGCTCCAGCAATCGTAAGCCCCGCACCGTAACAGAGCATCGCAACGATGAGGTCCTGGAACCAGACTTGCAACGGGGGAACAGTTTCGCTTGGCTGAGTCTTCCGTCGGCGCGTGGCAAGCCACATGATAAGCAACAAGACCCAGCCCACGCTGCCCACAATACCAAGCACCGCTATCAGCCAGAACGTTGCTGATCTTTCATTCGTCATCCGAAGGACACCGGCCAGGCCAAGCCATGTCCCGCCGATCCAGATGCACGCGCCTCCAAATGCAGCACCAAAGAGTGTGAAGGGCTTGCCGCTCAATCGTCCGCTGGCTGCCAGATGCTTTAAGGCGGCGCGATAAGGCCAATAGGTAAAGAATAACAAGCCCGTGCCGCCAAAAAAAATAGCCGCAAGGATGAGCAGAATATCCAAACCGCTGCAGCAGGCCAGCATGCTGGTACCATGGAAAACCATGTTACCAGTATAACAAAAAAGGCGCCTCACGGCGCCCTTTTGTATGACTCTGATGATAAATCGTTTAGCAGTCCGTCGAGATCCACTTGCGTTTCGCGGACGATTCCAGCGCTGCATCCAGCACCGCCTGAGTTTTCGAGGCGTTGACGAAATCCGGCTGCATCTGCGCGGCTTTGCCTTCCGCAATCGCCGTAACGATGTCCGAGCACTGATTGATGAAGGTGTGCTCGTAACCGATGATATGCCCGGCTGGCCAGTAAGCGCCGAAGTATGGATGCGAACCGTCCGTCGCCATGATGTCGATGAAGCCCTGCGTGCGCGCAGGCTGCGAAGCATCATAGAATTTCAGGCGGTTCATGTCTTCGAAGCCGAATTCAATCGCGCCCTTCTCGCCGTTGATCTCGATTTTGTTGCCGTTCTTGCGCCCCTGAGCAAAACGGGTGGCCTCGAAGGTGCCAATCGCGCCTGACTTAAAGCGCGCAAGCATGATCACCGCGTCGTCAACCGTGACCTTGGACATCTCCTGTTTCTTTGCTCCCCCGCCCTTTGCAGCGCTCAGGCCACCGGCCATTTCACCAGATGGACGTTCTTTAATGAAGGTCTCGGCGTGAGCAACAACTTCGCTGACTTCGTCGCCGGTGATGAAGCGCGCGGCATCGATGATATGGGCGTTCAGGTCGCCGTGCGCGCCGGATCCAGCCGTTTTCGCATCCAGACGCCAGACGGCCGGGAAGTTCGGATCAATGATCCAGCTCTGCAGATACACGCAGCGGACGTGGAAGACCCGGCCAATGCGGCCTTCATCAACGAGCTGCTTGGCGAGCGCCAGCGCCGGAACACGGCGGTAATTGTACCAGACTGTGTTCAGCAGATTCTTGGCATCGCGAGCGGCCTTGACCATTCGTCCAGCTTCTTCTTTGTTCATGCAGAGCGGCTTTTCGCAGGCGACATGTTTGCCCGCTTTCAGAGCCGCAATGGCGATCTCGGCATGGCTGTTGTTCGGTGTGCAGATGTCGATCAGATCGATGTCATCGCGTTCAACCAGTTTTCGCCAGTCGGTCTCGACGCTGTTCCATCCCCAGGTTGAAGCCATGTCCTTGGCCCGCTCTTCGTTGCGGCCGCAGATCGCCTGTTTGACAACCTTCAGCGGACTCTTGAAGAAATGCCCCGTCTGGCTCCACCCATTGGAGTGTGCCTTGCCCATGAACTGCGTTCCGATCAAGCCGACCCGCAACTGCCCGCTCTTTGCCATGTTCCATTTCCCCCGTTTCAATGTTTTACCGGCACCCAAAATTGACGCCCTTTTCGGACCGTCGCCTACACAAATAAGAGATCAGAAACGGTGCACCAAGCCGGGGCGGGCGTCAAGTCCAAGACGAGGGGGGCGGGCCGAGGGAGAGAAACGGGGACAGGGAGACGGGGGGAGAAACAACAACTTGCGGCACAGTTGGATTGGAAGAATGAACAAAGCCGTTATCGTGTAACGATATGGACGCCAGAAAAGCCCGCATCGCATTGCATACATTTGCGAACCCGCGCAAAGCAGAGTTCTTGAAAGGATTTTTCAAGACCGCGCCAGGCGAGTACGGCCATGGCGATATTTTCCTGGGTGTCATGGTCCCGCAGACCCGGCAGGTCGCGCGGCAATTCTCAACACTGCCGCTGGCTGAAATTCAGAAGCTGCTGCGATCGAAGATTCATGAAGAGCGGCTGCTTGCGCTGATGATTGTGGTGGAGCAGTACGCCAAAGCTGACGAAGCCGGGCGGGAAAGAGTCTACACGTTCTACCTGCGCAATTTGCATTGTGTAAACAACTGGGACCTGGTGGATTGCTCCGCACATCTCGTCGTCGGTCCACATCTTGAAAATGGCGATCGGCGTCTGCTTTATAAATTGGCACGCTCGAAGAGGCTATGGGACCGCCGCGTCGCGGTGCTCAGCACGATGCACTACATCCGGCAAAACGACTTCGAAGACATCCTGAAGCTCGCCGCGCTGTTGCTGAAAGACAAAGAAGACCTGATGCACAAAGCCGTGGGCTGGATGTTGCGCGAAGTCGGCAAGCGCGATCCGGCCGTGCTTGAAAAATTCCTTAAAACACATTGCCGGGCGATGCCGCGAACGATGTTGCGCTACGCCATCGAACGCTTTCCTAAAGCAAAGCGCAAATTCTACATGTGCAAATAGCGAACTGGCCCATTTAGTATGCATCAATGCACTGCAAGTAACGTAATATGTTACATATGGAACCCTTGGTGATCCCTGAACCTCAATTATCACCGAGTACCTCGCGTCCTAGACCACGTAATCGGCTGTTACTTTTCCTGGTCAGCATCACCTTCATCATCGCCGGCATCTGGCTGCTGAAAGAATTTCTCGAGCAACCGATGGGCTCCATTCCAGGCATGCCAGGCACGTGGCGTGGCGCGCCGCTGCTTCTGGGCGCGTGTTTCCTGACGATCTACGGCGCGCTGATCGTCATCCTGCGCCGCTTTTCGCTCGCAGCAATTCTGGCGACGGGGATTCTGTCGGCGGGTTTTGCAACCGGAATGCAGGCGTATGCGAAGAGCATTCGGCACATTGCGACTGATTCATGCTGGATTGATATTGAAAATTCTGATGAGTTTTCGCAAAAACTTCATCAAAGTCTTTCGAACGCAAATCTCGCCTCTTTTGCCGATCGTTTAGTACAAGACAAATTCGTACAATTTAACGAGTACGACTCGATATCGATTCGTGTCAGCAGCGCGCGTGAGGGGACGCTTGTGGACATCAGATATACTTATTGTCCTTGCGTTCACACGGGAAGATCAGAGCTCCGTGGCATTGTCAAAGCATACGTGGAATTTGCGGCTGCATGCAAGGCCGGAGAAATCAGACAAGATCAAGGCTTCCGCCGATATACGGACAGGTGGAGCGCCGCCAAGGATTTGGCAATTAAATTGGTGGACTCTGGCGTTATTAACGGAGCAAATTACGACGACAAGGGGATGCAAGCTTTTGTTTGGCTGGCGCAACATGTAACTGATGAAGACCTGTGCGGCTATCTAGAATCCCAACTCGACACGATTAAAAAGTTGAAGGGAATAAAGGAATAGTTGTGGTTGAAACCGGTGAATCATTATCAATTGTGAAATCAGGCCATGGTCGGACACGCATTTTGCTGTACGTGGTCAGTGTTAGTTTCATTATCACCGGCATCTGGCTGCTGAAAGAATTTCTCGAGCAACCGATGGGCTCCATTCCGGGCATGCCGGGCACATGGCGCGGAGCGCCGCTGCTGCTGAGTGCTTCATTCTTGACGATCTCCGGCGCACTGATGGTCATACTGCGCCGTTTTTCGCTCGCTGCGATTCTGGCGACGGGGATTTTGTCGACAGGCTTTGCCACGGGAATGCAGGCGTATGTGAAAAGCATAAGAGAAACTGTTTACGAGGCGTATTCAGTTGAAATCGAAGCCAGTAAGTCGGATCAATTCATACGAGAACTTCGCGAGTGCGTTTCAGATACACGCCTGGATGCGCTTGCTGCAGATTTATACCGCGACAAATTCGTGCGTTCGATTGACTATGAATCAGCGACTGTTTCGTTCGGAGCATCAAATGACGGTGCGATTGTCATCAAAACCAATTTTTCTTATTGTCCGTACATTCATAACAGCCGATCTGGCGTGCGAGATATCATTCATTCTTACGTGCGATTTGCAGCACGTCTCAAAGCGGATCGGCTCACATATTATCCACTTGGCAGCTTTGAACGGAGATATTCCTACGAACGTAATCTATTAGAGTATTCACTAACGAGAGGAAGATACTTTGAGCGGCTTGATCGTATCAAATTGGAAAGAGACGGATTCACATGTTTCGCGCAACGAGAGACAGATCAGGATTTAAAAGAATTCTTTGAAAGAGTAGCCGAACTCAAGAATGCAAAACTCAAATACTAAACTTCATCCGTTTGGCCACCCCAAAAATAAAGCGGGAGGGCTGATTTTTGGATCTTCTGGCCGACTAGCACTCAGAATTGAGTCAGCCGCCAACGAAGCTCAGCACTCCCAACTGTAAGAAACCACATTTTTTAGACACTCTCAAGCGATTGACCGATTTCCTTAAGGAAAGCTACGCATGCACATATCGCATATAGATTCCTCTATAGATTTCTGCGGCTTCACCTTATAGTACCCCGCTTTGGCAACTCCGGGCCCCAACGGCAGGCGATGATTCAAAGCACAGATTCAGCTCAAACTTGTGAAGTCACCAACCCTGCGATCAATCGTCCAGGCGATGCGCTGCCACCCCTCGAAAAAACCACGTACGTCGATGTGCTCTTGCTGGCAGGCATCTTTGCTGCCATGAGCTGGGGACTCGGCAGCTATGGGCTCTACGAGCCGCACGAAGGCCACTTTGCTGGTGTCGGCCGGGAGATGGTTACGCGCGGCGACTGGATCGTTCCGCATTTAAACGGCGCGCCCTACCTGAATAAGCCGCCGCTGCTCTACTGGATGGTGGCGCTCAGTTATACCATTTTCAATACAGTCAACGAATGGACTGCGCGTCTGCCGCTGCTGTTGATCGGCTGGAGCGGCGTTTTGCTTGTGTGGCACTGGACACGGCAGCTATGGGGGCTTCGCGCGGCGCGGATTGCCGCCGGGATGCTGACCGCATCCGCTGGATGGTATCTCTTCTGCCATCAATTGATGATCGATCCGCTGCTTTCGGTGGAATTTCTGGCGTGCAGCTATCTTTTCTGGCGCATCACGCTCAATCCTGAAAATCGTAACCGTTGGATTGCATTTTACGGCGCGATAGCCCTCAGTGTCCTGGCCAAAGGCATCATCGGCATGCTTCCGCTCGGTATTGTTGTACTTTTTGCACTCGTTCGCAAAGACTTTACGATTCTCCGCCGCAGCCGGCCATTATTGGGTATCGCAATACTCTTACTTCTGGTTGGACCGTGGGTATACATGCTCGAGCACCGCGTCTCCGGTGCGCTGCACTACATGATTGTGAATGAACACTTGAAACGGATCGTCGATACGCGCTGGCCGCCGGACTATAGCGTCGTAAAGGTTTCGGCGCCGGGGTATGTGCTGATTGCGTTGATATGGATGTTCCCCTGGAGCCTGTGTCTGCCTCAAACGCTTTCATTCTCGATTAAAAAAGCACGTACCGGCCTCTTACAGGAAACTCCCAAGCCAATCGCTGACGCTTTTTTGATCCTGCTTATTTCAGTATTACTGCCGATCATTGTTTTTCTGCCGATGCCATCGCGGCTTATTTACTATTGCCTGCCGTCGCTATTGCCGTTCGTGGTACTGTCCGCCGGCTGGTGGTCGGGAATTTCAAACGCGTGCTATACCAAAGGCCGCATTGCCGCGGGGACAGCCTTCACTGCCGTTGGCATAGCGATCTTTTCTGCCGGTTTCTTTATTGTTCAGAAAGTTGAACGCGTGCCGCAGCTAATGGCGGTGCGTTCAGAACTGGGTTCCATTCGGGATCTCATGATCATTCTTGGTGCGGGCCTGCTCGGCGGCGGCGTGCTGCTGCTCATCAGGCGAATTTATCTCAGCGCAGCGCTTGTCTGTGCCTTGATGATCGCGGCAGAGGTCCACAACATGGACGGGTTCTCAAAGTTCGATGACATTTGGGCATCGAAGAACATGGTTGAAAAGATCCGGCCGGTCATCGGTGATGATGCCGTCTGGGTATCGGAAGGCTCGAAAGAGATCGGTGCGAGCGCCGGGATTGCTTATTACCTGGGCGTTGATGAGAGCGGTCGTGCACGGAACGTGTACGTAATGAAGGATGACACGCGCCGCCCGCCGCCAAAATTTCCAGGTGCTCCTGCCGCATACCTGCTCGATCATCAGCAGCTTACAGAACTGTGGGGGAGTGACCGGCCAGTGCTCTTTGTGACCGATTTTCTGCGTACTGACTGGCTAAGGGACTATCCCTGGCTGCCCACTGTCGAGCCGGCTCTGCTGCCGGTGGATGGCAGCGGAAACCGCCGCGTTTACGCTAACGAAGCCGCTGCACAACGGTACTTCGCGGCCGCCATTTCCCCACAAAAATAACCGTCACAGAACAAAAGTTAACGACCCATTTTGAGGCAAGAACCTCAAAATGGGAGATCAGCATGCGTCCAGTCTCAAGTGCGCTTCTCGTGGCTGTTTTTTTGTCCTTCATCGGCGTTACGGCTCTGGCTGCCGATAGTTTGCCCGATCAAGCCAGCTTTAATGCGCTGGAACAGGAGGTAGGCCAGCTCTTTCAACAGAAAAAATACGATGAGGCCGCCGAAAAATGCAAGGCTCAGATAGGGATTGCACCCAAGCATCCCAATCCTCATTACAACCTCGCCTGCGCGCTGGCCCGACAAGCAAAAACCGATGACGCGTTAAATGAACTGACCAAATCAGTTGAGCTCGGATTCACGGATGTTGGACATATAAAAAGTGATGAAGACCTCGCCACGCTAAGAGAGAACAAGCGTTTCACCGAGCTCCTCGATAAGGTTCGCGAGAAAGAGAAAAGCAGTTTCGAACGCGGCGCCGATATCAAAGGCGTCAAAACCATCGACGCTCTGGCTGATGGTGGGTTTAATTATCGTGTCCGCATGAGTCCCACTGCGACTGAGGAAAAGCCTAACAAACTCGTTATCTGGCTGCATCCATCGGGCGGTTCGATGAATGCCCAGGCGGAAGCGCTCTCCCCCTTCTTGATCGAACGGGGCTTTGCCCTGTTAGTCGTTACCAGGAAGCAATGGATGGGTTGGGGCGGCGACGAACCGGATAAGTTGCTCAATAAGACACTGCCTGATGTGGCCAAAATTAAAGGAATCGATGCCCGGAAACCCATTCTGATGGGATACAGCGCGGGCGGCCAGATGGCTTTGCAGGTATGGAATATGGATGGTGGCAAGTTCGGGGGCCTGATTCTCGACGCGGCGTATCCCATCGATATGGAAAAGTACATGCGCGGCCAGAGTGTTCCTCAGGCATTGCCCAAGAACGAGGGCATCAAAGCAGTTCCTATGTTTGTGCTTGTGGGCGACAAGGATGGGGGCGCTGGTCTGTGGCGGCAGGTGATGAAAGACTGGCTCGCCGCCGGTGTGCCGATCACTTACCGCGAAGTCCCCAATCAGGGACATACGTGGTTATTCGGCCAGCAACAGCTTAAGGATCTGTCCGCTTGGCTGGAACAGGTTGCCGCAGGGAAACTACCATCGGATGCACCTGTGAAGAAAGAAATCAAAGACGATAAAGCACCAGAAAAGGAAAAGCCGGCAGCTACGCCGAAGCCGAAACTTCCCGTCGACGAGTAGGCTATATATACGGCGGTCGTGCTCGGCACGAGAGTGCTCAAAATCCACCTAAAAATGGTGCAGGGGCAGCCTATTTTTTTAAGGTTACCATAACTCTTTTATATGACACAACTTGCAATAATAAATAGTTGTAGGGTTGGTGTGGAATCATCTTAATTTGTGCATGACAGCCACTGGTTCTCTGCTAAGGTTCTGCACCAAGCACATAACTCACAGTGGTAGTTAAAACTAGACTGGTGTCTAGAGTGAGCTTAGTTGCAAATGGTTTGTTAATTGGGCCCAAGCTGGCTGATTCAGGCGAATGCCGCCAACGCCTTTTGGGGGGTCTGTGGGTAACAGGGAGGGCAAGATGCTTCATATGCGCACATGCGTCGCCGTGCTGATGGCCGCGTTGATGTTGACCGCGTCCAGTGCAGTACGAGCAGGCGATGCCAGTCAGGCTGAGATCGAAGCGCTGAAACGGGATATTGAGGATTTGCGCAAAAAGCTCAACGCCTCAAGCTCAAGAGGCGAGGTCAGGAGTACGGTGGACCGGGCATTGGACAGCAAGTACGGTCCAAACAATGCCGTGACCACCAAGGCCGGCAAGCTGACCATCAGCGGCCTGCTGCAGGTCTGGTATACATCGTTCGAGAACGACAACCAGGGCCTCTTCGATGATCCGACGATCAACACGATCCCGGACACCAACGAAGGCCAGGACAACGACAGTTTCCGCATCCGCCGCGCCGAAATCAAGTTCACCATGGACATCCATGAGAACGTGACGGCGGTGGTGATGATCGACCCGGCTCGCGAAGCCACCAGCTTCCCGAACTTGACCACCAACCAGGGTCTGTTCAAGCGCGCCAACAACACGGCTCCTGAATTCGAAGGCGCCAACGGTCCGGGCCTGGGCAGCACAGCCAACATCTCGAGCGTGCAGCTTGGTTCGGGTGCTGTTCCACGGTTGTTGCAGGATGCATACATCAACTATCACGGTGTGATTCCGCACCATGATTTCACCATCGGCCAGTTCAAGCCGGGCATGGGCGAAGAAGGCTTGCGCTCAAGCGCTCAGCTCGACTTCGTCGAACGCTCCTTTGTCGGGCAGATCTTCGACAACCGCGACTTGGGCCTGAGCGCTCACGGCACGTGGTGGGACGACCGCTTCCAGTACTGGCTGGGCCTGTTCAATGGCGCCGGCAACTACTGGCTCAGTGGCGGCCAGGCGCAGAACCGCTCCGACGACAACGATGAAAAGGACTTCAATGTTCGCTGGTTGGTCCGCCCGATCTGGAAGAGCGAATGCTGGGGAAGCCTGGAACTGGGCTGGTCATCGATGTGGGGCCAGAAGGGTGAAGCATCAGGCAAGGATCCGATCAACAATCCGATCAATGGTTTGAACCGCAATGACAACTGGGCGATCCGGCACGCGGCCTGGTTGAGCTACATGGCAGGCGGCCCGGTCAAGGGCTTGTGGCTGCGCGGTGAATGGGGCTGGATCAAGGACCGCAACGCTCCAGGTTCAGTAGTCGACCTGTTGGGCGCCGGCGGCACGGATCTGGGCAACCTTGGCACAGGCAGCGGTTTTGGCCAGAGCACCGGCCGTCCGTTCCATGGCCAGGGCTGGTACGCAGCATTGGGCTACAAGATCAGCGAGAGCATCTTCTGTGACAGTGCTCCCGGCTTCCTGAAGCCCTTTGAATTTGCGTTCCGCTACGACACCTTTGAGAACGTACAGGTGGCTGACCTGGTCAATCCGGACCACACGGACAACTTCAGCACCAACGTGTGGACGATCGGCATCAACTACTACATCAAGGGACACAACGCGAAGATCCAGTTGAACTACAACATTGTTGACAATCCGGACGGCGGCAGCCAGGGTGGCAACCGCGACTTCCACGACGTCAACAACAATAGCTTCGCTGTGAACTTCCAGGTGGCGTTCTAACAGCAAAGTCAGTCCAAACGCAATAAGACCGGGCGGCATCTGCCGCCCGGTTTCTTTTTGTCCCAAGTCTGTGTACTCAATTATTGAGGCGCAAGTTGGCGAGGATGCGCTCAACAAGATCTTCCGGCACTGGTGCAGTTTCTTTTGAGAAGTCCAGGCTGGCGAGGGAGTCTTCGGCGATATCGTCGAGGAAATCTTCGATCGCGGCCAGTTGATCGTCAGGGTTATTGATCAAATTGATCAGCTCGCGGAACTCTTCGCCTCCGGCTTTATCGCCGAAAAGCTGAAAGATGTTCACGATGGAATCCACTTTACCCTTTAACGTCACCTTCCTGCGACAGTGGGCCATGATGCACCTTCTGACAGATGTGGACTAAAATAAAACACCTGAAACCTGTTCTTTTCGTAAATGCACACGCTATGCCATGGGAGGCAATCGCGGCACCAGTGCATTGTTAATGAAGGTTAAAAGCTAGACGCTGACGCGGCCCTGCAGGCCCAGCCATGCGCGGCGGGATTTCAGCACAGGCGCAACATGCGTGCGCAGGAAGTCCTTGGTCTGTTCGGCAGCCAGCCCGATGTAGCGGTGCGGATCGACGATGTCTTTGATGGAGCGATGGACGCTCTTGAATGCTTTGTCCTGGGCAATGCGGGACAGCAGGTCATTGGGTTTCCCATGCAGCTTCACCTGCTTGGCGGCCTCCTGACTGTGCTCGCGGATGCGCTCGTGAAGTTCCTGCCGGTCCCCTCCCCTTTTGACAGCTTCCATCAACAGGTTTTCAGACGCCATAAAAGGCATTTCAGCGGCAAGGTGTGCTGCAATCACAGCAGGATAGACGACCAGGTGCTGGGCAACGTTCAGGTACGTCTCAAGCACCACGTCCGCGGTGAGGAATGCTTCGGCTACGGCCAGACGCTTGTTGGATGAATCGTCCAGCGTGCGCTCGAACCACTGTTCAGCCGCGGTTAAGGCGGGATCGAGCACAAGCACGATCAAGTGGCGCGAGAGCCCAGTCATGCGTTCGGCGCGCATCGGATTGCGCTTGTAGGCCATGGCTGAACTGCCGACCTGTTTGGTCTCGAAGGGTTCTTCGATTTGTTTTAAGTGGGCCAGCAGGCGCAGGTCGTTGGCGAACTTGTGAGCGCTTTGTGCTACGCCGCAGAGGGCCGAAAGCGGACGGAAATCAAGTTTGCGAGTGTAGGTCTGGCCGGAGACGGCCAACACACGGTCAAAACCCATCGCTTGGGCCACCATGCGTTCCAGACGTTGAACCTTGCGGATGTCGCCTCCGAAGAGTTCCAGGAAGCTGGCCTGGGTTCCGGTGGTTCCTTTCACGCCCAGAAACGGCAGCGTCTGTTGAATCTGTTCAACGTCCTCTAAATCCAGGAGCAAATCCTGAATCCACAAGCAGGCGCGTTTGCCGACGGTCGTTGGCTGTGCGGCTTGAAAGTGGGTGTAGGCCAGCGTCGGCAAATCGTGGTGTTTCTCTGCGAATTCGCTCAGCGCATTGATGACATTCACAAGTTTTTTGGCGACGAGTTCCAGTCCAGCGCGCATCTGTATCAAATCAGTGTTATCGGTTACGTATGCGCTGGTCGCACCCAGATGAATGATGCCCTTCGCTTCTGGGGCCTGAACGCCAAAAGCATAAACGTGCGACATGACGTCGTGCCGGATTTCACGCTCTTTTGCCTCGGCGACTTCGAAATTGATATCGTCGACGTATTTGTCCATCTGGCGGATCTGCTTTTCGGTGATCGGCAGGCCCAGCATGCGCTCGCCTTCAGCCAGAGCGATCCACAGCTTGCGCCAAGTCGAAAATTTGAACTGTGCGCTGAAGATATAGGACATCTCCGGCGAACTGTAGCGCCCGGTCAGCGGGCTCTCGTAGGCGTTCCGCTTGTTTAAATCGGATAAAGAGGGAGCCTTCTGCTTTTTTGCCATTCTATCTAAGCATCCTGATTCGGTGTTTTGGAAGTCCAATCGTGTCCGGTTCCGGCGCTGATGAGGGCAAGAACAAGAGCCGGAACAAGCAAGATTGCGCCGACCTGGTAGGGGAGCCGCATCCCGTGGCCGAACAAAACTTGGCCGCAGATCGGACCTAAAATTCGCGCCATCGCCGAAGCGGACTGGTTCACGCCCATAATTTCACCCTGCCGTGCAGGGTCACTGCGGCGGGATATCAGCGCCTGAGCCGAGGGCGTCAAAAACGAGAATCCTCCCACAAGCACTGGGATAATGGCATAAAGCATCAGCGTGCTGGGCCGGTCGGCAGCCATGCTCACCAGCCACAATCCGGCACCCATCAGAATGGCGCCGACAATAATCATCCGCGGTTCGCCGATGCGCGGCGCCAGTGCTCGCACTATCAATCCCTGCATGATGCTTAAGGTTATACCAATGTATGTGAAAAGATAAAAATTGTCTTTTTCATCCAACCGGTAGGCTTCACGCGAAAGCAAGGAAAGGGTCACTTCAAATTGCGCAAAGGCAAATGTGGCAATGAAGAAGAGCAGCAACAGGTGGCCCACGGTTGGGGTCCGTACCGCATCACGAATCGCGGTAATGTTCAGCCAGCTCCGGCGCTGCTGGACGCCCCCCGTTCGCAGTGATTCAGGCAGCTTGAAGAATGCAAAGATCAGTGCGACAAACGACAAGCCGGACGCAAGAAATCCCGGCAGGGGATTGAGTGCTGCGGCAGTCTCGACCGTGCCGACCGATCCCGGCATCGCAATCGAGCCTAAAATCGGCCCGAAGGTAAACCCCGCGCCGAAGGCCGCGCCGATCAGCGCCATGCCTCGGGCGCGCCCTTCTGCACCCGTTGCATCGGCAATATAAGCCTGAGCCGTTGAAATCGTTGCTCCGGCGATGCCCGCTCCGATGCGGGCCACGAACATCCATCCCAGGCTTTGCCAGATTGACGCCAGTCCAAAGAAGGCATAGCACACAACCGAGCCCGCCAGACCGGCCAATAACACCGGCCGGCGACCGATGCGATCCGAGAGACGGCCCCACAAAGGAGCAAAGAGAAACTGCATGGCTGAGAAACTGGCCATCAGCAGACCAATGGTAAATGGGGTTGCGTGCAAATCCTTGGCGTAACGGGGCAGCAATGGTATGACGATGGCAAACCCAAGCAGATCGATGAAGACGATTAAAAAGACGAGTCCGAGTGAAGTCTTCCGCGCTGCTGGTTCAGAGAGGGCGGGAACGGCATCTGTCATGCAGGCCAAGGTTGCCGGGTTTTTGCAGTCTGTCTAGATCAGTCCTACAAACACCAGCAGGGCCGCGCCAAAGATCGCGCAACAACCGGTGCCGAACACGAGGATCCAGAGCCAGAACTGCCAGGGCTTCATCTCGCGGTTGACGCTCAACCCGAGCAGTGCAATTTGCCCCGAGACGATCCAGCCGAAGACGAGGATCGTCAGCCACAGCCCCGGAATGCCGATAGCAAAGGTGATCAGGTTGCGAAGCATCAGGTCTTCAGGACGCGCTTGAATTCCTCAGTAAGCGCCGGGAGCACCTGGAACAGGTCGCCGACGATGCCGTAGTCAGCCAGTTTGAAGATCGGCGCGTTGGGGTCTTTGTTGATGGCCACGATATACTTGCTGGTCCGCATCCCGGCGAGATGTTGAATCGCTCCGCTGATGCCACATGCGATATACAGCACGGGGTTGACCGTCTTGCCGGTCTGACCGACCTGCATCGAGTGCGGCGCGTACCCGGCATCCACCGCCGCGCGAGACGCACCCGGCGCAGCTCCGATGGCATCAGCCAGATCGTAGATCACCTTAAAATTGTCGGCCGAACCCAGCGAGCGTCCGCCAGAGACAACGATTGAGGCTTCGGTCAGTTCAGGACGAGTGCTCCCAGCCTTTTTGATTTCAGTCACCAGAGCGCGCAGATCGGCCGGATTTGACACGACCGCCAAAGTCTTCACCGTGCCAGCACCAGGTGATGCAGATTTTTCAGCCGTAAATGCATTGGGGCGAAGCGTGGCGACCAGCGGTCCGGCACCGTTCAATTTGGCAGTCACGCGAGCGCGGCCAGCGAGAATGGGCCGGATGACTTCAAAGCTGCCATTAGCAGCGGATAATGCGACACAGTCGCTCGCGAGGCTTCCGCCAATGCGCAGGGCCAAACGCCCGGCGATATCCCGCGACAGCGCGCCGGCGCTCATCAGGACAGCCGATGGCTTTTGAGTATTCACCACGTCTGCAATGACTCGCACCCATTGCAACGGCGCGTACTGTTCCAACCCCGTTTCGGCAGTGAAGATGTTCTGGGCGCCCCAAGCCGCAAGATCGGCGGCGGTATTGGCCGCGCCTGCGCCGAGTACCACGGCCTCGACATTACCTCCGAGCTTACGCGCGACGGAGAGCAGCTCCTGAGCGCTTTTTTTCAGTTTTCCTTCTCTGTGTTCGGTGACGACGAGCGTGGATGCCACGAAAGAACCTCTCCCGGTGAATTAGATGATCTTCGCCTCTTCGCGCAGCAACTTTACCAGCTCCGCGGCCGCTTCGGCCGGCGGCGACGATATGACTTTGCCCTGCAGCTTTTGTGGCGGAGGCGCGTATTGGGAAACGGTGAACGACGGAGCCAGCTCCTGATCGCTCAGACCCAAGTCAGATGGTGACTTCACTTGAGGCGTCTTCTTCTTTGCGTCCAGACGGCCTTTAAGCGTGGGTACACGGGGCTCATTCATGCCTTTATCACAACTGATCAATCCCGGAAGCTTCAGGTCGAGTGTTTGATCGCCGTCTTCAAAACGACGCCGGCACTGGATCGAATCGCCGTTCACTGCAAGCGAACTGGCCGCCGTAATGTGCGGGATATCGAGCAATTCTGCGAGTGCACCCGGGAATAGCCATAAATCGTCATCGATGGCCTGCCGGCCACAGAGAATCAGGTCAGGCGCTGCGCCTTTCAGTGCTGCCGCGACAGATTTTGCGGCGGCGCGAGCATCGAGATTGGCCGCTTTGATGTGCAATGCGGTATCCACCCCCAGCGAAAACGCGTGCTGCAGGCACTTTAAAGCGTCATCGCCGCCAACTGTGATGGCCTGAATCGTCGAGCCTGGCGCGCCTTCGCGGATTTTGAGCGCAGCTTCGAGCGCATATTCGTCGTAAGGGCTGACGACAGTTTCGACGCCGCCCAATTGCAGCGACTTCCCGTCCGCCGCGACGCGAATATCCGCCGTCGTTGCGGGAACCAGCTTTAAACAGACGGCTATTTTCATGCGAGCAATCCCATGGAAACCTCAAAGCAGCACGCTCCGGTATAGCCCGCTTTTTGACTATGGCAATGTTAAGAGAGTGGAAGTGTGGTGCTGTGTTAAAAACGAGGCGAAAAGAGTCGTCGCCTCCACCTAATTCTAATTGATGCGAGGTTACTGCAGATAGAACCAGCCAGGCAGTACGCCAATGATCAGCGTAACGATACCAGCCACATAGATAAGCAGATTCGATCCCCAGGCGTACTGGCAATGGGGCGTAAGAGAGGCCTCGGCAGCGTCCGCATTGGCGGGAGACATGTACATCGCCACAATCACGCGCAGATAATAGTAAAGCGACGCGACACTGGTCAGGATGCCGAGTACGGACGCGACCACGAAGCCCTGATCGACTGCGCCTTTAAAAATGAGAAACTTGGCAAAGAAGCCACCCATCGGCGGCATGCCGGCCAATGACAACATGAAGATTGCCATGCAGAGCGCCAGGCCGGGATGTTCTTTGGCCAGACCTTCGTAGCTGTCCATGTCCTGGAGCGGCCGTCCGTCGTCTCTGATGAGGCCCACCACGCCAAAAGCGCCCAGCGTCATTACGCCATATGTGAGCAGATAAAAGACAACCGCTTTAAGATGCTCGTTGATTTCAGCAGCATCGGTCCCAGGCCGAACGAGAAAGGCCAGCAGCAGATACCCCGTATGCGCGATGCCAGAATAAGCCAGCATGCGTTTTACATTGTTTTGCCGCATGGCGAGAACGTTGCCGATCACCATTGTGAGAACGGCGATGACCTGCAGCAGCGGTACCCAGATGGCACGCAGATCGGCAGCGCCGAAACTTTCGAATGCCAGCCGCGCAACGACGGCAAAGGCTGCAGCCTTGACGCCCACGGCCATCAGGCTGGTGACGGCGGTCGGCGCGCCTTCGTAGACGTCCGGAATCCAGAAATGAAACGGAGATGCTCCAACTTTGAAGAGCGAACCGACCAAAATCAAACCCATGGCAATGATGATGAAAAGCTGCCGATGAACGTATTCGTCCTTGGGAAGGCCCATAAAGGAGACGTTAGGAGTGAGCGACAGGGTGCCGAAGGCGCCATAATAGAAGGCGATACCCATCAGCAGAAACGCCGTGCTGAACGCGCCCAGAACGAGGTATTTCAACGCAGCTTCATTTGAGCGGATATCGTCGCGGTTGCTTCCAGTCAGGATATAGGTCGAAATAGACATGATTTCAAGGCTGATGAGCAGCGTCAAAAAGTCGTGGGAGACAGCCAGCAACATCATGCCCGCTACTGCCAGCAGCATAAGGCCATAGTATTCACCGGCGACAAGGGCTGATTCTTCATCGCTGTGAGTGGCTGACAGCACCGACAATCCGCCGGCGATGCAGGCGATAATCCAGATGAACAAGGCAAACTGATCGAGACAGAACGCTCCGCCGAGAATGACTGAATTAGTCGCATGCGTATCGCTGAGCGCGTCGTAGTTGACGAACCATGTGATGCTCTTGAAGAGCCTGACAAGTTCGTGCTGCGTATGAAAAATGGAAACCAAAGCCAGCATGCAGCCGGAAAAAGCAATCCAGGGGAGGATATAGCGGTCTTTCTTCGGCAGAACCAAATCCAGAAAGACCACGATCACCACCGCGGTCAACACCACGCCTATCGGCAAAAGATGCGACAGTTCCGACCAATTCATCTGTTCTCTGCTCCGGACACAACTTCAGCACTGTTCATGGCGGCGAGTTTTTCAGCTTTCTTTTCATGCATCTTCACTTCGCGCCGATCATCGCGGCTCTGCTTGATGAAAGTATTCACCGCAGGCAGCATACGTGAGAAAAACGGTGTCGGCACAACACCCAGAACAAAAATCATGATGATCAGCGGCATCAGCACGGCCACTTCCCGGCCATTCAGGTCCGGCAGATGGCGGTTGGAATCGCGATTGACGGTGCCAAAGAACACACGCTTGACCACGTAGAGCATATAGACAGCGCCAAGGACGACGCCGGTAGCGCCCCAGAATCCGTACCAGGGGTTGGCGATGAATGCACCCAGAAGGCAGGTAAATTCACCGATGAAGCCGTTGGTCAGCGGCAAGCCGATGGACGAAAGAGTAACGATGACAAAAAAGACGGTATAGACGGGGACGACGCGTGCGATGCCGCCGTAGTAATCGATGGCCCGGCTGTGTGTGCGCTCGTACAGCATGCCGATCAGAAGGAAGAGCGCGCCGGTGGAGATGCCGTGGTTGATCATCTGATATACGCCGCCCTGCACGCCTTCAACCTGGTTGCTGAAGATGCCGAGCATGCATGTGCCCATATGCGCGACGGAGCTATACGCGATAAGCTTTTTGATATCCTTCTGTGCGAAGGCCATCACCGAACCATAGATGATGCCAATGATACAGATCGTCATTAAAAGGGGCGTATAGTGTTCAGCAGCTCGCGGGAAGAACGGCATGACAATCCGCAGGAACCCGTCTTTCCAGCACATTGGGATCCTAAGCTTAGAATTCCACGTGGACAAGTTGTCGCGGCCGCTTCTATAGTGTCACCTAAATACTAGTGACTCCAGCGTAACTGGACTGGCCACAGTTAGGCCGCAAATGTAATCACACTGGCTCACCTTCGGGTGGGCCTTTCTGCGTTCGCGAGTGGACCCGATAAGCTCATGGAGCGGCGTAACCGTCGCACAGGAAGGACAGAGAAAGCGCGGATCTGGGAAGTGACGGACAGAACGGTCAGGACCTGGATTGGGGAGGCGGTTGCCGCCGCTGCTGCTGACGGTGTGACGTTCTCTGTTCCGGTCACACCACATACGTTCCGCCATTCCTATGCGATGCACATGCTGTATGCCGGTATACCGCTGAAAGTTCTGCAAAGCCTGATGGGACATAAGTCCATCAGTTCAACGGAAGTCTACACGAAGGTTTTTGCGCTGGATGTGGCTGCCCGGCACCGGGTGCAGTTTGCGATGCCGGAGTCTGATGCGGTTGCGATGCTGAAACAATTATCCTGAGAATAAATGCCTTGGCCTTTATATGGAAATGTGGAACTGAGTGGATATGCTGTTTTTGTCTGTTAAACAGAGAAGCTGGCTGTTATCCACTGAGAAGCGAACGAAACAGTCGGGAAAATCTCCCATTATCGTAGAGATCCGCATTATTAATCTCAGGAGCCTGTGTAGCGTTTATAGGAAGTAGTGTTCTGTCATGATGCCTGCAAGCGGTAACGAAAACGATTTGAATATGCCTTCAGGAACAATAGAAATCTTCGTGCGGTGTTACGTTGAAGTGGAGCGGATTATGTCAGCAATGGACAGAACAACCTAATGAACACAGAACCATGATGTGGTCTGTCCTTTTACAGCCAGTAGTGCTCGCCGCAGTCGAGCGACAGGGCGAAGCCCTCGGCTGGTTGCCCTCGCCGCTGGGCTGGCGGCCGTCTATGGCCCTGCAAACGCGCCAGAAACGCCGTCGAAGCCGTGTGCGAGACACCGCGGCCGGCCGCCGGCGTTGTGGATACCTCGCGGAAAACTTGGCCCTCACTGACAGATGAGGGGCGGACGTTGACACTTGAGGGGCCGACTCACCCGGCGCGGCGTTGACAGATGAGGGGCAGGCTCGATTTCGGCCGGCGACGTGGAGCTGGCCAGGGAAAG